>Ga0209117_1000224_pt1 | contig 32463 bp, 21 predicted proteins | sample BlaSpr_A8_OM2_M2_FD_187978 | JGI IMG/M metagenome (GOLD analysis project Ga0209117, IMG submission 187978) | Forest soil microbial communities from Thunder Bay, Ontario, Canada - Black Spruce, Ontario site 2_A8_OM2_M2 (SPAdes) (version 2) | ecosystem: Environmental > Terrestrial > Soil > Boreal... | reverse complement strand
AAGTTGTCGAAGTATTTCTGACCATTCCGGAAGAGCATTGGACGGAACTGCGGGAAAGCCTGGCTTCCCCATTTCGTCTGGCGCACCTGAAAAACCTATAAATCCGCACCTGTTCAGAAGATCGATTTCCCGGCCACATTCACTGCAAATCGTGGATGGAATCTAGAAGAGTGTCTGAATCGCTTCCAGAATTACGTCGTACACCTGGTGAAGTTCGTCGGGCGAAATTACATATGGTGGCAGCACATAGACGACGTTCCCCAGCGGGCGGAGGAGAACGCCGCGTTCGATAAAAAAGGCGTAAAGCTTCGGGCGCATTTCTGAAAGATATCCGGGGTCGTCAGCGCGCAGTTCGATAGCGCCGATGGTGCCGAGCTGGCGGGTGTCACCCACTTGATGCTGTTGGCGCATTTGCCGCAGACGTTGCGCGTTAACCTCGGCAATTTTAGAAATTCGATCGAAGACGGGCTCATCGTCAAAAATTTGCAGGCTGGCGTTCGCGGCCGCGCAGGCCAGCGCGTTACCAGTGTAGGAATGCCCGTGAAAAAAAGTATGCAATCTGTTTTTGCTGCGAAATGCCGACTCCACTTTTTCGGTGCAAAGGGTTACGCCCAGGGGCAGGAACCCGCCGGTGATTCCCTTGGACAGGGACATCAAGTCAGGCACAACGCCAGCCAGATCGCACGCAAACATTTTGCCGGTGCGGCCGAAACCGGTGAGCACTTCGTCGGCGATCATGAGTACTTCGTACTGCGAGCATAGGGATCTAATTTTTTTGAGAAATTCCACGGGATGGGTGATCATGCCGCCCGCGGCTTGCAGCAAAGGTTCAACAATGATTGCGGCAATTTGGCCGTGTTTTTCCGCCAACAATGTTTCCAACTGTTGAATGCACTCGATGTGACAAGTTTCCCGGCGCAATCCCACGGGGCATCTATAGCAATACGCCGAATGCACGCGATGCACCGGGTAACGCATGGATCGAAAGGGATCCGTGAATGGCGAGTCATCGCTGACAGACATGGCACCGGCGGTATCGCCATGGTAGCCGTGCGCTAAGGCGACAATTTCACATTTTTCAGCGCGGCCTTGGTTGCTGAAAAATTGTACGGCGAGTTTCAAGGCAACTTCCACCGCGGTGGAACCATCGTCCGAGAAGAAAAGACGCGTCAACTCCGGCGGCAGCCATTTCCTCAAGCGCGAGGATAATTCCTCAGCGGCGTCGTGAGTGAAGCCCGCCAGGATTACGTGTTCCATTTTGCGCGCTTGCTGAGCAATGGCCTCAGCGATTCGCGGATTCGCGTGACCGTGGAGATTTACCCACCAGGAGGAGACCGCATCCAGAATTTTCCGGCCGTCCGAAGTGTAAAGATAGACTCCTTCGGCGCGCGCCACGCGAATGGGCGGGGCATCCAGCAGCGCATTGGAAAAGGGATGCCAGATGCGAAGAGGGATACCCATTGGCGCTTATTGAGCGAAGGCGGCGCGATCAAAATGGTTCAAGAACACCTGCATGAGCGCGGTGCGATGCAGGTTTGGCAGCCTGGGAATTTCGCCGATGACGCGAACATGTCCGAAGCGTTCGATGGTTTCGCGATTTTCACGGTTCTGATCGCCAATCATAACCACGCCGTGCACGGGCAATTCCGCGGCGTGGAGGGCGGCGAGAGTCAATAAGGTGTGATTGATGGTGCCGAGGCCGCTGCGCGCGGCCAGGATGACGGGAAATTTGAACTTCACCATCATGTCCAGCATGAATTGTTTTTGGTTGATGGGCACCAGCACGCCGCCCGCGCCTTCGACTACGAGCCAATCGTTTAAGAGATTGGTCGGCGGCACAATGCGATTCAGATCGATTTCCACGCCAGCCCAACGCGCGGCGAGATCTGGCGCGACGGGTGGCACGAACTTGTAAACCTCATCGAGAGTGCGGTCCGTGCCAATTCCGGCGAGACGCATTACGGTCACGCGATCGGAACCTTCCAGCGTGCCGGTTTGAATTGGCTTCCAATACATCGCGTCGAGCGCAGCGCAGAGCAACGCCGCCAGCGTGGTCTTGCCTACACCCGTATCTGTTCCGGTAATAAAAAAGTGATGCCTCATGCACGGCATCCCGCGGCATGCATGTTTTTAGTCCGCCAACCAGTTAGCGCAGTGTGCAACCGAGTTAATTCCTCGGGCGAAATCAACGTGGTAAGTGAAAGCCGCAGGCGCGACTGCCCTGCCGCGACGGTCGGGGGGCGAATGGCTTTCACCGCGAAACCTTTTTCTTGCAACTCCGCCGCCGCCGCCAAAGTTTCCGCATTGCCCCCGATTATTACGGGCACGATCTGCGACTCGGTTTCCGAGACTTTCCAACCATCGTTACGCAAAGCCGCGGCAAACTTTTTTGCATTTTCCAGCAGGAATGCCCGTTGCTGGTCCATGGCGTTCGACAGCCGCATGGCAGCACGAATCTGTCCCGCGATGTATGGCGGAAGCGCGGTGCTAAAAATGAAGGTGCGAGCATGGTTGATCAGATGTTCTTTCAAGACTTTTGAGCCGCAAACGAATGCGCCGGCGCTCGCGAGCGCTTTGCCGCAAGTGTGCACCACGGCAAAGACGCGACCGGCGATTTCATCCGCCGCGGCGGCAAGACCTCTTCCACGCTCGCCGTGCACACCGGTGGCGTGAGCTTCGTCGACAATGACCACGGCATCATACCGTTCAGCCAGGTCAACAATTTTTTCTAACGGCGCGATATCGCCGTCCATGCTAAAAACGCTTTCCGTCACCACCACTTTTCGTCCTCGCGATCCTGCTTCAGCGCGCAAAACGGCTTCCAGCGCATGCAAATCCAAATGTGGATAGATGATTTTGCGCGCTTTGGAAAGGCGTATGCCATCGATGATGCTTGCGTGGTTCAATTCGTCTGAAAAAACGACGTCATCTTGCGCCACAAGCGAGGCGATTAATCCCAAGTTTGCGGCGTATCCGCTGCCAAAAAATAGAGCCGATTCGGTACCTGCAAATCGTGCAAATTCATCTTCCAGATTTTCCCAATCCTGTGTGTGGCCGGAGAGCAGGCGCGAGCCGGTTGCGCCGACACGGCTGGTTGCGGCGACGGCGTCGATTACCGCCTGACGCAGCGCGGGACTTTCCGACAATCCCAAATAATCGTTGGAACAAAGATTGACACCGCGAATTTCGGTAAGGGCGCGGCGTTGCGTGCGGAGTTCCAGCGCGTAAAGCGCGCTTTCTAAGTCTTTAAGCAGCAATGATTGAGAGTCAGACGGCATGCGATTCGAGAGGCTTAAGTCCCAGAGTTTGCAGCAACAATTCGTCCTCGTCCGCGCCAGGATTTGGCGTGGTCAATAACTTATCGCCAACAAAAATAGAATTTGCGCCGGCCAAGAAACAAAGCGTGACCGCTTCCGGTGAAAGCTGCTTGCGTCCCGCAGCGAGACGGACGCGTGAAGCGGGCATCACAATTCGCGCAACGGCGATGGCGCGCACCATCTCCAGGGGATCGAGTGGCGGAACGGAACCGAGCGGCGTGCCTTCCACGCGCACCAGCATATTGATGGGCACGCTTTCAGGATGAGGGTTCAAAGTGGCGAGCTGCTGCAACAGGCCGATACGGTCCGCTTCACTTTCGCCCATTCCAAGAATTCCGCCGCAGCATACGGTAATGCCTGCGTTGCGGACCGCTGATAACGTCTTCAAGCGATCGGCGTACACGCGCGTGGTAATGATGGAACCATAGAATTCAGGCGAAGTGTCGAGATTATGGTTGTACGCGGAAAGCCCGGCGGCTTTTAATTTGCCGGCTTGCTCGTCGGTCAACATTCCCAGGGTGCAGCAAACTTCAAGGCCGAGGTCGGAAACGCCGCGCACCATTTGCAAAACTTTTTCAAACTCCTTGCCCTCGGGTGCCTGGCGCCAGGCGGCGCCCATGCAGAAGCGCGTTACGCCGCGACTGGCCGCGCTGCGCGCTACTTCGATGACATGATCGGGGTCGAGCAAACCCTGCCGTTCGACATCGGCGTCGTAGTGCGCGCTTTGCGGGCAGTAGGCGCAATCTTCTGGGCATCCACCGGTTTTGATGGAGATAAGCTGGCAAGTCTGCACGCGTTCCGCGTCGTGATGCCGGCGATGCACGGTTTGCGCGCGAAAAATCAACTCAGGCAATGGCGTGCGATAGATAGCAGCAACTTGAGCCCTGGTCCAATCGTGACGAATGATTGAATCCGCCTCTTGAATCTGTCTCGTGGACACCACTTTACTTCCCATGATTCTCCGTGTGTTTGGGTTGTGCAACCGCAGTTAGGCTGCTGTTGTTATGCCCATTAAGATAACGCAGGCATGTTACCATCGGTTGGGGTTGCGTGCGTCTCTGGAGTTATCGCGCTGCGCAATTTTTATTGTTTACGGCTGCTGAAGCCTTCGCGAGAAAAATCTGGACTATTTGGAGTAGTTTGACCAACCATCAGCGAAATGTTATAAATCTTCGCTTTGTGTTGGCTCGCGCCAGGAGTCTGCAGGAGGGCCTTTCGGCTTATTTTTGCAGAAGGCAAGGGGTAAAAGCGCGAGGCTGGCAATTCCAGTCAGGTTTTTTATAAACAAGTCTGGCCTTTCCGGCCGGGCATTTAGGCGGCCTGCAATGGCACGACCGCTGCCAAGGTCACGTTGCAGAACCGCCGTTAAAGACGTGTGCAGGGACGCCGGTCGCAATGCTCCGGCTACCTTGAAAAGGAGAATTCTTGATGCGCGCCTGGCTTAGCAGCCTGAGATTTTTGTGCAAATTTGGCGTTACGAAGTTAGCTAGCTTAGCGGTGATAGTTTTAGCCGGAGCCACGACGGCGATGGCGCAAGCCGCGGAAGATTCCGCGGGTGGCGAAGCAAATTTGAAGCTGCCGGATCTTTCGCAGGTATCTTTTTTGGGGATTGATGGTCACAAGCTTTTACTTTTTGGCATCCTGATCTGCATTTTTGGTCTGGCTTTTGGCCTAACGATTTTTACGCGCTTGAAGAATATGCCGGTGCATAAGTCCATGCGCGATATTTCCGAGCTCATCTACGAAACCTGCAAGACGTACCTCATCACCCAGGGCAAATTCATTCTTTTATTGGAAATTTTCATCGCCATCGTGATCGTGCTTTATTTTGGCATGTTGCTGCACATGGAAACCATGCGCGTGGGCATCATTTTGTTATTCAGCCTGGTAGGTATCGCCGGCAGCTATGGCGTGGCGTGGTTCGGCATTCGCGTGAATACTTTTGCCAATTCGCGCACGGCGTTTGCGTCTTTGCGCGGCAAACCGTATCCGATTTATCACACGCCTCTGGAAGCGGGCATGAGCATTGGAATGATGCTGATCAGCGTGGAGCTGCTGATCATGCTGTTTATTTTGCTTTTCATTCCCGGTGATTACGCGGGACCGTGTTTCATTGGATTCGCGATCGGTGAATCGCTGGGCGCGGCGGCTTTGCGTATTGCGGGAGGCATCTTCACCAAGATCGCGGACATTGGATCCGATTTGATGAAGATCGTGTTCAAAATTAAAGAGGACGACGCGCGCAATCCTGGCGTGATTGCCGATTGCACCGGTGACAATGCGGGCGACTCAGTGGGACCCAGCGCCGATGGATTTGAAACTTACGGTGTAACGGGAGTAGCACTGATCACTTTTATTTTGCTGGCAGTGAAAAGCCCAACGTTGCAAGTGCAATTGCTGGTATGGATTTTTGTCATGCGCATTGTGATGTTGATTGCCAGTGCGATGGCGTACTTCATCAATGGCGTAATTTCCAAAGCGAAATACGGCAACGTGAATGAAATGAACTATGAAGCGCCACTCACTTCGCTGGTATGGATTACTTCGGTGGTGTCCATCACGCTCACATACGTTATTTCTTACGTCATCGTGCCAACCCTGGGCGACGACCCCACCCAGTGGTGGAAGCTGGCGACCATCATTTCCTGCGGAACACTTGCCGGAGCGATTATCCCGGAGCTGGTGAAAGTTTTTACCTCCACCGAATCGAGACATGTGAAGGAAGTAGTGAGCTCCGCTGAAGAAGGCGGCGCTTCGCTGGGAATTCTTTCTGGATTCGTTGCGGGAAATTTTTCGGCTTATTACATTGGTCTGGCGATGGTGGTGCTGATGTCCGCTGGGTACCTAATCAGCAACATGGGATTGGGAAACCTGATGATTGCCGCGCCAGTGTTTGCTTTCGGCCTGGTGGCGTTCGGCTTCCTGGGCATGGGGCCAGTTACGATTGCCGTGGATTCTTACGGTCCGGTCACGGACAATGCGCAATCGGTTTACGAACTTTCGTTGATCGAGCAAGTTCCAAACATCCGGCAGGAATTGAAGAAGGATTACAACATCGATGTGAATTTCGAGCGCGCCAAAGAAATGCTGGAAGCCAACGATGGCGCGGGCAACACGTTCAAAGCGACTGCAAAACCGGTACTGATTGGCACGGCCGTTGTGGGCGCAACAACCATGATTTTTTCCATCATCATGGCGTTAACGCACGGGCTGAGCGAAAACGTAAACAAATTATCGTTGCTGCACGCACCGTTCGTTCTCGGGTTGATTACCGGCGGCGCGATGATTTACTGGTTTACGGGCGCTTCAACGCAGGCGGTTACGACCGGCGCTTACCGAGCGGTGGAATTCATCAAGGCGAATATCAAGCTGGAAGGCGTGGTAAAAGCGAGCGTTGAAGACAGCAAAAAGGTAGTGGAAATTTGCACCAAATACGCGCAGAAAGGCATGCTCAACATTTTTATCGCGATTTTCTTCGCTACGCTGTCTTTCGCGTTTCTGGAACCATTCTTTTTCATCGGCTATCTCTTCTCCATCGCCATCTTCGGTTTGTATCAAGCCATTTTTATGGCGAACGCCGGCGGCGCGTGGGATAACGCGAAAAAGATTGTGGAAGTGGAGATGAAGCAGAAAGGCACGCCGCTGCATGACGCCACGGTGGTTGGTGATACCGTGGGCGATCCGTTCAAGGACACTTCATCGGTGGCGCTTAACCCAGTGATCAAGTTCACTACTTTGTTTGGCTTGCTGGCGGTTGAGCTTGCGGTGCAGCTTACGGCTACGCGCGGAGCCAATCTGACACACATGCTGGCTGCAGCATTCTTCGTGGTGTCGTTCATTTTCGTGCATCGTTCCTTCTACGCAATGCGCATTCGCGCAACTGCCGGCCACTGAAGAATCCGTTCGGCGGTTACATATCGTTGAAAAAAGCTTTATGTGAGGACAAGCCATGAGGAAATTTTTGACGTTGACGCTGAGCGCGGTATTTTTTGTAACGGCTCTGCACGTTGCTTTTGCGCAAGTTGATAGGCGCTGGAAGCAGCATGATATGAGCCGTCCGATTCCGCCGGTCGTCGATCCAGGCACCGCGAGCACGCAGGACGCGCCAGGCATTCCACCCTCCGATGCGGTAGTGCTTTTTGATGGCAGGGACCTGAGCAAGTGGAGCCATCAAGGCGGCACAGCAGCCAAATGGCTCGTGGAGAATGGGTACGCAGAAGTGGTGCCGAGTACCGGAAATATTTTTAGCAAACAAGCGTTCGGCGATTGCCAGTTGCATGTGGAGTTTGCGGAGCCGGTGCCAGCAAAAGGTGAAAGCCAGGAGCGCGGAAACAGCGGCGTGTTCTTAATGGGCTTGTATGAGATTCAAGTGCTGGATTCCTACCAGAATCGTACTTACGCTGACGGTCAGGCAGGCGCACTCTATGGGCAATATCCGCCGCTGGTGAATGCTTCGCGACCGCCGGGGCGCTGGCAAAGTTACGATGTGGTATTCCATGGGCCGCGATTTGATAAAAGCGGCAAGCTGCTTCGTCCCGCGCGCGTGACGGTTCTGCACAACGGAGTTCTTGTTCAGGACAACGTGGTTTTATCAGGGCGCACGGAGCATGGAGAGCGCCCGCCGTACAAAGCGCATCCTGAAAAGTTACCGCTGGGTTTGCAGGATCACGAGGCGCCGGTTCGGTATCGAAATATTTGGATCCGGGAAATCTGAAGACGGTTTTAAGTGCGGATCAGTCCCGGAAATTTGCGCGGATTATTATCGAAACCTGGAAAAACCGGAGCAAGATTTTTGACGCCGAGATGGTTGGATAGCACTTCACCGAGTACGGTGCGAAAATCGGTGGTCAGCGCCAAATCGCGACCTTCATTGAGTTGATGATTTTCCAACCCGGGCCAGCTGCCATACACCTGCCCGCCTTTCACCTGGCCTCCTAACACAAACATACAATTGGCATGACCGTGATCGGTGCCGCGATTTCCATTTTCCTTGGCGGTGCGTCCAAACTCGCTCATGGTCACCACCACGATGTCGTGCATGCGGTCGCCCATATCCTGATGAAACGCGGCGAGTCCCTGGGCTAAATCCTTGAGCAAGTTGGAAAGTTGCCCTTGCGCGCCGCCTTCATTCACGTGATTATCCCAGCCGCCACAATCCACGAACAAAACTTCTGCGCCCACTTTCGCTTTGATAAGCTGGCCAATTTGCTGCAAGCTCTGTCCGAGCCGGCTTTTGGGATAATCCGCGCCATTTTCCGGCGGAAATTTGCCGGGATCGATTTTCCGCAGCATGTCGATGGCTTCGAATGTTTCGGCGCCGGTACCGTGAAGCGCGTGATCCACGCTTTGCGCGTACATCGCTTCGAAGCCGCCTTCCACCGCTCCGGAGGCGCTTCCCGGTTGCGGCATCACTTTGAATTGCTTTAAATCCGGCAGTGCAATCGCGCCGGCATTCCCGCGGAGCATACGCGGCAAATTCGGTCCCATGGCCACGGCGCGGAAAGGGGAAACATTTTCTTCGGGGATGGTTTGAATCGCTCTATCGAGCCAGCCATCCTCGGTAGCTTTTACGCCGGGCGTTCCGGATTCCATAAAATCCTGCGCGTCGAAATGTGAGCGCGTAGGATCTGGGGAACCCGCGGCGTGCACAATTGCCAATTGATTGGAGCGAAAAAGCGGCTCAAGCGGGGCCAAGCTTGGATGCAAGCCGAAATATCCATTCAGGTCGATAGCGGCATCGGAAGCACCGCGCTTGGGTTGTGGAATTGCGATGGTGGGCCGCAAGCGGTAGTAATTGGGCTCGGCAAATGGCACTACGATGTTGAGGCCGTCTGCTGCGCCGCGCTGAAACAACACCACAAACTGTTTTTTATTGGGCATCGGCGTGGCAGCGACGGCGCGCCGCAAGAACGCGGGCATCATGCTCATGCCGACCATGGCGACGCCGCCCTGCTTAAGAAAATAGCGGCGGGAGAATTTATAGTCCCTACGTCCTTCACAGCATTCGTAGCTCATAACGCCCCCTTGATCGCTGTAGTGCGATCTCTCTCGACCGCTTCAGAGCGACTAACGCCGTTGAAATTCTGGCGCGCCCAGAACCAAACCTGTGATGGTGCCCAGATCCACTTGTTTCACGGGATCGTCGAGCTCAGCTCGTACGACGCCAGAATTTTCCAACTGCTTGCGCAATGTCTCGACGGTGGAAGGCGTCGCTTGCCCATACAAAAATACTTGAACGCCACGTTCCAGCACGGCTTTGGCGTCCGCCATCGAACCCGGAAACCCGAGCAACGCGCTCACATCGGTGCGTGAGCCACGAATTCTGTTGCCGGCGAGCGCCAGCGAAAAATTCAAGCGATTCAACAACGCGCCAGTGTTTACCCATGATTCGGCCTTATCCGCGTACCCAGTGGGCGGCTGGCACTGATACAAAGGCTCGCCGATGCGATTGATCCACTGAACGAGCGGCATTGGCGTGTCGACGTCTGTTCCCAGCGCGCGGACGGAGGAAACTACCAGTTCGAGCGGGGTCTTAACCTTTGCGCGGTAGGATTCGCGCGACCAGAACTCGGGCGAATAAATCATGGTGCGCATCACCGAGCGGATATCTCCATCGGAGTCACGAAAAGTTTTTGCCATGCGCGTAACCAGTTGCGGCGGGGGCGTGTCGGAAACAAATCGCCGCGCCAGCTTCAAAGAAATAAATTTCGCAGTGCTCGGATGGCGCGAGAGCATTTCGATTACCTGCTCTCCGTCTTTCATTCCGCCTGCGTTAATTTTTTTGCCGAGTACAACTTTTGGCTCCGGATCGTGAATCTTTTCATCGAACTTGAATACCGCGTTTTCCCGGGGCTTTTCAATGGTCCATCCGGTGAAGCACCGCGCCACTTCGGTTACGTCCTTCTGGGTGTAGCCGCCGTCAACGCCGAGAGTGTGCAACTCCATCAGCTCCCGACCGTAATTTTCATTTAAGCCGCGCGAATTGTTTTTTGCTTGCTGAGGTTTCGGGAAACGGCGCGGATGTCTTCCGCGCTGCTGGCGCATGGCACGTTGCGCCGCTAAACGTTGTACAGCATTGGGATCGGCGCTCAAAAAATTGTCCAAGTAGAAAAGCATTGCCGGACTTTTGGCGGTATCGGTGACCAGATCCTTAAACTTACCGAGCACGTGCGGCGCAATCACCTCCTGCTCGTAGGAGGTCAGATACCATTTGTCTTCGCCTTTGCCGGCAAAGACATTGAAGTGGTTAAACCAGAAATCGTCCATGACTTGCTGAAGCTGCCGCTGGCTGTAAATTGCGCGGGTAATCTTGGCCATGGCCAGTTCTTCCACAACGCGTTGCGGCTTTTTGCTGTCATCCGCAATGCCGCGTGGCACGGAGTTCGGGTCCGCACTTCCCAAAACATCGCGTTTGCCGGATGTGGCCTGATTTCGAGTTACGTTCGCGGCCTTCATGGCCGACGGCCCGTTCACATCAGATGGCGATAAAGCTAGGATTTGCGACTTAGGGTCCGCCATTTCCGGCTTGCCCGGTTGCTTTAACGCCACCAGTTTTAGAGCTTCTTTTGGTTGCGGATATTGCGCGATCAACTGTGGCATCGACATTTTCAGCGTGGAATAATTTTCCAGGCGCGCTTGCATGGCGGCATCGTCAATGCCATTGGGGTTCAGTTGTTGGTCAATCCACTTGGCGAGCCCCTTTTCTCCCATGTTCTTGATGCGATCCACGTCGCCGGGCTGCGGTCCATACCCCAGCCGGTTAAGAACATGCAAGATTGCTTCGTCCGCGGTGAGATCGGTGATCGGCAATCCCTTGAGCACCGGATCCAATTTTTGTTTTTTTTCTTTCGCTTGCGCTGAGCCGGGCAGCAGGCCCGGAAAATCGGGCGTCAGGAACAAAAGACAGCAGCAGGCGATAAACATGGCCAGGAAAGATTTAGGAGAATAGCAAAACCCGAGCGAACTTTGCGACCATCGCGGCTGCAGCTTCATGGAATTCTCCGACCCGCTAAACGCAAAGAGGCTATCTACCTATAGGTAGAATAACCCCGGCGGTGGCACGAAGTTGCGCGGCCGCGCAGGTATTTGTCCTGCGGGTCACGGGCGAGCTCTTGCAAACGGTCGATTAGACGAAGAGATGCCGGTCAAACGGATTGTTCACATGCGAATCCATCAGTCGACAACATCAAAATCAATGGTTCGTTGAGGGGCTTGATTTTTCAAGGCGTCCACACCTTGCATCAGTAACCGGTAACTACCCGTGGGCAGCTCCTTTACCCTCACCATGAGCCCCACCGGGATGACGGGATTTCCCTTTTGAATGAAATCTTCAACGGGAACGGCGCCGGTGAAAAAGATTTCCTTGTTCGTGGCGCGTTCAAACACGTGGTAACCGACGCCAACCTTCGGCGGATGGTCGGAGGTAAGCAATGGCTCGTATACCTCGGTATACAGGATCACGTTGTCCTTGTGTTTGAATTGATTGTTCGGCGAAGGATTGATCTGCATGCCTTTCACTACCAGCGGCGTGCGATCTTCCAGCAAAGCGGCATCCAGACCGGCGGAAATTTCTCCAATCCTTTGCGCGGTGCTGGTGAGCACCAAGCCGCCCATGCTGAAATGTTTGCCGTCGTAGGGATCCACCTGCAGGGGTGCTTCAAATTTGCCGAAATGATCTCCACCAGCGGTGAGGACGACAGTTAATTTGTAATTTCCGGGAGTGGCGTCAAACTGGTTTTCATATTGAAAAGGCGTTTTTGTAAATTCTTTCCATTCGTCTTTTTCCAGGTCCATGTTCACGGTGTCGCTGAATCGCGCGCCAATGCTGCCATCCGATTTGTAGGCAATCCCAAGCACGTTTAGATTGGCGTGATATTTTCCTTTGTCCTTATTGAAGGTGAACGCATCGGAAGGAATTTCCAGCGCCAAATTCACGCGTGCAACATTGGGCGAAGTGTAGAAATACGGAGTTTGCATCTTGCCGTGAATGGTTCCCGGCTGCGTGGCTTCCAATTCCAACTTTTTCTCGAGCGGTTTGCCGCCAAGGGGATCGAGCGGTCTGGCGTTGCAGTAGCCGCTTCGCGAACGGACATTCATCCCGCCGCGATTCAGTTTCAGTTTTAAAGTATGGCAACTGCCCTCCGCCGTCGATTGCGGCACATAACTTATAAGGTAGAATTCGCTGCCCTCCCGAGCGATTTTTTCCAGGCCGCCCAAAAGATCGTTGGTGTTGAAAACGGAAAAACCGCCAGTGCCATCGGCAAGCGCGGCGAGGATTTGCTGGTTCGTCGCCGTGGAGTCTGGAATGTGCGGAATCAACGTTTGCGACTGAGTGTAAGGATTGTTGTAGCGAAGCGGGCTGTTTGTTACGACAGGAGGAGGTGGAGAAGGACGAGGAGGAGGAGTTCCAGTTCCTCCGCCGCCAGGACGTCCGCCACCTGGATTACCTGTGCCACCTCCGCCACCCGGACGCCCGCCACCACCACCTGGGGCGCCGCCGCCGCCACCCGGACGGCCCCCGCCACCACCCGTTCCACCGCCACCGCCGCCGCCAGGCTTTTGTGGTTCGGGCATGGCGCTGAAGGAATACGAAGCGAGCACGAACCTACCGAAATTTGTATTCGCGCGCGTTCCGGTCTGGAGGGCAACGCTGTGCAACGGTTCCACTTTCCCAGGCGCCACTTGTTCCTGATTCATGGAAATTCCGAATTGTGGGCCCACCACCAAACCGCGCACATCGAGGGAATAGATCGCGACGTTAGACTTGTTGCAGGCGTCGATGGTCGCGGTCAATTCCGAGGTTCGCTCCGCAGTGAGCGGAAATCCCGCGGAAAAGAGGACCAACATCTTTCTTCCCGGAACGCTTCGCAGATTTTTCGCCAGACTGCGGACGGCAAGCAACATAGTTCGCGCGCCGTAATCTGTGCCAGCGTTTCTAATGGAGGAAAGATAAGTGGAAGCCATGGTCACCGGGCCCGACGCATCAGCATTGCTTTCAACGCTGGAAACTTTTGTGCCCTTGGCTGCCGCCTTCAGCAGATCCGCGTTGGTGGTGAAATTCTGGCGGATGCTGAGCGCACCGCCAAAATCCACGACAGCCATGAACCGGTCTGGTCCGGCATTGGCATCAATAAACTTGGCCGCAGCGACGCGCGCTGGAATCTGATCGGGAAGCTCCATCGAGGAATTATCAAAAAAAAGAACCATGTACTGCTTGCGCGTACCCTGGAGGGCCGGATCCGTGCCGGAGCTAAAACTGGTGATGGTTTGCTCTTTGTTATCTTCGAAGACGCGAAAATCCGACTGCTTCAGGTCGTGGATGTAGTTCCCTTTTTTGTCGGTCACCACGGCGTCTACCAGGACAAGACGTGCTTCGCTCTTCAGCACGCCTCCAGCACGCATGGCATCTTGAGGGGTTTCCGTTTCTTGCGGTTTGGTGTCCGCTTGTTGAGCCGCGATTCGCGCGGACATCCCGGCTGCAATGGTTACGAACAATCCGGCGAGCAGCAATCCGTTTGTATTTGCCTTCGTGTTGAAAATTTTCATGGCATCTCCTTCGCGCTTCTTAATACGGAATTACTACCGCGCCATTTCTTGCAGCCATCTGCGACCCTTCAGAATCTCGTATGACCAGGCGAACCAGATATTTTCCGGGTTTCACGTCAAAACTCGATTTGACTGTCAGACCGGACTTGTTAAGGCGATCGTAGGTGGGGGCGAGGAGTTTCATCTCCACAATTTTTTCACCACCCAAAATAAAATTACCGTTTTCATCAAAAATCGCGGTGGCTATGGTGAGGTTATCGACGCTTCGGCCGTCCGCTTTACGGAAGCGCAAGCTTTTTAAAGCCACGCGGGACAACACCGCAAGTTTGGCTTGCCCCTCCTGCAGCTTGAAAAATTGCGTTTGCAGTTCCAATGGGATGTCGCGAATCTCTTCCTGTGAAAAAACGGCCTCGCGAATCTCTTCCTTAGCCTGCTCTTCGGGATTTGCAACGTGTCGCGGGGCAAAATAGCCGTGTCGCGCCTGGACCGAGTACTTCTGCTTCTTTGTCAGGGCAACGCGGAGGGTGTGATAACTACCGTCTGACTTCATATTTTGCGGGGAAAATCCCAGCAAATAAGAGACCGGGGCCGCCAGGCCAATTTCTTTCAATCCTTCGTCAAGATCATTGCGGTTGTGAAAAAATATTCCGCCGGTTCCGTCCGCGAAATCGCGCAAAACTTCGGATTGCGCAGATTGCGCCGCGACGCGATAGGAGAGGCGATAGCCTGCGGTTCGGTATGAGCCTGCCGGGGGAGGGTGGGCTATGTCGCCCAGCACATCCGGCGTATACAAGCCTCGAGCGTCCAGGGTATGAATAACAATGTTGGAGCGATTGGCGCGGTCAACGATGTCGGAGTTTTCGAGCCGTAGCGTGGACATCAGGAAACCCGGTGAGATGAGCACCATCACGCGTTCACCAGGCATTCCGGCGAGCCTTCGCAAAATATCGGTGAGCTGGCTGTAGGCGTACTGACTCTGCATATCGCCGTGCGCCAGCGAGCGAGACGCAGCACCTCGCGCCAGGTATTCCGCTTGCGCGCGCTTGGTGGTATCTCCATGAAACGCGCACTGCACGGCATCTTCGACCGCGACGGCCATCGCTTGCACGTCATTGCGATTTTGGATGAGGTCCGCCTGGTAGTAGCTAACCGCAGGGCAATCCGTACCGATCGATTCGGTGGAAGCGCGCGGCACCACACTTAACAGCTTGCGATTCAGCAGTTCTCTGTCGCCGGTGAACTCCTGCGTTGACTGCCCTGATGTGCTAAAGATTCCCGCGCGATCGCCCGGTGCGAGGGCTTTGAGGAACCGCGTGGCAGCGTCGCGCGCGGTCACGGCGTCATCAAGAGCCAAGTGGCCATCGTCGAAGACCAAAGCAACAAATCGCTGCGGCAGGTTCAGAGTTTCGCTGGGAGGCGCTGCCGGATCGCCGGCAGTCTGCTCGGCGTTGGAAGGCGGGGCAAGCTTTAATCTTCTTGAAGCGGCGGTCTCCACGCCAAACGTCGAAATATTTTGTAGCTTGCGCCCATCGAATAGCTGGAAATCTTCTTTCTGCAAATTGTCGACGCCTTTGCCGTTGGCGTCGCGCACGATTACGCGCACTTGAACCAGGTTTACATTTACTTTGAAGGCTGCCGGCGTGTCGCGGGTGGCTAGTTCGGTGGTTGCATTCGCGGACTCTGGTTTTTGCGTGGGTTCAGCGGTGGCGGGGGTCGAATTCTGCTCGTTGGAATTGTTGGAAGCGGGACGCTGTTCCTGCGCCGCGCGACAGTTGGAGAGGAGGAAGAGAAATAATTGCAGAATTATTAAAGAAAATACGCCGAGCCAGCTTCGTGCGCTCATAACCCTCTCTCGGTCTGATTCCAAGGGCTTCAACTGAAAACCGGCGGGGCGGGTCCGGTTAATTCTGCGGTTGAGCTTGACTATACTCCTCCATTTCTCTTCGCGCTATGTTGGACGGGCTAACGGCGGGAGGGCCGTCGGGATTCCGCCAACTCCGCGTTCCAGGCCGCGCCTAGAAAAATGATTACGGCGGAAATCTCCATCCAAACGAGCAAACCGATCACCGCGGCCAGGCCGCCGTACACGAAACTATAAGGAACTTTGCGAACGTAGAATCCGAACAGCACGTCGGCGCACCACCACAGCAGCGTCGCAACAATCGCTCCAGGCAAAACATTTCGTAAACTGTCCTCCCGGGGCCGGGCAACACGATAGATGACCGTCAAAGCCATCAGCGCCATGGACATGGCGGCCACGGGGAAAAAAATTACCCAGAAAGAATGTGCCGGCGCGGTGGTGCCAAATTCCAGCGCGACCCAACGCCGCAATTGCCGGCCGAAAACTCCCAAGACTCCAGCGGCCAGTAGCGGCGCAATGGTGATGAGCAGTAACACCAAGCCGCGCAATTGCCGATGCAAAAATCCTGGCTTTTCGCGATCGCCGTAGATGATATGAATGCCTTCCATCAATAGTTTCATGACCTGGGAGCCGGCAAGGAGCATTCCGCTCCATCCCAAGAGAACGAGCTTCCACGCGTCCGGGCCGCGTTTTACGAGGAACTCCGAGACAATTTGCTGACTGCCTGGCGGCAGATAGCGGGTGAGGTCGGTGATCAGGTCCAATAAATTGGTGTGGCCACCGATACGGCTGGATGCGATTCCCACCACGACGAGCAAAGTTGGAAAAAACGCTACAAATAAATTGAACGCAATGGCTTGCGCGATCATGCTGCATCGTGGAAAGACTCGGGCAATCGAGCGGAAGGCGCGTCTACTGACAGCTGCGGCGGCAATCATCGATTTGCATTATACCCAACGCTGCAGCTATCCCACTGTATACGTTTGCAAATCCCTGATTCGCGCTCGCGCGGTTATACTAGGCTGCATCTTGCAGCTTTCCGTGTGTATGTCGAGGACGCATGCAGCCAGTTGAAAAACGCGGGCAGGGCGGATTCTGGGCGCTGATTGCCACGCAATTTCAAGGGGCATTCAATGAAAATGGTCTAAAAAGCCTGGTGGTGTTCCTCATTCTGGGCATGAAACTTCCTTCCGATGTACAGAACAGAAATATTTGGATTGTTAACACGCTTTTCACGCTGCCATTCATTATTTTTTCGATGACCGGCGGATTCCTTGCGGACCGTTTCAGCAAGCGCTCGGTGACCATCGGCACAAAGTATTTCGAAATGGCGGTAATGGCATTGGCGATATTCGCGCTCTGGCGTGAAAACATTCCGCTTTCCATTGCCGCGGTTTTTTTGGCGAGCACGCAAGCGGCACTTTTCGGGCCGTCGAAATATGGGCTGCTGCCGGAATTACTGCCGCAAGAAAAACTTTCCTGGGGCAACGGCATCATCGAATTGGGTACCTTTATTGGAATCATCGCGGGAACCGTTGGCGGTTCGTTCATGTCTCAACAATTCACGGGACGCCACGGGATCTCCGGGATTATTTTTCTTTCCTGCTCGGTTATCGGTCTGGTGATTGCTTTTGGTATTTCACGCGTGCCTGCCGCCGATCCTGCAAAGCGCTTTCGTATAAACGCTTTTGGCGACCTGTATTCCCAAATAAAACTTATTCGCGCTGATCGCGTCCTTTGGCTGGCGGTGGCAGGCAATACTTATTTCTGGTTTTTTGGCGCGCTCGCGCAGAATGATGCCATCTTTTACGGGAAACGGGTGCTGCAGATCTCTGACGCGCAGGACGGTGTGCTGCTCGCCGCCAGTGCTATCGGCATCGGGTTAGGCAGTTTCGCGGCGGGCTATCTTTCAGGTGGAAAAATAGAATACGGCCTCATTCCGCTCGGGGCATTGGGCATGACCGTGTTCTGTTTTGTGCTTTCACTCCACGGCCTTTCATTTCTCCAGGTACTTTTATTTCTGAGCCTGTTGGGTTTCTCGAGCGGGTTCTTCATCGTTCCGATAAACGCACTGATTCAACATCGTCCTGCCGAGCAGCATCGCGGCGGAGTGATCGCTGCCTCAAATTTGCTTTCGTTCATTGGGATTGGCGCGGCATACGGCGTTTACTATTTTTGCGACGGTATCTTGCATCTTGGGCCCGCAGCGATATTTTTCTGGGCTGCGATTGCTACGGTGGCCGCGACTGCTTATATCCTTTTCATTTTGCCCGATTCCTTGCTGCGCCTGCTGCTATGGATTGCCACGCACACGATTTATCGCATTGACTTGAAGGGCCAGGAAAATATTCCATCGCGGGGCGGAGCTCTTCTAGTTCCCAATCATGCTTCGATGGTCGATGCCGTCTTGCTGATTGCAACCACGGACCGGGCCATCCGGTTTTTAATGTTTCGCGGTTCTTACGAGCACTGGCTGGTGAAACCTTTTGCAAAAATTATGGGCGTGATCCCGATCGCGTCAGATCAGGGCCCACGCGAAATGCTGCAGTCGCTTCATGCCGCAACGGATGCGCTCCGCGCCGGTGAAGTGGTGTGTATTTTTCCAGAAGGCCAGATGACGCGCACCGGCCAACTTCTTCCCTTCCGGCGCGGCATGGAACGCATCGTAAAAGATGTGGATGTTCCCATCATTCCTGCGTATATCGATGGAATCTGGGGATCCATCTTTAGTTTTTCCGGCGGGCGGTTTCTTTGGAAATTTCCCCGGCACATTCCTTATCCGGTACGCATAACGTATGGCGCGCCGCTTCCTTCAAGCGCTACCGCGACGCAGGCCCGCCAAGCCGTGCAGGAACTGGGTGTGGATTCTTTTGCGCGGCGTAAACCGCACATGAAGACGTTGACGCGTTCCTTCATCCAGACGGCACGCCGGCATCCGCTGCGGTTTTCCATGGCCGACGGCCACACGCCGCATTTAAATTTTTTCAGTGTGCTGGTGAAATCGCTTTTTCTCGCCCGCCGATTGCGCAAACACTGGAAAGATCAGGCCATGGTGGGTTTGCTGCTGCCACCATCGATTCCCGGAGCGCTGGTGAACTGCGCGGCGCTGCTTACGGGAAAAGTTCCCGTCAATCTGAACTACACGGTTTCGAATGAAGCTCTGGCGTCTTGCGTGGAGCAATGCAATCTCAAAACGATTGTTACCTTGCACATGTTTCTGGACAAGGTTCCGCTGAAACTTCCCGGCGAAATTATTTACCTCGAAGATCTTGCGCAAAATCCTGGCTTTGTAGAGAGAATGGGCGCATTCCTTGCGGCCCTGCTGTTTCCCGCGCGAGCCATTGAAATTTTTGCGGGGGCTGCCAAAAAAGTTGGATTGGATGCCACCGCAGCAATTATTTTTTCAAGCGGGTCCACAGGTGAACCCAAGGGCGTGGTGCTCTCGCATTACAACATCGCCTCCAATGTGGAGCAGCTTACGCAAGTTTTCCATCTTCATGGCGACGATAGGATTTTGGGGATCCTTCCCTTTTTTCATTCTTTCGGTTTCACCGGTACGATCTGCCTCCCTGCCCTCGCAGCTATCGGCGTGGTTTTTCATCCCAATCCACTCGAAGCTCGCGCAATCGGAGCGTTGGTCAACCGTCACCATGTCACCATGCTTCTCGCCACGCCCACTTTCCTAAATTCTTATATGCGCCGCTGCGACCCAAAGGATTTTGGCAGTTTACGCATCGTGATGGCGGGCGCGGAAAAATTGCCCGACCGGATCTCTCTGGCGTTCGAAGATCACTTTGGAATTCGACCGCTGGAGGCTTATGGCTGCACGGAATGTTCGCCGGCAGTCTCCGTGAATACTCTGGATTTTCGCGCCGCGGATTTCCGGCAGGTTGGAGCCAAGCGCGGCTCCATCGGTCATCCACTCCCGGGAATCGGCGTTCGTATCGTTCATCCGGAAACGGGCGCGCTACTCACCGTTGATGAGCCTGGCTTACTGTTGGTTCGCGGGCCCAATGTTATGCAGGGATATTTGAATCAGCCTGAGAAAACCGCTGAAGTTTTGGTGGACGGCTGGTACAACACCGGGGATATCGCCACTGTGGACGAGGACGGTTTCATTCGCATTACCGATCGCGCAAGCCGTTTCAGCAAAATCGGCGGTGAAATGGTGCCGCACATCAAAATTGAAGAAAAACTTCATGAACTTATTGAAGCGGACGGCCAGGTTCTTGCAGTCACCGCGATACCCGACGAAAAAAAAGGCGAACGCCTGATCGTGCTGCACACACTACCCGACGAAAAACTCGGTGTGGCCGTGGAACGTCTTGCGAACAGCGATCTTCCGGCGCTCTGGAAGCCGCGCGCGGATCAATTTGTACATGTCGATCAGCTGCCGTATCTCGGTACAGGGAAGCTCGATCTTCGGCGTCTTAAGGAGCTGGCGTTGGAACACGCTCCACCTGCGGTATCCTAGGCCTTAAGGATAAACGTGTTTACCGGCATTATCGAAAGTCTGGGCACCATCGCATCTTTGTCGCTGGACGACCGCGGTGGCCGCGTTACTATTCACTGTCCACAACTTGCTTCCGAGTTGGCGATTGGCAACAGCATCGCGGTGAATGGTTGCTGCCTCACCGTTGTGAGCGCGGAGGCCGAGAGTTTTTCTGCTGATCTTTCCGGCGAAACAATTCTTAAGACTTCGTTCCGAAATCTGTGCGAAGGGGATCGCGTCAATCTGGAGCAACCACTCACCGCTGGCAAGGAGTTTGGCGGACATTTCGTGCTCGGGCATGTGGATGCCGTCGGGCGCGTGGTGCGGCTGGAACCCGAGGGAGAGAGCTGGTGGTATGCGATTGAGGTGCCGGCGGAATTTGTGCGCTATGTTGTGCCAAAAGGCTCAATCACTATCGATGGCATTAGCCTCACCGTCGCGAATTGGCATAACGGCATCGTAGAGGTCGCGGTGATTCCCTTCACTTACGAGCATACGAATATCGGCGGGCGGAAGCCAGGCGACATCGTAAATCTTGAGGGAGATATTCTGGGGAAATATGTGGAGCGCCACCTGGAGGCTCGGGGCGCCACAACGAAGCATTCGACTCTTAGCGTGGAAAAATTAATCAGCGAAGGGTTTTAAACGCTACGAGGTTCTGCCAAGATCTCGCGCTTTCGCCTTGACACCCCGAAAATACAGCGTCAAACCCAAAATAATTGCCGCAACGGTGCCGCCCACGAGCTTCAACTCGAATCCCAGCTTACTGGAAGAATCGCCCGGCGGAACTAGCGACACAAAAATTCCAACCAGCACGATTAAAAAACCAATGCTGCTGATGATCCACACTCCGGCCTTGCCACCGGGTATCAGAACGGCTTCTTTATTTTCGGAGCGATCGCGGCGGTCGACGAGTTTAATCGCGGCCGCGAACATATATAGAAACGGAATGAAATAGAGAATAATCGCCGCGTCTACTAAGAATTGATAAGCGCCGCGAGTGCTCTCATTAATCTGGCTTACCAGCAAAATGGCTCCCGAAACGCCGGCTTGAACCAATATCGAAACATACGGCGTCTTCCATTTCGGATGGATCTTGCCGAATGCGGCGGGCAGGTACCGATCGATGCCCACGACGAATGGAATACGAGCAATTCCGGCGACGGTGCTTCCTACTCCGCCGGCATTCCCGACCGTTACCAACATGGCGGCCAGCACGCCCAGAAATCCCAGCCTCAATACCATCGAGCCGACCGTGATTGCATGGAAGACTCCGCTGGTGGGCGAAACATCTGGAGCGGCAACCAACGACAATACGGCGAGCGTTCCAGCAATATACATCGCGGCAATCAGCACACCAGAAGCTACGACTGCGCGAGGCAATGTTTTTCGCGGGTTATGAACTTCAGCGCTCATCGCGGAAACCAGTTCCAGTCCAGTGAACGCAAAAGCAATTTGCGACCAGAAATTTACGGTGTCCCAATTCCAGACCGGTTTCATGCTGGCCCAGGTGATGTGCGTGATGGCGTCGTGGCGGCTCCAGAGCGCGGCGGCAATGGCCACCAACATTAAGAGCGGCAGATAGGTGGACACTCCACCGGCGTTTTGCAGCCACTTGCCAACGTTCAGGCCGATGATGTTCAGCCCGACGGCAACGACGAGTAAGCCTAGCGATACAACCAGAAGATGTTGGCGGTTATGCTCGAGGGTCACGCCGCCTTCGCCGATGATGTACGCGCTCATTGCGGCGCTGGCTAACAGCAGACCCGGAAAATAAAAAACTGTGTAAATCCAATAGGTCCAGCCGGCCAGAAATCCGTGGAAATCGCCAAACGCTTCCTTAGCCCAAACATATAAGCCGCCTTCTTCGGGAAAACGCGACGACAGTTCATTGATCACCAGCGCGGACGGTACAAAGAAAAAAAGCGCGGCGAGCACCCACAAACTGATGGAAGAGGTGCCGTTGTGCGCGGCAGCGGCTATCCACCGCGGGCCGAGAACGGTGGCAATATTAAAAAACAATACATCCCAGAAACCCATTTCCTTACGAAGCTGCTTGATGGGATCGGCAGCGCTGCTTTGCGGCGGGTTTGCGGCCAGTGGGGCCTGGCTCACAGGGTCACATCCAGCGCGGGAATTAATTCATCCTGCATGCGGAAGTTGTGCAGAAATGGATCGCGGGAATTTTCGAACTCGGCCCACGGTCCAAAAAAAGTGACCTCGCCGTCCTGCAGAAACACCACGACATCCGCCAGCCGCTTTGCGAGATGCGTGTCGTGCGTGACCACGATGGAGGTCTTATGAAAATTTTCCTTTAGACGCAGAATCAAATTGCCCATGTGTCCGGCCATGATCGGGTCCACCATGGTTGTGGGCTCGTCGTATAAAATGGCTTCAGGATTTTGCGCCTGGGCGCGCGCGATGGCTACGGCACGCCGCATTCCAGTGGACAATTCCCCGGGCAATTTATCGAGGACTCCGTCCACTTCAAGCATTGCCGAGAATTTTTGCACATAGGCGTCAATGTCTTCGCCGCTCAGGCCCGGCTGGCCTTCGAGTGGAAACGCAATATTCTCGCCAACGGTCAGAGAGTCAAACAGCGCGCCGGATTGAAAAACCATGGTCACCTTGCGGCGTACTTGCGCAAACTGACTTTCGCTGAAACCGGTTACGTCCTCGCCATCGACGAGAATTCTTCCGGAGTCCGGCTGCAAAAATCCCATGATGTGCTTCAGCGTGACCGATTTCCCCACGCCGCTGCGGCCCATAATTACGCACGTCTCGCCCTTTTTCACGACGAAGCTCACGTGATTGAGGACTACGCGGCCGTCGAAGCCCTTGCATACATCGCGAAATTCGAAAAAGTTTTCCGATTGCTGCCCGGGGTCTTTGGGCTCAAGGAGTTGGGAATCGATGATCATAGTTCTCCGCGACGCAGTTACAGCTTGCCGCGACCCTATCAAATCGTTTCTCGTAGATTGCGTCAAGCAATTCTGTTTTGCAGCTGGATGCTCAGCATCACTCGGCGGCGTCCTCGGGAAGTTCTCTGCCGGGCCGCCGGATCTGCAATTCCCGCAATTTCTCCTGCAGACTTTGCCGATGTAAACCGATGGTTGCCGCGGTTCGCGAAACATTCCAGCGGTGATCGACGAGTTGTTTGGTTAAATACGCCACTTCGAATTTTCGCTTGGCCTCGCGAAAATCCTTTTCCGCCAGCACGTTGCTTTCATTTCCGTTGTTCGGGCCGTTGGATTTGGCTTCTCCGCGCGCGATTTCTTCCGGCAAATCCGCCACGCCGATTTCCTCTCCGGCCGACAATACCACACTGCGTTCGAGGGTATTTTTGAGTTCCCGCACATTCCCCGGCCATTCATATTTTTCCAACGCGACCATCGCTTCGGGCGTCAATCGCGCAGTGCGTCCCAGACGCGATGCATGCATCTGCAAAAACGCGTTGGCCAGTATGGGAATGTCTCGCTTGTGCTCGCGCAGCGCCGGCAATTCCACGGTTACTACGCGCAACCGGTAAAAAAGATCCTCGCGAAATTTTCCCGCGCGTATCTCCGCGGCAAGATTGCGATGCGTCGCGCTGATGACCCGCACATCCACGGGCACGGATTGCGTGCCACCCAAGCGCTCGATGGTGCGGTTTTCCAATACGCGCAGCACTTTTGCCTGCGTCACCGGATTCATGTCACCTATTTCGTCCAGAAAAATAGTTCCGCCGGAAGCCAGTTCGAACTTCCCCTTTTTTTGATGCATGGCGCCGGTGAATGCGCCGCGCTCGTACCCAAATAATTCCGATTCGATCAGCGTCTCCGGCAACGCAGCGCAATTCACCGGCACGTAAGCTTTGCCTGCCCGCGGCGAACGCGCATGAATCTCCTGTGCCAGCAAATCTTTTCCGGTCCCGCTTTCGCCGAGTATCAGCACGGTGGAGTCCGTGCCCGCCACACGGTCGGCAATTTCAAAGGCGCGCCGCATCTCCGCGGTGCGCCCGATCATTTGACCGAATTGCCCTTCGCTCGCCAATTGTTTGCGAAGCGCGTGGTTTTCTTTTTCCAAAGCGGTGAACTTCAGCAAATTGGCGACACGCTGCCGCAACTCGTCGAGCTCAAACCCTTTTACCAAATAATCCGCCGCGCCGAGCCGCAACGCCTGCACGGCGGTTTTTGCGGTATCCAGCGCGGAAACCATCAGCACCGGCAATTGGATTTCTTCTTGCCGCATCCACTCCAAAAAGGAGATTCCGTCCTCGTCCGGCATCACTACATCCAGTATCAGCAAATCCGGTTGGTCGCGCTGCAAAGCTTCCCGCGCGCTTGCTGCTGATTCCGCTTCCACGACGCGGTATTTTGCTTCCAACGCGCGCCGCATCCCGTATCGCGAAGCGGGTTCGTCATCCACAATCAGAATGGTGTTCATATTTTTTCCTTAATTCGACTTCTGTAACGGCAGGGTGACTGCAAAGATTGCTCCGGCCTCGGTTTCTGCCCTGCTGTCCCAATCCAGTTTCCCGCCAAACTCCGCTGCTCGCCTCGCTACAATCGCCAATCCCAAACCAGTTCCGCGCGCCTTGGTGGTAAAAAACGGCTGTACAATTTTGGAGCGCACCGCTTCGGGGATGCCCGGACCGTCGTCCGCTACGCGAATTTCGCAGGCGTCATTCGCATTTTGCAAGGTGACCCACACGTGCCCGTTTCGCGGTGCGGCCTCAAGCGCATTGACCAGTAAGTTGGAGACGATGTCGTTTACCGCCTCGGCGCTTGCAGCAACCATCGAAGCAGCGGCGGTGGTATTTGTCGACAGCGCGATTCCTCTTCTTTCCGCTTCATGCCGCAAAAGCGCCGTGACTTCTTCCACGACGCGTGCCGCGTCGCAACTCGCGTTTTCACTGCTTCCGCGCACGGCAGGCCGGCTAAATTGCAGCAATTGATTCAGTGTCGCCGAGAGCCGCGCAATTTCGTCGAGCACCATCTTAGTTTCACCCTTCATGGACTCGGGCATCTCGGGATTTTCAAGCTGCACTTGCAGAATTGTTTTGATCGAGCCAAGCGGATTCTTCAAGTTATGGGAAATGCTGGCAGCCGTTTGACCCACCAGCGCCAATCTTTCGCGCTGCGCAAGTTCTCTTTCGAGGGCTAGTTTTTCCTCGATCAGCCGGCATAAATCCAAGGCGCCTGGCAATTGCTCGCACAAAAATTCCAGAGCGGCCCTGGTCTCGCCGGAAAATGCGGCACCATGAGGCTCGGCAAGCAGAATGGCGATGACTCGCCCTCCTTCCCGCAGCTCAAACTGATTCGCGGTATCGGGCTCGATGGGCGGCACAGTTTGCGTTTTCGTGGGCGTTTCATCTTGTTCAGCCAGCGTTAACTTTACGGACGCGAGTTCGAATTCTTCCTTAGTATGGCGCTCAATAAATTCGAGCAATTTCGTCATTTGCCCCTGCCGTGCTTCTTGCCGAATCTGCGAAGACAGCGCTTGCACGCGATTCATTTCGCGTTGCGCAGTCTCCTGTAAGCGTCGACCCAGGAAACGCTGAAGCGGTTCGATGATCAGCACCAGCAAAAAGAGCAGGACCGAGGCGGATGCCTCCGGAGGCAGAACCGGCGCCAGCCATTCGCTCAGGCGCCGCACCAGGCTCAAATACAGCAGCGCTAAAAACGTGACTGAAACCGCGAACACCAAGTTCTTCTGACGGCCGATTTGCAAAAAATTGTGGCGCTGGACCAAGTAAATCAGGACGGTAAAAGGCAAGATCGGCAACAGCACGAAAATCATTGCGAGCGTTTCCGTGGTTGGCGCGCGCAGTGCGAGCATTTCCATGTGCAATCCAGCGACGGCCAGAAACGACGCCACAAAAAAGGAAAAAAGCAGCCAGTGGTAAAGGCGCTGTGGCCGGTCAGGCGCATTGTTCGCGAAGCGTTTTTCCCATCCTGCACACCAAGCCAAGGAGACTGCCAAGGTCATGGCGAAACCCGGCCCCAAGGAGCGGCCCGGCACGACATAATCGAAATGACCCTGTTCCAGAAGCAGGGGGACGCGGTGAAACGCGAGGTGGACACCGAGTGCGTAAAAAACGAGTAAGACGGCCCGCTTCCATTCGCGGTATCTCAGCAGTCCTCGCGTCTGCGCATATTCCAGGTGTAAATGCAGCAGCAAGGCCGGGAGGAGGCACAGACCCACGCTGATAACCGCCGTGGCAAAGTCCGCCAGGGCTTCCGGGGGCTGCGGATAATAAATCTGGGAATTCAGGGCCAGAAGCGAGCCGCCATAGAAAAAAAACAGCGCCAGACACAAGAAAAAAAACACGCGCTCGAAGTTTCGCTGCCGGCGGTATCCGAGTATTACCACCATCCAGAAAAGCTGCAGCAGCGTGCCTGCCGTATATCCGATCAGCCGCAGATAGAGCAATGAGCCCATCGAACTCCAAGTGTATGGGAGCGCCAAGAGCAGCTCAATGACCAAGTGTCGCCTTTTTCTTGCAGGAGCAACTTCCAGTAAACAGGATAGTTATATGAGGGCAGCCTGCAAAGGATGTGAGCGTAAGGCACTAAGACTGCCCGCATTTTCCTTGACATGCCATTTCTTTCTGCTATATTAGCAGTCGGTTGCGAGGAGTGCTAATCCCTTCCTCTTCTAGCCAACATCGCAACACAAGGAATACAAGCTCAACTACGGAGGTTTCTCAAGATGGCAGTGAATCTCACCCCGCTCCACGACCGCGTGATCGTGAAGCGTATTGAAGAAAAAGAATCTGTTAAGGGCGGCATCATCATCCCGGATTCCGCAAAAGAAAAACCCATGGAAGGTGAAGTCCTTGCGGTTGGCCCTGGCCGTCGCGAAAAGGGCGAACTGTATCCTTTGGACGTAAAGGTCGGTGATCGTGTTCTGTTCGGCAAATACAGCGGCACGGAAATCAAGGTCGAAAACGAAGAAGTGCTGATCCTGCGCGAAGAAGAAATCCTCGCGAAGCTGGGCGGCGCAGCCAAAGCAGCAGGCAGAAAGTAACTTTTCTTACTGGTCGGATTTTGTTGTAACGCCGGTCTGCAAACCGGTCATTTCATTTCAGAATTTATGTCGGAAAAAGATCATCAGGAGGAAACACCAATATGGCGAAGCAGATAGTAACAGGCGAAGCTTCCCGTCAGGCGATTTTGCGTGGCGTGAATGCTCTTGCTGACGCAGTGAAGATTACCCTCGGCCCCAAGGGCCGCAATGCGGTCATCGAGAAGAAGTTCGGCGCTCCGATTATTACCAAGGACGGCGTCACCGTCGCCAAGGAAATCGAGCTCCAGGATCCTCTGGAGAACATGGGCGCGCAGATGGTCCGTGAAGTGGCTTCCAAGACCAGCGACGTGGCCGGCGATGGCACCACCACCGCCACCGTGCTCGCGCAAGCCATCTTCCGCGAAGGCGTGAAGACCGTAGCTGCGGGCGCCAGCCCCACCGCTCTAAAGCGCGGCATCGACAAAGCCGTGGAAGTAGCCGTGGAAGAAATCAAGAAGCTGCATCGCGACGTCAAGGGCGACATGATCGCCCAAGTTGGCACCATTTCCGCCAACAATGATAAGCAAATCGGCGGCATCATCGCCGAAGCGATGAAGAAGGTCGGCAAGGATGGCGTCATCACCGTCGAAGAATCCAAGACGATGGAGACCACCCTCGAAGTAGTCGAAGGTATGCAGTTTGACCGCGGCTATCTCTCTCCCTACTTCATCACCGATCAGGAGCGCATGGAGTGCGTCCTGGAAGATGTACGCATCCTCATCCACGAAAAGAAAATCAGCTCGATGAAGGACTTGCTGCCCCTTCTCGAACAGACCGCCAAGATGGGCAAGCCGCTCATCATCATCGCCGAGGACATCGAAGGCGAAGCGCTGGCGACCCTCGTCGTGAACAAGCTCCGTGGCACGCTGCAATGCGCCGCCGTTAAAGCCCCTGGCTTTGGCGACCGCCGCAAAGCCATGCTCGAAGACATTGCCACGCTGACCGGCGGCAAGGCCATCACCGAAGACCTCGGCATCAAGCTGGAAAACGTGAAGCTTGAGGACCTCGGCCGCGCCAAGAAAGTCACCATCGACAAGGACAACACCACGATCATCGAAGGCGCAGGCAAGTCCGGCGACATCGAAGGCCGTGTGAAGCAGATCCGCTCGCAAGTCGATAACACCACCAGCGACTACGACAAGGAAAAGCTTCAGGAACGCCTTGCCAAGCTCGTCGGCGGCGTCGCCGTCATCAAAGTTGGCGCGTTCACCGAAACCGAGTTGAAGGAAAAGAAGGCTCGCGTTGAGGACGCCATGCACGCCACGCGCGCGGCGGTCGAAGAAGGCATCGTCGCCGGCGGCGGCACGGCCCTGCTTCGCTGCATCGCGGCCATCGAGAAGCTCAAGCTCCACGAGGACGAAGCTGTTGGTGCAGGCATCGTGAAGCGCGCTCTCGAAGAGCCCGCCCGCCAGATTGCGCTCAACGCCGGCCACGAAGGCGCTGTTGTGATCGGCAAGATCCGCGAGTCCAAGGACGAAAACTTTGGCTTCAACGCGGACACCGGCGATTATGGCAACATGGTCACCATGGGCGTCATCGACCCGGCTAAGGTCACCCGTCTCGCGTTGCAGAACGCAGCCTCCATCGCGGGATTGATGCTCACCACCGAAGCCCTCATCGCCGACATCAAGGAAGATTCCAAGTCGGCGGCAGCTGGCGGCCCTGGCGGCCCCGGCGGCGGTATGGGCGGCATGTACTAAAATTCAGCCGTGCGGGTTTTGCCCGCGCGCTTGCAATAAAAAAGGCGGCCCAAATATTTTGGGCCGCCTTTTTCACTTTACCGTTCTTTTTTTGCTACGCCGGTTACGGTGTAAAGGAAAGGCTAAGCAAAGCCATGCTGTGGCGATGGGAGCTGCGATCCTGCGTGCTGGTAATTCCCTGAGAGGAAAGACTCACGGCCTGCTTGTTATAGAAATCCGGATCTTGCGCGAAACTCTCGCGGTATTCCAATTGCAATTCCAGCAATCGCGTCACGCGTAGTTTCAATCCGCCCCCATAAGTGGCGGAAACGCGAAATACGCTGCCTCCATCAAGTGGAGCAACGCCGGCCGAATTGAATGCGCTTACCACCGTGCCCACGCGCCGTAGACCATACTTAAAAACGCCGTCTTTTTTGGGTAACTTGATGTTTTTAAATTTGTAACTCGTCAGGCTGCCACCGCCGGAAACAAACGGCCGCAGGCGCCAGCGTCGCGGGGCCAAATTTATCTCCGCCTGATATCCCGCTATCCGCATTTTCATGCGGTCAACCTGAAGATTGGGATCCTCTCCGGTGAGTAGATTTGCTTGCAGCGTCTGGAAATAAATCTTATGAGCTACCAGCCCGCTGGGATGCACGGTCACACTCCATCCCAACATCGCGCCCGGTTCGAGCCGCATCGGAAATTGGTAAATGCTTTCTATCCCGGTCGTCGGATCAACGGATGCCAGATAAAGATCGCCCAGGTGCATGCGATACGATTCTCCGCCGTTCAGGGAAAGAGCCAGCTCCGGCAGGTGAGGGCGCGCCTTCTCGCGAAAACTTTGCATCGGATTAGCAGCGTCGGCAAGCCCTAGCCGCGGCTCCGCTTCATCTGTTTCGGTGTCAGCGAGAAAACTATTGGATGGCTCCGGCTCCGGCAATTGCGCGTGACGGTGTTTGATTTTCCAGATCATGCGTCCGGCACTGTATGCCTGCCACGCAATATTGTCCCGAATCAGAGTATTTCGCAGGGTGAGGTCGAACTGGCGCACACCGCGATAAATAGGGTTCGCCGTATACTGCGCTTTTTCATGGCGCGCCGGTGTGATGGCGTTTGCACTCTGCGTGGCGCATGCATTTAATTGCAACACTGCCACGCGGCCGTCGGTGGTCATTCGCTCATGGGTGGCGTTATGCGCAACGCGGGGAACCCGCGGCCGATCCACCAATTCCGTGCTGGTTGCACATTTGGCAAAACGCACATCGTCCGCGACTTTGTCGCGCTCGTCATCGATTTTTGGATCAATGCGGTGAATCAAGGTCTTGTTTGCTGAAATTCCCAAACCAATATCGTGGGTCGCGGCCGCGGTCCAAACTGTTTGCCCCTCCCATTTTTCGGCGACTTCCCAGACTCGCAGGTGATGCCGCTTGCTGATGGTGTTCAATGTTTTTTCAAAAACAAACGCCGGCGTCTTCCCGTCCAGTTTCAGCGTCGATACTGGTGCATCCGCATAGCCTCTGCTTTCCGCGAGGGCGCGCACCGTCTTGTAGGATGTGGCCGAATCCCGAACGTCTGCCCGGGTCCACCCAGCCGCGGCGAAGGCTTGCAACAACTCCTCGCGACTGCCTAGAAAAATCAGGTTGGTAATATCTGACGGGATGCTTTTGCCGGTTGTGCGCGTGCGATATGGCAGCTCGTTGATAAACAGTTCCAGCGAAGTGTGTTTCGCAGCCACTTCCTCCGAGTGCGATGCGGCTTCCAACACGGCATTTGGAACCACAATAGGCTTCAGCAGTTCGATCCGTAGTTCTGTCCCGCTTGGATAGGTAATTTCTGCTTCGGGAAAGCGCAGCACTGCGCTGCTGGCAGCAAACGAAAACAAGAAAAGCATCGGATCGAACGCCGAGACCGAAGAAATCATGCCTGTCGCTTGATGGCCGTAGCTGTCCGTCGCGCGGATTCCGACGATGGTTCCATCCGCAAGAAGCTTCTCCCGCGAATTTTCGATTTCGCTGACTTTGCTCTCGAATGTTAGCGAGTCCCCGCCGGGAAGGGTTACGGAATCAAATTGCAGGCGCAAACGCGCTTGTTCCCTGATCAATCCGAGCCCGACGCGCTTGGCCACCAAAACGCGGCCCTTAAGCGTTAGCCCCGACGGAAGCACTTCGCTGCCGCCCTGCATCAGCGGCGCGATTAGGACGGCGTGAATCACGTCACCCTTTTTTGAACGGAAAGACGATACCGGATCGGTCAGCCGCACTTCGAGCACAGCGCCTGCAGGCGCCTCGACGTCAGCCTGCAAACGAGCTTCTACGGGGACTGTCGAGTTTGCCTCTTGCGCCGGCGTTTGGCCCGCCCCAAATGCCACCGTACTTAGACCCACAACTACACGAAGAATTAAATACCTCATGACAAATACGCCGCTCCTGGCAATGCGGAACGTTAAGTACGAAGGGGGGTCCGCAGTTACAGTTAGTCTTTCAGTCGGGTAGGTGGATTGTTAGCTGTACGGATGGACAGTTGGGCGGAAGAGTAAACTCCAGCGCTTTTCAGCAGTTTCTCAATGCGTTACGACCGATGGGCGAACCTCTTCTTGTTCGCGAAGTGTGAAATTTTCCGAACACACTTATCGTGCCGCCGGCGCGCTCACCTGGCGGCCTTGTAAACTCATACGCTCGCGTACCTCCGCCGTGATTTCATAAGATCGCAAGCGTGCGCCTTGGTCGTAAATCAATCCCGCAATAATTATTTCATCGGGTTGCGTCGCTTCGATGAATTCCGCCAATTCCCGTTCTACCGTTTTTGGCGAGCCGACCACGGAACAAGCCAACGAATGGCTGGCCATGGCTTTTTCCGCCGGGGTCCAATACGTTTCAATGTCGTCAATCGGCGGCGGTATTTGTCCTGGAGTTCCTCTCCGCAGCAGCACAAATGCCTGTTGATGCGAAGTAAAAATGCGCCGCGCTTCCGCGTCAGTCTCGGCGGCAACCACGTTCAAACCCACCATCGCGTAAGGCTGCGCCAGTTGTTTCGATGGCTTAAAGCGGCTCCGGTAAAGCTGCAACGCCTGCATTACGTCGGCTGGCGCGAAATGCGATGCAAAGGCGAACGGCAGGCCCAATGCGGCCGCGAGCTGGGCACTGAATAAGCTGGAGCCCAGAAGCCAAATCGGTACCCGCAAACCTGCTCCTGGAACCGCTCGGACTTTCTGGCCCGGCACTGCTGCTTCAAAATACGATTGCAATTCCTGGACATCCGACGGAAATTCATCGCCGGTTGAATTGCTTTTACGGCGCAAAGCCTTCGTGGCCGGAATATCCGTGCCCGGCGCACGCCCCAGGCCGAGATCAATGCGCCCCGGAAAAAGTGATTCCAGCGTGCCAAATTGCTCCGCGATCACCAATGGGGCGTGATTCGGCAGCATCACCCCTCCCGCTCCTACTCGGATGGTCTTTGTTCCGCACGCTACGTGTCCGATCACCACCGCCGTCGCCGCGCTCGCAATTCCCGGCATGT
>Ga0209117_1000223_pt1 | contig 32463 bp, 28 predicted proteins | sample BlaSpr_A8_OM2_M2_FD_187978 | JGI IMG/M metagenome (GOLD analysis project Ga0209117, IMG submission 187978) | Forest soil microbial communities from Thunder Bay, Ontario, Canada - Black Spruce, Ontario site 2_A8_OM2_M2 (SPAdes) (version 2) | ecosystem: Environmental > Terrestrial > Soil > Boreal... | reverse complement strand
GGCGGTTGCTTCTTGTGGTATCCCAAGAGCCTGGTAGTGCGTTTTCATGGGTTTTGCGTCAAGTTCGGGCAATTCGAACTCACGAATAACGGAATCTCGAGTATTCAAATCAGAGTGATGGAACGCATCTTCGAAGAGCCCCTCACAGATAGAAACTAGCGGCTTTAAGAACGGCTGCCATTGTCCCCCCAAATCCGTGTTCGCGTCAATGTGAAGGAATTTTCATCCGGATCGCCCCTACGGTACAAGATTCCGAACCAGCACAGTCGACATTGCGCCATTTGCGGCCCACTTTTGCGACACCTCTCCTTCCCCCAAAACCCGCTGTAAACCGATTCCGATGCAGGACCTGACCACCATCTATCTATCCCGTCGGCACCGGCAGTAGCGCGATCCGACCCAGCATCGCTCCGAACCGCCGCCGCGTCAGATGTCCTTCCGCCAGTAGTAGCCAGTAGTAACGCGCATGTTTGACCAGCCGTCCTCCGGTCTTGACCAGCCGTTGCTGCAAGCTGGTCAGGGACCAGTTCTCAATCCCTCTCGGCAAACCCAAACGCCGCCCCAAATTCCCCAGGTTGTAGGCCAGCAGGCTCAGCGCCAGCCGCACCTCGTTCGAGCGGAAACGATGACAAGAGAGGCGAGTCATCTTTACCGCCTGCTTACCTTCCTTGATCCATTGCTCCGCCGTCCCGTACCGAGACAGTATCCGGCATTAGCGAGAAGGAACGATCTCTTGAGCAATCGGCGCCACTATTTCTGCACATTGCCGCGCCGGAGTTTTCTTCGCTTCGTACCGGTCAATGATTAATTCATCCCCAATTTCTGTCCGGCTCCTGAAGATGGTATGCGCCGGCAACTCGATCACGCTCTCCGCCTGTAGCTTAGGCAAAACGACACGGAAAGGTTTCACCAGCTCCTTCAGGCCCACGACCCTGAAGTGCTTGTCGATCATGACCAAGTCGAAAGAAAACAACATTCCGACGGTATGAACCGAGTTTGCCGGCACGATCCAAACCCCGCCATCCGGCTTGAGAGATCTTTTGCCGAGCAGCCCGACTAAGCGGCCCAAAATCGAGTCTGCGACCGCGACCCGAAAGGCAAGAAAGGTCTCCTTCGACTTGTTGTAGACAAAAACTTCGCGTGGCTTTGCGAGCATAGTTATCCCTGGGGAGCTGGGCGCTCCAGACTTAGCGAGGAGCTTTTTTCTTCATTCTGTAGATCAGCAAAACGAGCGTGACTACAAATAGAACACCGGCAATGACTCGAATCAACGTAACGTTATCCATGTTTCACCTCGTTTGATTTGAAAACTGCAACCTTACCCGTGCAAAAAATGTTTGAAGAAATAACTGACGGCAACCAGGGCTGGCCCGACTACCACCACTCCCATAGCCGGAAAAATGCAGAAAACAAGTGGTGGCACCAGCTTAATAGTTGTCTTGGCGGCCCTTTCTTCAGCTTGTTGCCGGCGTTGTGTTCGCAGTGCATCCGAGAAGACGCCTAACGACTTTGCGATCGGCGTTCCGAAGCGATCGGTCTGAATAAGCATGGCCACGAACGAGCGCGCACTCTCGAACCCCGCCCGCACCGCAAACGACTGCCATGCCGCGTTGCGCTGAACCCCTGCGCGCTGTTCAAAGTTAATGAGCAACAGTTCTTCACTTAATTCAGGGTGGCTCATCTCAAGTTCCTGCCCCACCCGCACCACTGCTTGGTCCATTCCCAGTCCGGCCTCCAGACAAATTGACAACAAATCCAGGGCGTCAGGCAGGCTCAGCCTGAGCCGTTGTCTTCTCCGATTAATCGCGTAGGAGAGCCAGAAATCCGGGACAAAGAAGCCAACCACGACTGCCACCACGAAAAAGACAATTGCGTGGTTGCTGAACACCACTGCAGCGCTGAGCCCCAGCACTGCGGGCACCGCTAACCTCATCCCCAGGAAGATGTCGGCATGATGCGGCTTGCGATACCCGGCGAGCAGCAACCGGCGCACGATCTCCGGGTCAGGCTCAGCTGCGAAGAAGCGCCGGAAAGCAGTGAAAGGCTTAGCCATGTCAGCGCTCATCGAAGGCCGCCATGGTCCCGAAACCGGGCCCGTGCCCCGCGCTTGTCGAGCCACTTGTTCCAGGAGAGCGCCTTGCGCCGAAGACCGCCTCATCAGGAGCACAAAACACAGCATGAAAGCGACAAATAAGCTCAGCCCGAAAAGTATGGTAAGCGTCATGGTTAAACCTTGATGTCAATAATCTTGCGGATTGCCAGGATTCCGATCACCATCAGCCCTAATCCAAAGTAGACCATCTTGAGTCCGAACGGATCGGTGAACAGGGTCTTCTCGTAGTCATGGTTCAAGAGGTTAATCAGGCCGAACATAATGAATGGGGCGGCGCCAAGGATCCAGCCGGTGATGCGCCCCTGCGCAGTGTAAATTCGGAGTTGTCCGCGTAATCGGGCACGCTCTCGAATCACCGCTGAGGTCTTATCGAGAATCTGTGCCAGGTTTCCACCGGATTCCTTTTGCAGAAGAATCGCAGTGGCCAGAAACCGCATGTCGTCCAGAGGGATTCGATCGATCAGACCCATCATTGCGTCCCGGAGGGGAAGACCCAGGCTCTGCTCTTTATGTAAAGCATGGAACTCTACTCCGATTGGGTCTGCAATCTCATCGCCGACCATCTCCAGCACCGCCTGGATGGAGTGGCCTGCCCGCAAGCCCCTTGACATCAGGTCGACGGCTTCGGGCAGGAGATCGCTGAACTTCTTGAACCTGACTTCCCGAAGGACGTAGAGAAACACGTACGGCGCCGAAGCCCCGGCAACACCGAGACCGGCGCTAATCACGATGCTGGCGTTGAATAACGATGCCACCCAGTAGGTCACCAGACCCGCAATCAACGAAAACGCGGAAACAGAACCGAAAGACCAGTTTCGGCCCGCTTGTTTGATCAGACGCGAACCAGTCTGTGACCAGGGAAGTCTTTGAGCAAGTTCCTCGACCACAGTCGAGCGAACGACTCTTTCCTTCAGGATCGTGGTGCGGTCCGCACCCACTGGTTGGACCTCCTCGATGCCCGCCAATTGCTCTTCCACCGCCTTTTCTATCGAGGTCGGCTTCAACAAATAGACAAGCACGCCGAACATCAGAATCAGGAGCAGGAGAAATAGAAGTATCAGCGACATAACCTATATCCTCAGTTCCAGCGCCTGGCCGTTTGTTCAAACATGCTTGGCGGCAGGGTAATCCCGGAGGCCGCGAGTTTCTCCGCGAACTTGGGTCGGATGCCCGTGGCAGTGAACGTTCCCAGCGTGCGACCGTCCGGTGAAACTCCCTGCTTCTCGAATACGAAAACGTCCTGCATGCTGACCACGTCATCTTCCATGCCGGTGATCTCGCTGATGTACGTGAGCCGCCGCGTTCCATCAGCGAAGCGTGAGACCTGGAGAACCAGGGTAACCGCAGATGCGATCTGCTTTCGCACCGCCTTTTCCGGCAAATTCAGGTTTGCCATCATCGCCATGGTCTCCATGCGGGCGATCGCATCCCGGGGACTGTTGGCGTGAATGGTTGTGAGTGACCCATCGTGGCCGGTGTTCATTGCTTGCAGCATGTCCAGCGCTTCTTCGCCGCGTACCTCGCCAACGACGATGCGGTTGGGGCGCATACGCAGGCTGTTGATCACCAGTTGCCTCTGCTGCACCGCTCCCTTGCCTTCCACATTGGGCGGACGACACTCCAGCCGGACGACATGGCGTTGCTTGAGTTGTAATTCGGCCGAATCTTCAATCGTGATAATGCGTTCCTTTTCGGAAATATAACCGGAAAGCACGTTCAGGAACGTCGTCTTGCCCGCGCCGGTTCCGCCAGAAATGACAATGTTGAGTCGCGCGGCGACCGCCCCTTTAAGGACATCCAGCATCGGCCTGGTAAGAGTCTCGTTTGACAGTAGGTCATCTTCCGTGATCGGAATATGGCCGAAACGGCGAATCGACAGATGGGGGCCGTCAATCGATAGTGGCGGGATGATGACGTTCACACGGGACCCGTCGGCCAGCCGAGCATCCACCATGGGCGACGATTCGTCAACCCGCCTCCCGATGGCCGAAACGATCTTGTCGATGATGTGCATCAGGTGCGCATCATCCTTGAACATGATCTTCGTCTCTTCCAGGACGCCGCCGCGCTCGACGTACACCTCTTTCGCCCCGTTGACCAGGATGTCGCTGATCGTCGGATCCTGCAGCAGCGGTTCCAGCGGACCCAAACCAAAGACCTCGTCCAGCACTTCAAGCGAGAGCCGCTCTTTTTCCGGACCGCTCAAAGGCGTCTTGAGATTCGCCACCAGATCCTGGATCACCGCAAACACCTGCCGCCGGGTACGGTCGTCCCGCACGGTAGCTACTCTCTCCAAATCGACCTTGTTCAGCAGGTCACGATGGATTCCGGTCTTCAGGTCCTGATAGACACGAAAATCCAAACCGCCGCGTTTTTTCACTTCGCCGGAGATCAAAGGATTGATCGCCGCCGACGAAACTACTGGATTGAAATCAGCCATACGCCCTCCCGCGCTTTAAACACGTGTTCTCACCTATTCCACAATCCCCGGAAGCTTTTGCCTTCTTTTTTCTTTCCTTCCATCCCGGGCTTCTTGCCGATGCTCTCAGCCCACCCCTCCAGACTCTGGGTCACTTCGGAACTGGAGAGCTGAGCAACGGGGTCGCCTTCATGGATGGTTTTGACAACTTGCGGATACTGATTGGGCACCCGCCAGAAGATTTTTTGCTCCAGAACTTTTTCGATCTGAGCGTCCGAAACCACATTGCGTTTGTGATGACGGTTCAAAACGACGTGAATCTTTTCGCGAGGAATATCCTTGCTGGCGAAGTATTCCAGTTGGCGAACGACGTTGCGCACAGCTGACACTTCCGCCACCGTAACCAGGTACAGCTGATCGCAATCTCGAATCACCGTGAGATTCTCATCATTGAGCGCAGGAGGAAGGTCAACCAGAATGAACTCATAGCGGAGGCGGAGAAAGCTCAACGTGTGGGTCAACGCGCCCGCCGGCAGCGCCTCTCGGTTTGTGACGCTACCCTCCGGAGCAGGAATCAATTCCAGCCCGCTTGAGTGCCGCATGACAAAGCTTTGCAGAAAATCAGCGTCCAGCCGATCCGTGTTTTCCAGGAGCTCGAAGAAGTGGAAGCGACTCTTGGTCAGTTTGAGATACAGCGCCGCGTCTCCGAAATCCGGATGCAAATCGAGTAGCAGGGAGCTCCGGGAAAACGAGCTGGCCAGGAGCGCGCCCAGTTGCGTGGCTAATGTCGTCGTGCCACAGCCCCCTTTGGAACCCATGAAGGCCAAAATCTGCGCCCGACCCTGCTCCTGCTTTTCTTTCCTGCGGGCTCCGATCCGCGCCACGGCTTTGACCAACTGCTCGCGATCGATGGGCTTCACCAGATATTCCCCGCAGCCCGAGCGCATGGCCTCAAGAATTGCATCCGGATGCGTTTGCGATGACACGGCAAACACCGCCGTATCGGGAAGGCCGCTGTGAATGCGCTCAGCCACCATCGCCGCGCTCCGGCGATCCTTGTCAAAATCAACCAGGCAAATATCCGGGGCGGGATTGCCGAGGTATTCCAAGATCGCATCTTGATCCTGAGCGCTACAGTAGTCTCCAACTCGAGTCCGCAGTTGGATCAACCCGGTCGAGCCGGCAAACAGACCCAGAAAACGCCACACTTCTTCGTCAACGCAAACCCCAACGACAGAAACCGGCTCCCTGAGGTAAAAGCTTTCTCGGGGGGAAGCGCTCGTGGAATCGTTGGCCGTCATCGGTGTCATTTCGCTCCCGTGTCTTGCGGTGGTTTCGCCTGTTTCTTACCAGGGGCCTGTTCATCAAATTTGTTGATGTCAAGGAATGGAACCGGGACCTTTGGCGCGGCGGGTATCGGAGTCTCGACGTGAACCGGATCCACAATGTGGGGCGTCACCAACACCACCAGTTCGGTATTGTTCTTGTTGATCGACCTTGAACGGAACAGCTGTCCCAGTATTGGGATATCACCGATGCCCGGGACTTTGCTCAGCTGCGTTGTAGCCCGTCGATCCAACAATCCCGCGACGCCGAACGATTGGCCATCCTTGAGTTCGATTTCCGTCTCCGCGCGCCGGGTGGAAAGAGCCGGCACCGTAAAGCCGGAAACCGTCACGGCGTTGCTGAAGTCGAGCGTGCTGACTTCAGGGGCCACGTGCAGACGAAGAGTGTTATCCTCCTGCACAAAAGCTGTGAAGTCCAACTTCACGCCGAAGGGCTTGAACGTAATAGTGACGGTCGGCAAGCCCGTCGAACCCTGAACAACCGGGAACGGGAATTCACCGCCCGCCAGGAAGGTGGCTTTCTGGCCGCTGATCGCCATCAGGTTCGGCTCGGCCAAAATCTCGAGCACATCGCGCGCCTGCAGCGCCTGGATCACAACCCCAAAGTTGATATCGCTGCGGAATAGAAAAAGGTTCAAAGGATTTTTGAGGTCGATGGTAGGAGGCGTGGCCGAGACAGATGTCGAAGTCGTGCTCCCAGCGGTCGTGGTTTCCGCACTACTGGTACTGACCGTTGATCCTCCAAATTGCCCCGTGCTCAGGACTCCCGTCGTATGACCAGTACCTGGGGTGAAGTAGTTAGCTCCGAGCTGCAATATCGCAGTCCGATCGACTTCCGCAAATTTGACCTCGAGCATCACCTGGCGTTCGTGAGCAAGGGGCACCTTAACCGAGTTGACCACTTGAGTGGAGTAAGCCCCCGCCATCTTGCTCAGGTCTTCGACGATATGGGCATTAGAAGCAGTTCCGGTCAGCACCAGCCGCCCAGCGTCAGCCTCGACGTCGAGTTGCTCCTGCGGATAGGATCGCTGAATCGCGCCCCGCAGTCCCGCAATGTCCAGCTCCACCACAACATCCAGAATCTGCGATCGCCCCGAGTCGTCCCAGAGAATCAGGCTGCTGGCCCCCGCCGCTTTCCCTTCGACCACAACCTGTGTGGGAGAGGTCGCCATCGTCTCGACCGCCGCGGGATTGCTCGACAGCACGCGTGTCAGCGGCGCTTGAACGTTAATGACCACGGACTTCCCGACCAGCACGTGCACCGTTTCTCCCTCCGCGGGGGAGACCGGGGTCGGCACGCTCTGGCCAGCCGCAAAAGAGCCGACCGCAAGAAGAAAACACACTTGGCGCACAATCGTCGAGTTCATCATTGTTGTTTTCCTGTTTCCTTCGCGTCGGCGTCGAATTTGTGAACCGTTGTCTTCGTACCCTGGATGACCTCCAGAACATAGGTCGGCTGGGCCTTGACGGGGACTCGTTTTCCAGCTTTCACGACAACCGCCGGCGGTTTGGCCGTGGCCACCAGTTGGTCGAGGCGCGCCGGATGCAAGTCCGCATTCTTCGCATTATCGGTGCCATTCCGCAAGATAAACTGGATCGCGCCCTGGGTGCTGGCAAGTTGCAGCTTCTGCGAGTCCTCGGGAGTCAACAGCAGCGTCACCACATCGACCTGCTGGGGTTTCCCCTGCGGATCTGGTTCAATGGTCTGTCCAGCGGTCAGGACCTCGACGTCCTGTAGTACCGTCTGGGTGAGGTTGCCCACGTTGTTAGGCATGTTCATGGTGCACAGTACGTCGACATGAGAGCCGGGATACAGAAATCCCGCCACGCCTACAATTTCATTGGATTTTATCGCCGTCGCCCTCATCCCTGGCGGAATCTTGGTCGACAGTCCGATCCCCGATCCTTCCAGCCCCAGATCCCTCTTCAAGATGGGTTCTTTTGCCCCGAGCGAACGAATCAAGGGATGCCCCAGGACTTCCTCTTTCTTTGTACAGGACCCCGGTAGGGGCACGTCGCTGGGCCAGTCCAGCATCGTTATATCCTTGTCGGACAGCGCTACTCCCGCAGGAAAGTCATTCGCAACGGCCACAATCTGGGTCACTGGGCGCTGCGCGCTGGCACGCAAGCGTCGGAACACCACCCAGGTGAATGCCGTGGCCAATATCGCGGCCATAAGAAATGCGAGCATGATTCGTTTCGCGTTCGTAAATCACCTCCGCCAAACTGCGTTGCCGGCGCAAAATAAAGCCCCCGCCGCGATCGCTACACCGAAGGGTACTCGCTTCGAGTCCGATGATTGCACATTCAATTCAGGATGTGGCTGCAGCCCGGATGTTAGACGATAGCATATTAGTTGCACTGTATTCCGAATTGTCTGGCCCACCCTGTTACCTAAGATTATGCGTGCGATTGCGAGAACCCCACCTGCTAAGGAAACCGCAAGAATTAACGTCACCACCTGCGTGCTTCCCACCCACGCCCCCACCGCCGCCATCTGCTTCATATCTCCGCCGCCCATGGCTCCCAAGAAAAACAGGAAGCAAAACAACCCACCCGCCATGAGCATGCCGGCCGCTCCGCTTTTGAGTCCGGACAGGCCTAGAAGAGCAGTCCGCAACACCAGCGCCGCCAACAGCGCGCTGTAGGTTAGCCGGTTGGGAATGCGAGCGCTGCGAACGTCGCTCACCGCCCCCGCCAAGGCCACCAACACACCGCCGATTAAGAGATACTTCTCCATTATGCTCTCTTCGAACCAGCGACCGCCCCAGGGGAGTCGGCGAGGAATCTCAAGAATTCCGAGGTTTGGATCTCGTTTGTCCGTGCTCTCGTGCGAAACCTCCCGCACAGGAGCCCGGACAAAGCGAAACCGTTGTTTCTTCCCGCGACTACGGGACGTAACTGCTGAGTGCCGTGCCAATGCCAAGAAAGGCGTTGTTGATGTCTTGCGCCAGAGTTTGCATTGCGACCACAGCGGCGAAGGCAATCAGAGCCAGGATCAGCGCATACTCCACCAGGCCCTGACCCGCTTCGTCTTTGTGCAGCCGGCTCAGTGACTTCAGAATCAGATTCGTCATTGTTTTCTCCTTGAGTTTTTAGCTGTTTCCAGCGCCGGGGGAAGCGGGGAAATTCAGGTCTCGCACTTGCAGTTCAGATCTCGTTTGTCCGCGCTCCCGTGCTTAACGGTTCGCACAGAAGCCCGGACAAGCCGAAACCATTGGTTTCCCGCGACTACGGGACGTATGAGCTGAGCGCCGCGCCGATACCGGTGAATGCGTTGTTGATGTCTTGCGCCAGAGTTTGCATTGCGATCACAGCGGCGAAGGCAATCAAAGCCAGGATCAGCGCGTACTCCACCAGGCCCTGACCCGCTTCGTCCTTGTGCAGCCGGCTGAGAGACTTCAGAATCAGATTTGTCATTGTTTTCTCCTTAGAGGTTTTTTTTGACTGTTTCCAGCGCCGGGGGCAAGCGTGGCGTACTCTCTTGCAGACTTACTAAAGGCATGTAGGGGGCCAAAGCTACAAGCGGGAGTGGCACTTTAGTGGAGCCTCGCATCTCCCTGTTGCAGAGCAACTTAGGCCGAGGATGGTTGGAACCAAACGGCTGGGGCCGCAGGTGGCCGTTACTGGGCATGATCTCCTGATACCTGGCGGAACGGGCAGAGCCCGCCCCGCGTGTACATTTGTATACAGTAAAAACCGCTCGGAGGCGCAAAACCTCACCCCGTTATCCCGCTTTGATTACCCTAGCAGCCTGTGGTGAAAGTCAGGGCCGGACTGTGCGCGAACGACACCTTTCATAAATTGTCATCTGGTGTCATAAATTGTCATCCCGCGCACAGTGAGGGATCTGCATTTTGCGGCGATCTGCAGATCCCTCGCTTCGCTCGGGATGACAACATCTGGCGAATTGAGTGTTGAAGAGCACGTTCTCACTTTCACCACTGGGCTCCTATGACGCGCACTCTGCGGGCGCATTCCTGAGCCAAAGAAATACGAACAGACAGAGTGGAATGGAGAACAGGTAAGCAGAAGAGACCAATGCTGGCGCCAGAAACAAGGTGGCCGCAAGAACTGCCGGATACGCTCTTTTGCCTCGAAAGGCAATCGTCTCATTGAGAATGAGCGAAACCGGGATCAGGAGGATCACGAGGTCATGGACGAACATATAGTAGCTAACCACCACAGCCGACGCGATTGCCACCTTGAATTGATCGTCGCGCCTCAGCCTTGAACCCGCTAGTGCAACCCAGAAGAGGAAAACTATAGACAGAATGAGCGTGAGCACCGTAGTTGACCGGAGCCCGATATGGCCTTCCGTAATCCCGAATATCAGTCCGTGGAGATTCATCATCTTCTTCAGCGAACCCGGAGGAAGTTGGTTGGATCCTGAGCCTAGTCCGGTACCCATCGAGAAAACCAAGTGAAAGTAGGTCTTGGCTTGTGCGAGTCCCGTAATCCAAACCGAGAGCAACGCCAGGGCGGCAGCGGTGGCACAAAAACCGCCGAAGAAGCGCCAACGTTTCCAAGAGAAGAAAAGAATTGCGACCGGAATAGCGATCTGGAATTTAAACAGGGCAAATCCCGTCAGCACTCCAGCCACAAGCTCTGAATCGCGCTCAAGACTCAAGAGCGATGTGGAGAGTATTAGCAGAAGTAAAACAGAGTCCTGTCCCTGCATCAAGGCTACACCGGTTGGGATAAACGAGATGAACATCGCCAAGGGGAGCAGGTTCCAAACAGCACCCAAATTCGAGAGTCTGGGTCGCAACATAAGAAACGACGCGCTGAGCAATGCCAGATTCACGGCCAAAAAAAAGAAATAGGCGGTTCTGTAGGAAATAAACGAAAAGGGGGCGAACAGGAGCGCTTGGTAGGCGGGACGAATAAACGGCAACGCAACTTGTTCGCGTGAGACCGTTGCGTCCTGAAAGCTCTTCTGGGCTGCATAGTCATAAAGCTCCCGGGAATGGCCGGTTCGAACCATGTAACCGGCGGTGTACAGCTGGCGGAAGTCCGCCCGGCCCTGCATGGCGGCCGGCAGAAAAAAGATCCAGCCGGAGATCTGCCAGCCAAGCATGGCCGCCGGCAGCGCCATCGCGAGCGCCTTTACATAGTATGGGGCGTTGTCCATCGGGTTCTGAGTACGTCAACTTGCAGATTTCAAGCGTTCCCCCGTCATTTGCCCTAACGATTCAAGAAATCTCTCAAATGCGTTATAGACGATAGTATGTTACCTGGGAAGCGCGCAAAATCGCCTCGTGCTCTAGCGGCATCCTCCAAGTGGAATTCAAACCTCCGCGCCACGACAACAAGCCCATCCCATTTGACCTGATGATCGGGATACCGGCCCGCGTTCCGAAAATTCGCCGAACCGATCCCAATTCAAAGCGGGCTAATCGTCCGCTACCGGTCGAGGAGAATCGACCCTCTGCGACACGAATTCTTCCCACTCCTGGTCGCAGAGCGCAGCCAGCAGATAAAACACACCCGCCAACAAGAGTAGCGCTTTCAACCCAATCACGAACGAAACATTCTGGGCGAGCCCACCGGCAACAGCGCCCACAATGTTGCTTCCGAAGGAGCCTGACTTGTCTTCGCAGCGTCGAAACGATTCCGTAAATATGATACCCGCAAAAAAGATGGGGAAACCGTACGCAGCTGCCAGAAGCGTACCGACGACCCGGGAGCCGAATGGCAACTGTGCCCACGGGATCATGTAGATTGCGATCAAGCAGACGATCAGCGCAGCATAGTACATCGCTAATCGCTCGGGCTTTTGCCACTCGACCCAGAAATTCGCGACGACCAACATGATCAGGATCGCAGACAGCGCGACGCAATTCACCCACCAGGTTGCGCCAAAGTACAAGGCTAGGCGGCTAACCATCTGCGTCTCCAGAAGCAGAAATCCTGCCCCCAAAAAGAAAAAGTTCCACGTCGAGATTTTCGCAACGGTAAACCCCCCGCGTGTCATGAGCAACGTCATCGCAAACAAGATCAGCGAAATCGTCAAGTACGCGCGGGGGATTGAGTGCCCGCGGTGATAGACATAAGGCCAGTCGTCCGTAGCCACCGGGGGCGGGGTAGCGCCGGGAGAGAAGGCGGGAGGGTTTGCTGCAACCAACGCAGCGAGCTCCGGCCGTGCCGCCCGCTGCCATAAGTCTGAGTCGTCGGCAGCCAAGAATACCGTCGCTGGCAGGGTCGCAATGGATGCGATCTGGGGGACAGTGAACACAACCGGGGGCCGGCCAAAAAGATGATCGAGGGTTGCATAGAAGCGTTCGCCCATCCAAGTCCAGGCGCCGCGCACCTCAAATTTAACGATGAGAATACCGGTCGGTTTCAATAAGTTCTTCGCCTCTCGAAACGCCTCTTCGGTGTACACATAGTTGTCGAGACGCATGTTGCTGTAGCTCGAAGATTGGGTGTGGGAATCAAGCAGGCCGAAAATGACGACGTCGTACTTCGCGCTCGCCTGGCGAAGATAGGTCCGCGCGTCGTTCAAGATCAGGTGGACCCGCGGCGAATCGTAGGGATGGTCCGGGTGGAGCTGCTTGCCAAGCGCGTAAATCACGGGATCGATTTCCACGGCGTCGATCTCGCCCGCTCCATTTCGGAGGGCCGCAGCGGCATCATTGCCAGCCCCGGCTCCGATGATGAGAACCCGGTCGCGACGCTCGACGAAACGGAATGGGACATCGTAGGAGCTGCGCGGATACTCCTGCTCGGTGCCTGGGTGCCTTCCCAGAAACTCAGGCGTTAGGTTAGCGATCGACATGTATCCGGTGTTGTTGACGAGGATTGTGTATCGCTGCTCGCCCATATCTTCCACCTGCAGCTTCTGGTAGGGAGACCAGTAGGTTTTTGCGGCGCCCGAATGGGCATAGTGAAGAAGAACGAGGCTGGCGGCGAACAACAACAGACTGGCCAAGCCAAACCGGCTCGAGCGATCACGAATCAAGATCAGAAGAAGAAAGGCTACTCCCAACCAAATCACCGGAGATGAGCGAAGGGCGGCAAGACCCGCGAAGAACCAGATGCCCGCGAGACTGCCTGCAAGATTTGAGGTGTAAGCGCTTACTGGATTTTTTGCGGCGTCGAGGTACGTACCAACCCACTGGCCGAGCGGAATCATTGTGGATACTACCAGGTATATAAAACCAGTCATGAATACTGCCGAACCGACGAACGGTATCAATGGCGATTCGCGAGGTAACACTGCAAAGGCAGACCATAGTTGCGCGTCGTTTGAATAGGAAAGAGCCGATGACACTCCTTCCAGAATCTTCTTCCACTGAGGCACAGGAAGTTCTATGAGAATAACGAGAAACGCAACCGCCCCGGCGTCGAAGAGTTGACTTTTCTTCCGCCCGGCTCGGTAACAACCGAGACCGAATCCGAGAAAGCACGCGATCAGTGCGAGATTCTGAAAATACGCGAACACCCGAATCTCGGTGCCGCTCCACCGAATCAGCAGAATCTCGATGTAGAGTGCCGCGAAGCTAAGCAGGAAAAGCGGCAAGAGAATCCTCTCGCCGGGTTCGCTTTCGACAGAAAAGAAACCGAGAAACGCTCGCATGCCTTTGTGGCGCGTTGGGTCTAAGGAGCGAGAAGAGCGCGAGGCATTCATGCTAGGCTTCGTAACCGGAATTTCCAATTTCTATTTCTGACTCGCGCATTCTATGCTTCGACTGGCCAGGACACAACGAATTTGGCACCAGACCGGACTCCTCCAGAAAGCAAATCCTCCGGGCCGCACACCAGATTGCAAGACCCGTGCTCGCTTATCGGTCTTGGGGAATCTCGGTCGCGACTCGGGCTCGTTTAGCGCACCAGGGTCGAATGCGTGTCGGCCACGGTTTTTTCGTGGCGGCTGTTTTTCTCGCTGTCAGCCCCTTTGCGCAGGAAAATAACGCTGTGGTCGTCCACATACGCTTTCTCCCAGTCGCGTGAAGCCGCAAGCATGCCGGCAAGGGGAGCTTCATGGTAGAGCAAGCATGCCTTGATGCCGTACTTCCGCAAGAGCACCGGAGCATTCTGCCCCGCGTGGGTGATCGAAATGTAATCTGCCAGCACTCCGGCGTACTCGTAGATGTCGAATCTGCCATCGATGAACACCTTGTTTTGAGGCGCTAAGGACCAAATCAGGAAACCACCCCAATGATTATCATTGAACAGGCCGCTGGGTACCGGATGGGCGCGAAGGTATTCCACCGCTCCCACAGGGTACCTTCGGCGTAGCGTCTCCTGCAATCTCGTGTTGGAAGGCAGGAGCGCGATGCCGACGCAGAGGAGGGCAGCGATGAACATGGCGTTCATTACGTAACGCTCTTTTGCCGCATCATAGGAGGGCAGCAACCGTGCCAGGAAGGATGCCATAATTGGTGCGAACATAGGTACAAAAAGCAGAAGAAACCGGCTATGGAGGAAGCTCTCATAAGTCACCAGCAGCAAGGGTGCAAGAACCTCCACCTTGTAAACGATTGGGGAGATCACTTGTGCCGCAATCCACGCCAACACGACGAACAGAAACGCCAGCCCCCACGAAGTGGAAAAATCAGGTTGCAACCATTCTGGGGTGAAGAGCACGCTAAGGGGTTGCATGAGCATGTATTCGAAGGGATAGGCGGCCAGGCGAGTGCCGTAGGGTGTCAGGAATAAGGCAAGAACACTCATCAGCGAAATCAGCAACAAATGATGTCGTTTCGCTTCATCCCACCGATCGGCCACTAGATTTCCCCACCGAAAGCCAACAAGTCCTCCCGCCCAGTAACAGGCCACGAAAAGGAGACCCAGTACAAAACTGCCGTGCGTGTTGACCCACAGGGCAAAGATCAACGGCAGAAACCACAACGATTTCAGACGCCCTTGCTTGAACAGATCCAGCGAGATCAGCGTGATGATCAGAAAAATGTATCCGAGCATCTGCGGACGCAGCGTGAAGCCGGGCTGTTCGGCCTGCATCAGTAACGCGACGGATGCTGCTGAGGCGAGATGGTTTCCGGTCCGAACCCAGGCATAGCAATACGTAAGCAGGACGAGAACTACGGAGAGCGCCACAAGTAGAATCTGCAATCCTTGGAGCGAGCGCATACGCGCTGCCACAGCCATCACCATTTCACCGAGCCACTCGGAGGCCATCCACGGGCTGCCCTGAACGGTAAAGGAGTAGGGGTCGGTCGTGGGCCAGTGCCCGGTCGACAAAATACGCTGGCCCACGGCGACGTGCCACCAGAGGTCTCCCTCTACAAAAAGCCGGTTTGCTCCCGCCCCGGATGTCACTACGAGCACACCCAGCGCCAGCGTTGTTGCAAGCAGGACAGGAAAGGAGAAAACGCGCCGGAACGTGCCGGCGAAGACTTGCGCCGACGAATGCGGGTTCAAGGTTTCCGATGTCACCAATCGACGCTCCGGATCAATAACGCTTCGCAAACACAAGTACGGGCCCTAATCCCTTCGGGCAGGCCTGGCCCCCGAGAAGCTCCTCGCATACCAATACCATGAGAACCAGACCAGGCTACTCCAAAAATAGATCCCGGTAGCGGGTGGAACCTGCGCCCGCACGACCAGCAACAACAGCAAATCCAGACACACAAACAGAAGGATCACGAGTTGCGATCTCACCCTCAGTTTCGCCCGGTTGACCCACAGGACGCTCTGCAGAATCGCAGGGAGCAGAACCACCTCATCCGTCATCCAGGAATATGGCGTGGTAAGCACCGCCACGATCAGAAGCGCCGGGCCGCGTTCGCGCCAACTCCACGTCCGCTGATTCTTCCAGTAGTACCTCACGGACCATAGCAGCCCGAGGCCGGTCGGCACGAACTGCACCCAGAAGAATCGCCGGAAAAAGAGCACGCGTATCATCCCACTCAGCGCGGGAATGAACTCGTGCTGTATCGCTTGCTGCTGGAGCATCTCGCGGTAGTGTTGGAAAATAGCGGGATCGAAGGCGACCGCAATCGAAAGCGCGAGCAAAAATGCGGTCGCCATGCCGCCCAGCAAGGGCCACCTCTTTTGGGTAATAATCCACACCGCCAGAATCAGCCACACCAGCGTGAAAATATGCGGCTTCGCCAACGGGATCAGCAACGCCGCTCCTGCCAGGAAGGGGTGGTTCTCCTCCAGCAGAAGGAAAAGGGCGATCCCCAGCAACAACACCATCCCCATCTGCCCCGCCACTAAGCAGGCTGCCACGGGAGCGAAGAGGTAGCCTGCCAACAGGAAAGCAGCGGGCGGACGGGGGCCGTCACCATAGATGCGCCATGAGATCCGGATGGCGATCACCAGCGACGCCAGCAAAACCGCCAGCCAGGCCAGCCAAGCCCAATATGCGCTCAGCAGTCCCAGCGGCAGCCCCATCCACACCGACCAGGGCGGAGTGCGCAGCATCAGCGGTCTGTCCGAGGTATATCCCTGACTGCGCTCCAGCGCCAGAACGCTCGCCACCGAGTAAGGATTCTGACGGTGCACCAGGAGCGTTCCCGCTGCCCAGTATTGGATCGAATCCCGCCCAGCTACGCTGGCTCGTATCTTCTGCCCATGTGTGGCGAGAAACCAGACAAGGAGACCAACTAATACCAGGTTCACAGCGATTTTCAGTGTCTTCATGCTCTTTACGATGATGGCCTCACGATGATGGCCTCTCCCCGTCGGGGCACGCAAGATCCCCGCGTACCATGAATAGGATTTGGGAGCTAAGAGTTATACATCCTCGATACTCGCGCATGATGTAATCCGCCATGGCATCGCGTGCGAATGCGCTCGGTGGTGTGTTTGGCCATGCCTCATGCATATGGTCGGCGAACGCAGGCTCATACAATACCACCCGCGTGGGATGAGCCGAAAACTCTGCCAGCATCTCGTGCAACTGTCGATCGGTGTGCATCCCAGGCTGATAGAAGTCGAAGCGAGTAGGGCTGTAGGTTTGCGTCAGATAATAATAAGTCGACTGATAGGGATAAATCAGAATTCTTTCTCCCGGAGCCACGTGGGCTTGAACATATTCGATCGCCGTGTCCTTCTTGTGCATGGTGACAGCGCCCCGGCGCGTGACGACGCTGTGGTCCGCCCGCGTCTGAAACAGTAGGTGCGCCGCCATGGCCAATAACGACATGGACGCGCAGAAACCCACCACTGGCGCTATCCGTGTAAAGAACCGGTTGCGAATACCCCGGCCGTCCAGCAGCCAGGCCAACGCCAGAAAGAATACAGGCTGCAAAAAAATGAAATGGAGATAGTCCGCCCTGGCGATAACGATCGAAAGTAGCAGTCCAGATATCGTGGCGGAAATTAACACGTAATATGCCCACTCCGAGCCAACCGAAATTCGACGCCATCTGCGAAATGTCAAACGAATTAGCAGTGCCACGCCAAAGAGCGGCAGAAAAGGAACCCAGCTGCGAGCGCTGAATACCAGCATTGCGAACAGCCGCAAGCCCGGCGAAGCCGCATCGAAGATCCTGTGCCGCGCTTCCCCTGTCAGGTTGTCGTAAGCATACGGGACTCGATTTGCAACGGAGTAATGCTGCAGCGGCCAGAACCAACTCGCCAGCATAGTCGTCAGCGCGTGGCGACTGGCGAAGTAGACAACGGTCACGAAAAATGGCCATGCCAATCCGACCGCGATCGCAATCAGTCGGCCGCGAGTAAAGAGATTCGACTGCTGACCGCCTAAAGTAACGATGAGAAATCCCATGCCCAGTCCGAGCAAAAGCCCTGCCCCTTTGGACTGCTCAAATAACGCCGTGAGCGACACGAATGATGCTGCGGCAAAAGCCCATTTCACGCTCGGAGATTCCAGCAATCGCACGGCGCAATACAGCGCCAGGCAGGCCCAGAGCGTGCTGTCCCAGTTGTGGATTACGACGAACCGCCACGGCAGCGCCGTCGCCGTCATCAGGCCGGTTACCAGCAGACTTGCTTGTCGCGAACACACCCGCCGTGCCAGCAGATAGGTAATCGGAGAAAATGCCGCCCCGAGGAACGCGAGCGCCGTGTGCGCGACCAGGTAAGAATCGCCAAAGACGCGGAACACCAGGGCGAAAAGATAGTACGAGCCGGGCGTGAAGAACGAAAAGAAATCCCGGTAGAGGACTTGCCCATCCAGAATCCGTTGCGCGCCTTGCAGGATGATTCCCTCATCCGGGTCGATCCACGAATACCTCCGGAGAATGCAGAGATAAAGAAATGAGAGCAAGAAAATCGCGAGCGCAATGTAGCGCTCCGAGCGTGACCTCTCCGGCAAATAGGCGCCAGAATCCGGCGCCCCCCCAGCGGAATCTGGGCTGGGAGTCGCTTGATCGTCGGGCGCCGCGGCAGTGTGCATGCGAGTAAGTCCGGATTCATTTGCCATTGTCAGCAATAGCTGCTAGTGGATCAACGATATCTGTGCTGGGCATTCCCTCCGCCGGACTTTCCGCTAGCTTGAAAGTCCCGATCATGAACGCCATCAGCACCGGAAACCAAAGATAGACGCAGTGCCGTGCGAGCAGCGCGAGGTAAAGCGGCGGAATCCAGAACATTACGAGAGTCGTCCCAAGAATCAGCCGCAAGAGCGCTTGACTGCGGCCTGGAAAATGCCCAGCTACCAGCAGCATTGCCAACATCATTGGGCTCAGGTCGTAGGTGAACATGTGGAAGCCGGTAACGAGCGAGACTACGATCGCGGCTGCGAACATCAGATCGAAAGTCCGCCGGTCTGCCGCGAGGCCCGCTTTTCTCGAGCGCCATGCGGTCCAAAGAATAAGGAAAATCGAGACTCCCGCCACGATCAAAGAAACAGCTGCGTGACCAAGAACGCCCCCCAGCAACGGTTGCAGGAATCCCTGGACGGTGGCCATGCCGATGGCTCTACCATAGCTCGAGTTGTCAGGATGAGCAGCGATGCCAACGAGCAACTGGATGTAACTGATAATCCCGTGCCCGCCGACTGCCACCAAGGAAAGTGCTCCCAGCGCGGTGGAAGTTGCCAGGAACCCCTTCATGAACCGCCACTTCCGTTGCAAAAGAAAAATGAGCACGAATGGAATGACGAATTGAAACTTGAATAAGGCCAATCCGAAAATCGCTCCCGCCCGCAAATCGCGGCCACCCCTCAACTGGATAAAGGTGATCGAGTACAACAGCAGGAGGAATAGGGACGACTGCCCCTCAAACAGCGTCACCCCGAGCGGCGCGAACAGCAGCCAGAGGAGAAGATATCCAAGATCATCTCTGGGCGCGGGAGCGTAGGGGCGCAGGATGAAGGGCAGCATCAGCCAGATGGCAGCGTTGATGAGTCCCCAGATCAGGTAGGCGGTCTTGTAGGGGAGCGCTCCGAGTGGCGCGAGAAATAGCGCTTCGAAAGGCGGATGCTCGTAAATCAAAGGTTCGGCGTCCGGGAGCAGCAGCCTCTTCACCTTCTGTTGTTCGGCCAAATCGTAGAGTTTCGGTCCCAGACCCTGGTAAACCATCCGGCTGCCGATGTAGGTGACGGAAAAGTCCGTCCTCTCATTGATGGGCGGCCTATCGGCCAGGAACACCACGGAGACCAGCAGAACTGCGAACGCAAGCAGAGCTACGATGTTCTCGCTGAATGCGCTACGCCTCGGGGTCGAGGACGTTGCGATTTGGGCAGTTCGTAGCGGCACAGATGGAATCCGTCCTCATCTTAATTCGTCTTCGCTACCGAACGAATCTTTAGCCTATCTCGATACCACTGCAGGAATCGGGCCGTCGCGACGTGTGTCGCCATTCGTCTCAACCTGAGCCGGGCCGGTGTCACATCCGCGGTGCGGCTGCCGACATCGGAGTAGCTCGATTGCATTGCCATAACCGGTCCGTAAGTATGACACAACAAATAGGATACTGGCTCTACGCCGATGTACCGTACGCCAACGTCCGGGAAGTGAGAATTCGAGAGGAAACTGTACCTTTAAGTGATTCTCTTGTGTAAGTGATTCTCTTGCCGCCGACCGCAATCAGCGAAAGAACTACTGGAATCGCCAGAGTTCGTAGTGATTCCATTCTCCGGTACCCCAGGCCCACATCAGATCGCCGAAGATATTGGAATACAACCCGGCGCCATCCTTGACGCTCATGGTGCGGCCGCCCGGACCGCCGATGGTGAACGTCTTAATCAGAATCGCCGGCGGCAGCCGTTCGAGCGTGTCAGGATAGCCCTCCATTTCCCCCCTCACCAAGTAATCGCCCGGCGCCGGCACATCGTCGCTTCTTAGGACTTGAGCGCCGGCCTTTTGCGCGTACCAATAGAGCCCCCACTGGCTGGAGACCCACACGCGCTGGCCGGCCGCCACGCGCGGTGCGATCAACCGCGCGGCCGCCTGGCGCCCCATTTCCGCGAATTGAGCGTCGGCGCGCAGAACCATGCTGCCGAAGATCGCTCCGGCGGCGACAATTCCGCACAAAGCGGACCTTCGCCAGCGAAAGGCCGGCAGAAGGTCGGCGATCAACAACGCGCCCGCGGGAGCGCATGGAACCAGGTATTTCATGGGAAGGTGGATGTAGGGAAGTGCCACCATCGGGATCAACAACCACAGGGCGCAGGCGATGCGCCATGGATCACGACTCTGGAAGCTCCAGAGAAGAACATCGATCAACACGAGAGCGCCCACACCCGCAAACAAATTCGGCCAAACCAGGTGCCCCGGCCGGATCCAGACTTTCCAGACAACCGGCAGACACAGTCCTATGGGAAGAAGCCAGAATCGATTCCGCAAAACGATCCATGCCAGCCCAAGCGGCATGGCGAGAATCCAGTAGGTCAGGTAACTCAGAAGATTGTGGTCAGCATTTTCCAGCCTGAGAAACATGTGGGGTGGCTTCAGGCCGCTGCCGGGCTCGTGCGTCAGGGCAAGAGCGGCTACTGATGACACGAATGCCGCGGCCATCACCGGGATCCACCGGCGCTTGGGCAGAACGATCCAACTCCGCACATTGAAGATGCGCGCGTCGTCGCGCAGCAACACGGCAGCGATTGGCCAGAGAAATACGAGGTGCGGCCGAGCAATGGGGGCCAAGCCCAGCGCCATTGCACTCACAACGCCATTGAAGAGTCTGCCATCTTTCTTCCACGCCACCAGGCGCTCGATCCCGATCACGCCCACGGACATGGCAAGAATCTCCGGCATGGCGGTGCTCGCCATCGCCAGGACTGGCGGTGTCGCTGCGACCAGTAAGCCTGCCGCGCAGGCGGCAAAGCTGCCGAAACCGAAGCGGAACGCCAGAGACACCGTCGCCGCAATGCCACACCACAGCGCAATGATCTGCATCAGGTGGACAAGCCGTTCGGGGTCGGCACGGCTCACGACCGGCAGCAGATAATAGGACATCAGGACATTGCCCGGCATGTTTTGGGCGACGGGGCCGCACACGTTCATCCAGCAGATGTCCAGGGCCATGGGGTGCAGAGGCGCCTTGCGTATCTGCTGCGCCTGGAGCAGGAAGACAGGATCGTCGATCGTAAACGCCTTATTGAGGTAGGGTAGGAGGCAGGCCGCCGACAAGATCAGCGCGGGCAGAGAGCACAGGAAAATGGACCGGCGGGAGTGTTCACTCATTATGCCCCTGGAGATCGAGCTAGCAGAGGTGGATTCAGTAGAATTGACGGACAGCACGCCGCTGCGAGCGGGCGGTGTGACATGGTCTCGAATCATCGTTGGTCCGACTGCACTTCAAAATTCATGCCATCCTTGATACAGATCAGGTTGGCATGGCTTCTTCGGAAATCCGTTCCGGCGTATTGAAGTTTGTCATGGCGCGCGATTAGTTGCTCGATGTCAGGTACGTCGGTTAGTTGCCGTTTGTTCTCGTCAATCGCTTTGAATCTAAACCCGGCGCGCATTAGTTCACGCAAGAAGCCAGCGGCAGACTCCCCTGTCTCTTCGATCCCCCACGGCCGAAACTCCGTAAAGATGACAATTTCTGAACTTTTTGCAAGCGTTCCCGACATCCCACGAAGAGCCAGACCCTCCGCACCCTGGATATCCATTTTTATCAATTGGACTGCGTCGATTTCGTTTTCAGCTAACAAGTGGTCGAAGTCGATCATCTGCGTGGTGATCTTCGGGCGCAGTCCCGTGCCATCATAGATGCGGCTGTCTGCTTTGTTCTCATCAGTTAGGAAAAGGCTGATCGTCTCCCGTCGATCTCCAAGTGCCACGTTAAAGCTTTTCACCCCGCTCAATCCGTTTGCCTCAATCGTCTTCTGAAGGTAGCGGTAGCTCTCAGGGTGGGGCTCGATAGCAATCACTTTCCCATTCTTACCAACGCAGGAGGCGGCGATCACCGTGTACAACCCTACGTTAGCACCGACGTCTACCACGATGGACCCCGGCTTGCAGAATTGCCGAAAAATCTCCCTTTCATAATTCTCGTAGATGCCCAGGGCTATGGACAGAGAGCACCGGATCACATGGATTGAGGTATAACTTTAGACCATCGAGCGTCACGTGCGAGGGAACGCACCTGAGTAGAACGCGATGCGCAAGGCGCCGTAGTAGTCTGGGCCTGAGTAGCACAGTGTAAGTTATCTCAGGGACTCGAGAGGGAAGGATCTTCACAAGGAATCGGATCGTCTTCAAGAGCATACGAAGATGAGGCATTAATCGGAAATTCTTTGAGTTAGCCGCAATCTGGCGCGAGATTAGAAGAACTTCAAACTTCCGAACTGGACGCCACAACCCGCCCCGCCTCCCCTCCTGATCCGCTTCCAGACGCTTGGAGCGCCTGCATTTCGGCGTCAACCATGATGCGCACGAGTTCTTCAAAGCCAACCGCATGCCGCCATCCCAGCCGCTCGCGAGCTTTGCCAGGGTCGGCGAGTAGGCAGTCCACCTCGGTGGGGCGGTAATAGAGCGGGTCAATAAGCACGTGGTCATGCCAGTCGAGGTTGGCATGTTCGAAAGAGGCTTGCACAAGCTCCTTTACGGAGTGACTTTCGCCCGTACCCAACACATAGTCGTCCGGCTCATCTAGCTGCAGCATCATCCACATGCCCTTAACGTAGTCGGGAGCATAGCCCCAGTCGCGCCGCGCCTCCAGGTTGCCCAGGTACAATTTGTTTTCTATTCCATGCTTGATACGCGCCACTCCGCGAGCGATTTTGCGTGTGACGAACGTCTCTCCGCGGCGCGGGGACTCATGGTTGAACAGAATGCCGCCACAAGCAAACAGGTTGTAGCTCTTGCGATAGTTAACCGTGATCTGGTGCGCGAAAGCCTTCGCACAGGCGTACGGACTGCAGGGCCGGAAGGGAGTGGTTTCGTTTTGCGGCGGGGGTGCCGAACCGAACATTTCGCTCGACGATGCCTGATAGAACCGCGTTTTCAGACCGATGTGGCGGATGGCCTCAAGCACGCGGAGGGCGCCGTTAGCCGTGATGTCACAGGTGTACTCCGGTACATCGAAACTCACGCGCACGTGGCTCTGCGCGGCGAGATTGTAAATTTCGTCAGGCTTTACTTCGAAGAGCAAGCGCCAAAGGCTGGCCGAATCCGAGAGATCGCCCAAGTGGAGAAAAAGGCGACAGTCTTTTTGATGCCAGTCCGAGTAGATAGGATCGATGCGCCCGGTATTAAAGCTACTGGAGCGGCGCTTGATGCCGTGGACCTCGTAGCCCTTCTCCAGCAACAGTTCCGCCAAGTACGAGCCGTCCTGGCCCGTGATCCCTGTGACCAACGCTCGTTTCACAAAGCCTCCGCTCTCGTCTGATGCTGGCGTGGGCGCTGCTGATTCGGCAGCAATTCCGGACGTTGATCAATCGTGTCCTTTCGACCCATGATCACCACTTGAGTGAAAAGGTCGCGAATCCCAAAGTAGAATTGATCCAGCTCAAACCCGCTGTTTCTGAGGTGCGCTTTCATCTGGCCCTTCGACCACACGTGAGTGATTTCGTCGGGATGCAGCTTGACGTCCTTCTTGAGGAAGTGACGCAGAACGTAGTGAACGGCAGCCAGAAAGCGCACCGTCACCCCGTAGGCAGGCGGCCAGAACAGGAGAATCTTGCCGTCAGGTTTCAGTACTCGGTGAAACTCGTCGAGTGCGCGCTTGATCTCCTCGACCGTGAAGTGCTCCATGACACCGGCGTTATAGACACCGTCATAGACGCCGTCTCCCACAGGGATTTTGAACACGCTGCCATAAATCACTTCCGAACCCAGACCGTTGTGCTTGCGGTAAAGGCTAAGCGCCGGAGCTGAGACGTCGAGCGCCGAGACCGAATACTTGCGGGCGACGTCGATATCGACCTCGCCGCCACCACACCCGGCATGCAGGATCTTCGATCCTGTAGCAAAACACAACCCGGCGAAGTGGTTTAGAGTTGGCCGGATGATGAAGCGGCGGTAGAATGCCGCGAACAACTCGTAAATCAGCCCTCCCGGCTCATTCTTAGAGAGCCAGTATGCGTCCCAGCTGGCCTCGATCTGGCTTTTAGACAAGGTTCCCGTCGGCACGAACGGCTCCGCATAGAGGAAGGCTTTGCGGTTGATCAGCGTTTTGGGTAACAGGTACGCCAGCAGCGAAGCACTATAGGCGGCATCGCGCCACGCCATCTTCGAGTGCCCGTATGTGCGCGCCGGCAAATCGATGGGGATCTCCTTGATACGGTAATTGTTCAGCCATAACACATACAGGCTCTCGAAGAAAAACGAATAAGAGCGGGAGTAAACGGCATCGAATACACCCTCAGGAATCCGATCCAAGCGATAAACGCGGAACGCTCCTGTGGCGTCCTGGGGCATGCGCAGTAGTGTCCTGGTAAGAAAGTGCCCGACCGCAGTCAACAACCTTCGAAGGACGCTCCAGCCCGCGAGACTGTTCTTGTTCATGTAGCGGGAGCCGACGACTACATCGTATTCAGTCGAACAGCGCAGAAATTCCGGGATTAGCTCGGGCGAGTGCGTGAAGTCGCAGTCCAGGGTTACCAGCACTTGATAGGCGTGCTGGTGTGCCCAGCGGATACCATCCCGGTGCGCGCTGCCGATGCCCAGCTTCCCACGCCGATGAAACGTGTGGACGCGGGGATTCTCGGCGGCAAGCCGCTCGATGATCTGACCGGTTCCATCGGGGGAATTGTCGTCAAGAAACAAATAATCGGTTTCAAGACCGAGTGTCTGGATCTGGCGGTAGAGCGCCTCAACGTTTTCCGCTTCGTTGTAGGTTGGGATAAAAATCAGAGACCGAAGGCCGTCCACGATTGACCCTCCTCCGCCGCTACCATGATCCGCACCATTTCTTCAAACGACACCCGGGGGCGCCAGCCGGTAGCCGCTTGCAGTTTTGCGGCGTTTCCACACAGCGGTTTTACCGCGCGCCACCCCTCGAGAACGCCACTCCTCTCAACTGCGTGTTCCCGCCAGTTTAGCCCAACGGCTGAAAACGCGATTTCCACAAACTCCCGCACCGAGTGCAGAACGCCGGTAGCGAGAACGAAATCGTCCGGGCAGCCGAGCTGGAGGATGGCGTGCATGGCCTCGACATAATCCGGTGCCCAACCCCAGTCCACCCGAGCGTCGAGATTCCCAAGCACCAATTCGCGCTCCAGTCCGCTCCTGATCCTGACAGCAGCACGGACGATTTTTCTGGTCACGAAGTGCTCGGGCCTCAGAGGCGATTCGTGATTGTACAGAATACCAGTGCTTACATACACGTCGTGCTCGCGACGGTAATAGCGACACAGGTGCACGCCGGCAGCCTTTGAAATGCCGTAGGCACACACCGGCACCATCGGCGTGTTCTCATCCTGCACCTCCTCATCGGGAACGCCGAAAACTCGCGATGAAGCCGCGTAGAATACTCGTGCCCTGGGAGTGGGCGAGCCCGCAATAGCGGCCAATACATTGTTCAACCCCTGGGTGTTCACCTGAAGACTGAGGGCAACTACCTCACCCGGAGGTTTCTGTTGTTCCGCAGAGTGGTGATAGGCCGCGAGGTAGTAGACCTCGTCCGGCCTTGCTTCCGCAAGCAGATCGTTCACGCGCGGCAGGTCGCAGATGTCTAGGGCTGAGAAGTGGACAAAACTCTGGGTCCGTTCACCGCTGACGCGATCGATGCCGAAGACTCTGGCGCCCTTCTGGTGCAGGAGGGTGCACAGCAGGCTGCCGTCCTGACCGTTACATCCGATGACCAGCGCTTTTGACAAGGCCGACGACCTCAATCTTGGGCAATGGGAAAATCATTCCTCCGCCCGACGCCAAATACGCGGCTTCGCGCTCGAGAAGATTTTCCCGGAAATGCCATGGGAGTACAAGGAATGCGTCCGGCCGAAGCGCGTGCGCCTCTTGCTCGGAAATAATCGGGATCAGTGTGCCCGGGGTGTAGCAGCCGAACTTGTCCGGATTAACCTCAGCGATCGCCGGCAGTTCCTTGGGAGTCAAGCCGCAGAATTGCAGGATGACATTGCCTTTGGTGGAAGCACCGTAGCCCAGAATCTTTTCTCCCCGCTGCAGTGCCGCCTGCAACGTTTGGAGGAGTTGGTCGCGGTGCCGAAAAACCCGGTCGCGGAAATGTTGGTACACGGCAAGCGATCCAAAGTGACCACGTCGTTCATCCGAAAGCAGCTTCTCGACTCCAACTGCATTAGCGGCGTGTGCCGATCGCTTGGGAGCCGCGGTAACTGAGAAGCTGCCCCCGTTGATGTCGTTCAGTTCAACGTCGACGATGGTCAGGCCGGCACGTGCTGTCATCCAGACGATCTGCTTCAGCGCATAGTACTCCAGGTGTTCGTGACAGACCGTGTCGTAGGAAGTCTTCTCAACCATCGTTGGCAAGTAGCTCTGTTCGAAGACCCAGATCCCATCATCGGCAAGCAGGCTGGCCACGTCCTGCATGAATGCAAGCGGTTCCTCCAAATCGTAAAACATCGCGATTGAGGTCACCACCTTCACCTTCTTGTCACCTGTGTGGCGGCGGAAATTCGCGGCGGAGAACAGTTCAGGAATCACCTGGATTTCCGGGCGGTAATATTTGCGGAACTTTTCCGCCGTGGGGTCTACCCCAACTGCGGTAACCCCAGGCTCCATCAGAGCGGCAAGAAAGGTACCGTCGTTGCTTCCAATGTCGAGGATTACGTTGCCCGGCGTGAGTGCCACGCGCTGTTTGATCCGTGCAGCTTTGCGGCCCAGATGGGCGACCATGGCAGCGTTCAGCCCAGAGCGATATCCGTAATGGTTTCCGTAAAGCAGCGAGGAGTCGTAAGAATGCCCGAGTTGCACCAATCCACAGGTATCGTCACCGGGGCTTTCGACGCACTTGAACAGCTGCAGTGGGCCACTGAAAACCTGCTGGTCCGGCGACTTCGGGAACACACCGGTAGCGGCTTGAGAACCAAGGTCGAGAATCTTCACGAGATCGCTATTCCCGCACACTCGGCACTTGCCTATAGGTGTTGCGTCCATGATTTTCCCCAGTGAGCCAAGAATTTTATGATACAGATATCCAGCCGCTCGGGAACACCAAACTGCAAGCCGCTGAACACACCTAACGAGCTGCCGAAAGAATTACTGGAAACGCCAGAGTTCGTAATGATTCCATTCTCCGGTACCCCAGGCCCACATCAGATCGCCGAAGTAATTGCTATACAAGCCGGCGCCAGCCTTGCCGCTCATGGTGCGGCCGCCCGGACCGCCGACGGTGAAAGTCTCTATCTGAACCGCCGGCGGCAGCCTACTGAGCGTGCCCGGATAGCCCTCGATTTCCCCCCTCACCAAGTAATCGCCCGGCGCCGGCACATCATCGCTTCTTAAGACTTGAGCGCCAGCCTTTTGCGCGTACCAATAGAGCCCCCATTGGCTGGAGACCCACACGTGATGGCCGGCCGCCACGCGCGGTGCGATCAACCGCGCGGCCGCCTGGCGCCCCATTCCTGCGAATTGCTCGTCGGCGCGAAGAACCATGATGCCAAAGATCGCTCCGGCGGCGACAATTCCGCACAAAGCGGCCATTCGCCAGCGAAAGGCCGGCAGAAGGTCGGCGATCAACAGCGCGGCTGCGGGAGCACATGGAACCAAGTATTTCACCGGAAAGTGGATGTAGGGAAGCGCCACCAATGGGATCAACAGCCACAGGGCGCAGGCGATGCGCCATTGATCACGACTCTGGAAGCTCCAGACAAGAACATCGATCAATACGAGAGCGCCCACACCCGCGAACAAATTCGTCCAAACCAGGTGCCCGGGCTGGATCCAGACTCTCCAGACAACCGGCAGACACGGCCCTATGGGAAGAAACCAGAGGCGATTCCGCAAAACGATCCATGCCAGTCCAAGCGGCATGGCGAGAACCCAGTAGGTCAGGTAACTCAGGAGGTTGTAAGGAGTAGTCTCCGGGACGAGATACATGTGGGGTGGCCTCAGGCCGTTGCCGGGTTCATGCGTGAGGGCAAGAGCAGCTACCGACACCAAAGCCGCGGCAATCAGCGGGATCCACCGGCGCTTCGGCAGGGCGATCCAACTCCGCACGCCGAAGAGACGCGCATCGTCGCCCAGCAACACGGCAGCGATTAGCCACAGAAATACGAGGTGGACCCGAGCAATGGGCGCCAGGCCCAGCGCCAGCGCACTCACAACGCCATTGAAGACTCTGCCATCTTCCTTCCATGCCACCAGGCGCTCGATCCCGATCACGCCCAGGGACATCGCCAGAATCTCCGGCATCGCAGTGCTCGCCATGGCCAGGACTGGCGGCGTCGCAGCGACAAGCAAGCCTGCCGCACAGGCGGCAAAGCTGCCGAAGCCGAAGCGGAACGCCAGAGACACCGTCGCCGCAATGCCACACCACAGTGCGATGATCTGCATCAGGTGGGCAAGCCGCTCGGGGTCGGCACGGCTCGCGACCGGCAGCAGATAATAGGACATGAGGACATTGCCCGGCATGTTTTGGGCGACGGGGCCGCACACGTTCATCCAGCAGATGTCCAGCGCCATGGGGTGCAGGGGCTGCTTGCGTATCTGCTGCGCCTGGAGCAGGAAGACAGGATCGTCGATCGTAAACGCCTTATTGAGGTAGGGCAGGAGGCATGCTGCCGACAGTATCAGGGCGGGCAGCGAACAAAGAAAGATGACAGAAGGGCTGCGCTTTTTACTCAAGTGAGATTTTGAATTGCGAAGATTGGCCTCATGGTTGGCGGAATCGGCGCTCGATTTCTCAAACCAGCGTGATCCAAGAGACGGAAATGCGAACGCCCAGACCACGGCAGCCGGCACGAAAATGGATTCGAGCAGCATCATCGTCAAGTTGTCCGCCAGGAGCAGGATTCACAGCATCCTATGGGCAAGGGTTTTCTCCAGAGCTGCCGGGCACATCTGACTTAGCCCCTGTGAGTTTAATACTGGCTTCTCCAGCATACGGCACAAGTTGCGGAGGAACAGTATCCGCGTCCAGCAACCACCATCGCCGGTCCTTGTAGTAGCAGAGCAACTCTCGATTCTGAGCCGCACCCATATCGCGCGCCCAAACCACTTTCTGCCGATCAATGTCAGCCCCGTTATAAACCCATTCCCACAACGGATCGTGATTCAGACGATAGTGCACCAGCACTAGTTGAGGTCCGGGAAGCGATCGAAGCTGCGCTTCCAAAGCGACACGCTCCGGCCCAATCACCGCAAATGTCTCTGGCTCGGGAGCAGCCGCAAGAATGTGGGTTTGCACCGGAATCATCAAGATGCACATCACTACCATCGCCCGCGCCAGAAACCGACCAGTGGGTCTCCCTTCCCAGCGCCAAGTCCGTAAATGCCGCGTGCCTTGCAGGATCACGGCCAGTATTACAGGAGCTATGGCAGCAACATAATGGATATTGAAGAAGATAACGAGAGCAGAGCCGGCCAGGCCCACCGCGCCTGCAATTAGCAAGAATCGAATGCGGCGGTCTCTCAGGACCCGGGGCAACAAGAACAATGGGAGCGTAAGCACGGGAGTTACATAGAAGACCCACGTAGAAACGATCTTGGCCGCCAGCTGCCGCAAGATGCCCGAGATGGTTTGTGCGCGTTGGAACTCTCGGAATTCGAAGGCGTGGTAAAAATCGTGGATGACTTTGTGCCGATAGGTCGGCTCCGGGTAAGCCGGTTGCCAATAAAAATAGCGCGCTATGGCGTAGGTATTGCGGTTCACCTGCTGCGGTAAGGTAAAGGGATTGCCGGTCACACGCCAGAAGTAGTAAGTAGTTGCTGCACCCGCCAGCGTCAGCACTAACAGCATGGGAAGCGCGACCCGCCTGATGAGCCACCCTGTCGGCAGCTGGTTTGGAGTGAGCTTAGTTCGTACGACCCACACAAACAATCTCGCAGCCACGACCCCGCATAGCATCAAGCTCTCGTAAGGGCGCGTGTTGGCCAGCATTGCGACGCCAATTGCCATCAGGATCGAATCGCGGACGCGCTGACGGCGCATGATGCGCGGCAACGCCCCCAAAACCAGCGCTCCACCGGTCGCCGCCAGAGCTCCTCCCCAATAACTGTTGTCCCAATAGCTGAACACCCCAAAGCGCAGCACCGGCAGCACGCCGCCGAGCAGCGCCCAGGACGGCGGAAGCCAGGCTTGCAGCATCCAGCAGATGGCCGCGCACATGACGCCGACACTCAGCCACACTCCCCAAAATGGGTGCCCGAAAACAACTTGACCCAAGGCGAGCATCAATCCCTGAAGCGGCGGATACATCGACGCATAGGTCGGATGAAAGATGACGTGGAAAGTTTCAAGATGCACCCACATCGGGTGAGTTGGATTGGCTAGGCGGCTGTGGGCGAAGGTGTCGCCAGCCAGAAGAAAGCTGAACTCATCATTGATAAACGGCTTGGGGATCGGCAGCCATGGCAACAGAGCCGCGCGCATTGCCAAAGCAGAGAAACCGCAAAGCAGAATGCTCAGGGTGCGCCTTCGGGCCACCGCAGCTAGCGCTCGTTCTACTCGCTCAAACCAACGCGCGCCCAATTGTGGGTACACCAGGGCCAGCAGCAGCGCGAGCGAAACCAGCAACGCTTCCGGTCCGATATGAGCAAAAGAAGACATGCAGCGAGTTCAACTCCCCAATAACGCAGTCGCACAGTTCCTCAGCCTGGCTCGTGTGGATCATGTACCGACTTAGACAAACTGGCGAAAATCATCCACACCCACAATGATCGGCTTCTGCGCAAGAAGCCGAGATCATTAGTGGGAATACCGGGGTCTCTCGTCCAAAGTGGCCGAAGACTGTTCATCTCGACCCTGCGGATACGGCGTGACTTTGGGACGTATCTCATCCGCCTCCAGCAGCCATACTCGCCGGTCACTGTAATAGCGCAGCACCTCTTCGTTCTTATCACCACCCATATCGCGCGCCCAAACCACTTTCTGCCGATCAATATCAGCCCCGTTATAAACCCATTCCAACAACGGATCGTGATCCGGATGATAACGCACCAGCACCAGTTGAAGCCCGGGAAGCGAACCTAGCTGCTCTTCCAAAGCAGCACGCTCCGAACCAATGGCCGCCCATGATCCCGGCTCGGGAGCTGCTGCAGGAATGTGTTGCACTGGAATCATCAAGACGCACAGCACGACCATGGCCCGCACCAGAAATTGACCAGTGGGTCTCCCTTCCCAGCGCCACGTCCGCAAATGCCGCATGCCCTGGAGGATGACCGCCAGCATCACGGGAACCAGGGCAGCAACATAATGAATATTGAAGAAGACAACGAGAGCAGAGCTGCCCAATCCCGCCACGCCCGCAATCAGCAAAAACCGTATTCGCCGGTCCCGCCATATCTTGGGCAGCAAAAACAGCGGGAGGGTGAGCGCGGGAGCGACATAGAAAGCCCAAGTGCGGGCGGCCATCTTGCCCAGCTGGAGAAAGACCCCCGACATCGTGCGCGCTCGGTTAAACTCCCTGAGTTCGACGTTGTAAAAATCGCGGATCGCTTGGTGGTGATAGACCGGCTCAGGGTACGTCGATTGCCAATAAAAATAGCGCGCAATGGCGTAGGTGTCGCGGTTCACCTGTTGCGGCATGGTGAAGGGATTCCCAGTCACACGCCAGAAGTAATATGCAGTCGCTGCACCCGCCAGCGCCAGCACCACCAGCATCGGAAGCGCGATACGCCTGATGAGCAGCCCCGTCGGCAGCTGGTTTCGCGTGGGCTTGCTTTGCATGACCCACCAAAACAATCTCGCAGCCACGACCAGGCTCAGCATCAAACCTTCGTAGGGTCGCGTGTTAGCCAGCATGGCGACGCCAAGCGCCATCAGGATCGCGTCGCGCGCACGCTGATGGCGCATGATGCGCGGCAATGCGCCCAAAACCAGCGCTCCACCGGTCGCCGCCAGAGTGCCTCCCCAATAGCCGTTGTCCCAATAGCTAAACACGCCAAAGCGCAGCACCGGCAGCATGCCGCCGAGCAACGCCCATGACGGCGGAAGCCAGGCTTGCAGCATCCAGCAGATGGCCGCGCACATGACGCCGGCGCTGAGCCACATGCCCCAGAACGGATGTCCAAAAACGACCTGACCGAAGGCGAGCACCAATCCCTGAAGCGGCGGATACATCGACGCATAGGTCGGATGAAAGATGACGTGGAAAGTTTCAAGATGCACCCACATCGGGT
>Ga0209117_1000222_pt1 | contig 32622 bp, 30 predicted proteins | sample BlaSpr_A8_OM2_M2_FD_187978 | JGI IMG/M metagenome (GOLD analysis project Ga0209117, IMG submission 187978) | Forest soil microbial communities from Thunder Bay, Ontario, Canada - Black Spruce, Ontario site 2_A8_OM2_M2 (SPAdes) (version 2) | ecosystem: Environmental > Terrestrial > Soil > Boreal... | reverse complement strand
GTAATGAGTGCAATCTTTCCTTCCAGTTTCTTAGACATTTTTTATCTCCTATTCCTTCAATCTCGCTCTTTGCGGCTCCCCTACGGCTCGGATCATGGACCGACAACATTTTGCGAACAACCCTCGTCAGAGTTCTTGTTTGGCTACCCAATGAAGGTGTTTGCGAACACAACCATTGAGGGAGAACGACGCAACTCTAGTGATCTCCAAGGTCGATACGTTTTCGTCCGAAAAGCCGCGCGTCAATGGACCAGACGCCGGGTCCAAGCATTGCCAGCGCTGCCCCTACGGTCGCCAGCACAATGCAAGTTCGCAGACTGTCAGCTCTCGAAAGGGCCGTCCATAGTTCAACCACTACGACCAGCACTCCGGCGATAGGCGTAAAAGAGCCGAGAAGAAGAAGTATCCCGACGCCAGTCGCGAGTGATTGTCGTATGACTCCATGCCACTGAGGCGCCCTCAGCATTTCGGCGAGTGCGTCATGCATCAGCACAATTCCGACGCCTAACCGCAGAAGTAGAAGACCCCTCCCAGGCCAACCGTTGGGGAACATGGAGAATAGTCGTTGCAGACAAGGCCTCAACGACAAAGGTAGGAGAACTGCAACGCGGTCGAATCCCCAAAAACCGGGGGTGGAATACACCTCTTTCGAGGGGGCTATAGTTCGATGATTCCGCGCTTCAGCCCGATGGTGACCGCGTGGGTTCTGTCGTTCGCGCCAAGTTTCGAGAGGATGTTCTTGACGTGTCCCTTAACGGTTTCCTCGGTGATTGACAATTGATCTGCGATCAGTTTGTTGGCGTTTCCGGCGGCAATGGATCTAAGAACTTCGATTTCCCGGGGGGTTAGAGTGTCATCCGCAACGTGGTCAGCAACCTGCATGGCCAGATCGGCTGGAATTCTCCTCTGGCCGGCATGGACTGCGCGAATTGTGTCCAAGAGTTCTTTGCGTAAGAGGCTCTTCAGCAGATAACCGCGAGCGCCAGCTTTCAGCGCCCGTGAAACCCGAACATCGCCCGCATACGTCGTAAGGATGATGATGCGCGCGTCAGGAAATTCGTTTCGAATCGCAATCATTGCATCGAGACCGTTCATCTCAGGCATCTGCAGATCCATCAGCGCGATGTCCGGCCGGTGTTTGCGGAACTGTTCGATCGCTTCCCGCCCGTTGGACGCTTCCGCGACGAACTGCATATCACGTTCATCTGCTGCCAGCGCCTGAATACCTTGGCGCAAAACGGGGTGGTCGTCGGCTAACAAAATGCGAATAGGATTAGGAGTGGTGTTCATGATCGTTCTTCGTCTTTTTCCAAAATAACCAGACATTGTTTCGAGCACGAGATGATTCGTAAACAATCGAGGCGGGGATTCGCAACTCAATTTCGGTGCCCGCTCCAGGTTCACTCCACACTTCCAATTCTCCGCCAAGCCGTTCCGCGCGCTCGCGCATACCCGCCAAGCCCCAATGCCCTATCCGTTCGGCCCGATTACGCACATCGGGATCAATTCCTTTTCCGTCATCCCGGATTCTCAATCGAAACAGATTGTTGCTGTAAGCGATTTCTGTTTCGATTCGGCGGGCCTGGGAATGACTAAGAGCATTCCGCAATCCCTCACGCGCAATCCGGACAATTTCAATGTGGACGTTTGGATGCAACGTCTGCGCCAATCCTTCAATCACTACTCGGAACTGCACCGGATCCTTTTTGTTGTCGTTCGCAACCAGTTCTTCTCCTAGCGATGTGATTTCCTCCGCCACGCCCAGAGCAGCAGGTGCTGGGGAGCGGAGGTCGTGGATCGCGTCTCGTCCTTCGACAATCGCCTGTTCCGCTCCATCCAGCGCCCTGTCCAGCGTTTGGATCGCTTCCGATGTGCGCTCAGGAAGAAGGTTGCGAGCTCTTTGAAAATGGAGCGTTAATCCCTGAAAACTCTGCAACAGCGTGTCATGCAGTTCCCGGGCGATACGTTCGCGTTCCACCAGCCGCTCTTCATGCCGGATATGAGTTTGCTGGATGATATGCCGGACTCGGATTAGATAGACCGAGAACAAAAGAAAGACAAGGGCAGTGACGGAGACAAGTCGAAACCATGCCGTTTGATAAAAATAAGGTCGCTGCGTGATGTTGTAGAGGATGCCAATGCGATCCCACACCCCGTCACTACCGCTTGCTCGGACATGGAAGGCATGAGTCCCGATTGGGATGTTCGTGTATATCGCCGTTCGAGTGGCGTCGGCATCAAGCCAAACGGCGTCAACGCTGTCCATCCGATACTGTAGGCGGACCTTTTCCGGCGAAGTGAGATCCACAGCTTCCAAGTGAAGCTCGACATGATGGGTTCCAGGGGCTAATACTAACTCGCGGCCTGCGAGTTGTTTGCTTTTTCCAATTGTGACCGCTCCCACAAAGACCTTCGGCTTGGTGCTCGCCTTCTGTAGTCGAACAAGGTCAAGCATGGCCAGGCCCTTTACTGTTGCCACCCAAAGCTTGTCATCCGGCGTGATCGCCATGTTCGGAGCGCCAACGCTACACTGTATCGAATTCATGCCGTCTGCCCGATCAAACCGGGCGTAATCAAGAGGAGCATCGCGATCTGTGACTGATTTCTTCAGGTCGTTCAGGGCAATGCGGATGATTCCGTCGATGCCACTGAACCAGAGGTCATGACGGGAAGACTCAACCATGTCCAGCACTTTCAGGTTCTCGTTGACCGCGATCAGGCGGTTGTTCTCGATCAGGCTTATTCCTTTTGGAGAATTCATCGTATATAGGTCGCCCAACGAGTCCTCTGCAAGTCTGATTGATAACGGACCCTCCCTTGTTTGTGCCGACGGAAGCGGAACAAAGCGCTCCCCTACAAGACGATCAATACCCCCTTGCGTCTCAGCCCAGACGCCGCCAGAGCGGTCCTGGTAAACACTGAAAACCTGATTACTCGAAAGTCCTTCAGCGACAGTATAGTTCTGGAAATGCCCGTTCTGCATGTGGCTGACGCCATCAGGGGTGGCGATCCAGAGAGAACCGTCGTGGGCCACACCAATCTGGAGTACCACTTTGCTCACTAGCCCCCGTTCCAGGGAATACTGAGCAAAATGACCATCCCGGAATCGAAAGAGTCCGCCGCCGTACGTTCCTATCCACAGATCGCGGTTCTGATCCTCCGCCAAAGCCCAGACGCAGGAGTTTAAGAGACCGTCCTTTTCTCTATAAACCCTGAAGCGCTCCCCCTCGAAAACAGACAATCCGCAATTGCCGCCAACCCAAACCTTTCCATCGTGGCTCGATAGTACGGCCATCGGGGTGTCGTTGGGCAGTCCGTCGCCGCTTGTGTACATGCGTACAACACGATGCTTAAGCCGAATGAGGCCGTTTCCGTTTGTCCCCACCCACAGCTCGCCATCCTTGCCGGCGTAGAAGCTGCGCGCACGGATATCATGCGCCGGAGTCTCAAGGCGGTCCTCGATGGCACGATACAAGCCTTTGCCCGAAACAACCCAGACACCACCTTGCGGGTCTGCATAAGTTCGAAATGCCGGCGTTCTGGAAACCTGGTACGGATGCAACCGGGCGAAAGGGCGGCGGCCGCGACGCACAATGCCAGCTTCCGTGCAATACCACATCGTTCCAGTGCGGTCCTGGAACACGTTGAAGATTTGATCGTCATGCACGCCCAAGCTGACCGCCAGACCTGGATGATCGATGATCGTGTGACCGTCCCACTCGATGAATCCTCGTCCAGTGATTAGGAGCAGATGACCATCCAGTGCTTCCGCAATTCGGTTGACTGACAATGCAGATATCACTGAGACGAATTTGCCAGACTCTTGCCGATAAAGGCCATGGTTGGTCCCGACCCAAATCACACCGTCGCGCGTCTGGTAGAGGGATTCGACCTCGTCGCTTGCGCCTGGGCTCAGCTGGTAATAAGTCAACTGCGCAGGGTCAAACTGATCAAGCGCGCTCCTAGGTATAAGTACGACCCCAGCATGCGTCCCCACCCAAAGGTCACCGTTCGACGCCTCCACCAATGAGTCCACGGCACCTTGTGAGGGCGAGCCCGGGATGTGAAGGTCGATCGGGATAAACTCCCTTCCGTCGAAGCTGGCGAGGCCTGACTCCGTGCCAACCCAGAGGAGGCCGTTCCCAGTTTGAACTATGGCGTTCACGATGTTGTCTGGGAGACCGTCTTCAACTGTGAAGTTTGTGCGAATGTAGTCATCTGTAGTCCGACTAGAGCCCAGAGCGACCACAGAGCCTGCGAGCGTCATCACGCAGACGAGACAGTTTCGAATTAATATGCCGCAGCGCGGCTTACGCAAGCTCATCAAGCCGTGTTCGTGTTTGGTGAAGACTCATGTTCGTCTGTTTCTTCGTCGAACCATGTCAAAACAGAATGATAGTACTCTGACTCGGGAAAATTCTCCCTAATGTCAGACAACCGGCACCACTAGAGTTGTTCTTATCCCCCTCTAAAGTTGTAGCGCGGCCAACGACCATCGGGTAACCAAAGGAGGACTCCATCTAGGTTTGTTCGCAGAACAAATACATTTCATCATCCCGGTGTGAAACCTGGGGAGACGACGACAATGTGCGAACAGGCCTTGGTAGCGGCAGCAAAGCAGGGGCAACCGGAGGCCTTCGGCGCACTGTGCCAACCTCTTGCGCGAAAGCTTATCCAAAGTGCGCAGCGCATCACCAAAAATCGTGAAGACGCAGAGGATGCACTCCAAGATGCCTTTTTGAGTGCCTTCATTCACATTAAGAATTTTGACGGCAGGTCCAGCTTCTCCACATGGTTGACACGCATCGCGATCAATTCAGCCCTTATGAAGCTTCGCAAGAAACGTAGTTCGCGGGAAATACTCATAGGTGCCGGCGAGTTGGGCGCAAATGGAGTTGGGTGGGATGTACCGGACCATTCCGCGAATCCGGAAGAGCTGTGTGTGCAGCTCGAGAAGGAAAGAATTCTTAGGGAATCGATCTGCGAGCTACGACCGACCATTCGACAGGTTGTTGAGATTCAACAGTTGCAAGAGATCCCCATGAAGGAAGCAGCCAGGATGATAGGCGTCTCAGTGACAGCCGCTAAAGCACGGCTCTTTCATGGGAGACGAGCACTGAGGAAAGCATTTGGGCTGAGAACAAACCAGTACGGGCGGATACGCAGCTATCTTCGACGCGGCGGCTCCCGAGGATGAACAGAGCTCGTCGAGCAGGCGTGATGAGTTCTTGAGTCAGGGGCCATCCTGATGTTGAGTGTTGTCGACTGGATGAGTACCGAGAAATGCGCTTGTATTGACTGATCTCGCGAAAATCTGGGTGCAATTAGGGTGCAATAAGAGTCTGCACGGCGGCGGTCACCGGGGATCACTGCGAAGTTAGCCTAGGCCGCCTGCTTGGCAGGCAGATGCATAATACTATGCATATAGCACCATAAAAGCCCCTGATAAGGGCGAGGTCGGTGGTTCAAGTCCACCCAGGCCCACCAATTAATTCAACTAGTTAGTAGATACCCTGGAATCGCCTGCCGGGAGTTGGTTCACGTTTTGGTTCACACTGCGATCAACAATCGCGTCCGGAAGAGTTCGCCAGTGGAGCACTACCGTCCTACGATTTGTTGTTGACCGGAGGCGATTTCAGCACTCTTGTTCAGCAGATCATCCAACTGATTGCGCATATACAGGGCTCCTCCCTTAATTACTAACGAGATCTTTTTCGTGTTCGCGATATTTTCCACAGGATTGGCGTCCAACAGAACGAGATTGGCTTTCATCCCCGGCCCGATTGCGCCCAGGTCCTTAATACCCAGGAATTGAGCAGGATTAATAGTCGCAGTTTGCAACGATTGGAGAGGGGTCAGACCTGCCTCGACAAGCAGGCCCAGCTCATCGTGCAAACTGAATCCGGGATACGTATAGGGCGCAACCACATCGGTTCCGGCAAGCAACCGCACGCCCAACTGTTGGGCCAACTTTATCCCTTTCAAAACCTCTTGGTAATCACGCTTTTGATATGCGATATACGCGGGAGTTCTGTATTTTGAAAATATGTCATTCTCTGGTTTCCATGCCTCCCGTTCGGTTGTGGTGATGTACCTTTTGCGAGGGTCTGGTTGTTTGCTGATCTCGTCCACAAAAACGCGCGCCCTTTGCACAACCAATGTAGGTGTCAAGTAGGTGTCGTTTCTAACGAATGTTGTGTAAAGCTCGGATAATCGCTCGCGGCCGAGGTGGTCGAGAAACGTGTTGCCCTTCTTCGCAATGTCCTCTGGAATCAGTGAAAAGTTGCCAGTCCGTTTCGCTTCCTCCATCACATCTGGGCCGGAGGTTTCTTGTTCGATGGCTTCATCCTCGTAGGTTGATCCGCCCGCCAAGGCCGCGCCGTGCTCAAGACTGTGTTGCCCAGCATCGGAAGCTTCGACTACACGGATAGCTAAGGGAACATGCCCCACAAAACGCAGGCCAACCTTTTTTGATTCCTCGGCGATCGCGAAGTATGCGTCCCTTGGTACTCCGTCATACACTTTTACAAAATCGGCTCCCATTGCCTTTAGCGACTGCACAGCCTGTTTTCCCTCAGCAGCGTTACGGACTGAAATCGCGTGCTCCGGATGCGCGGGTTCGGGACCGTCGATCAGCGGGCCTGCAGCCACAATCTGTGGCCCGACGATCTTGCCTGAAGCTGTCTCTTGCCTCCATCGAAATACATCTTTGGCGACCCCCGCCATATTGCGGACACCTAATACTCCATTTGCGACAAACATCGGGAAATCGCGCTCCGCATTGTCGGTGTGGACGTGCATATCCCAAAGGGCGGGAATCAGAAATTTTCCAGACGCGTCCACGACTAGCGCTCCGCGTGGAATCTTCACGGATTTGCTAGGCCCCACTTCGACGATCTTGTCCTTTGCAATCAGAACTGTCGTATCCGGATGTGAAGAAGTTTCCGACGGATTGATAACGGTCACGTGAGTTAACGCAATCTGACGCGGTCTGACTTGCCCCCAGACCGGAGTACAGAGCAGTAGGACGAGTAGAAACCTTGACTTAAGCACGTTTCGAGCAGAAAAACACATTGCTCCTCATAGACACCACCCAAGCCATTTTTGTTCCTATCGTTAGGATGGCTGTAGGAGGGGTTAGTGTTCCTCGGGCGGATGAATTGTCACGAATGCTTTGTAGAGCAAAAGATCGTAGACAATTTTTAGCGTTCCGGCGATGAAGAAGGGAGCGCTGATCAGCGAAGGTTTGGCAAAGAGAAACCCGACGAACAGCGGACTAATCGCCGCGCCTGTAGTACGCGCAACTCCCGTGAAGCCGCCCGCCGCAGATCGTTCCTCCGCCGGAACCACCGCCATGATATAGGATTGCCTCGCAGGGACGTCCATCTGGCTGATGCTGAAGCGAAGAAGCAGCATCAGAACCGCCAGTGACAGAGTGGGCATCAGTGGCACAAGAATCAACAAGATGTTCGAAGGCAGGTGCGTGAAGACCATGGTGCGGACGAGACCGACGCGCGCCGCAATGCGCGAAGCAACCAGAGCAGAAAATCCCGCAAAGACATTTGCCCAGAAAAAAATGGCTCCCAGCGTGGCGGGTTCCACGCCAAAGCGGAGATAGAACCAATACGCGGCGAAGCTTTGCACCACGAATCCGCCGGCAAAGGAATCCAGGGCGAACAGGCCGGAAAGTTTCAGCACAATACTTCGGGAGCGGGTAATTCCGAAGATCTTTGCGGTGGAAGCGATCCCGTCGTCCGCAGCGCCGCCTACCTCCACTGAAGTGGACAATCGCGTGAAGATAAATGCCAGCAAGATCCCCAGCGCTGCGTACACCAGGACCACAGCACGATAGCTTGCAACGGGGGTCATCGAAGCGTGTTGCAGCGCTTGCGTGACGAAACCGCCGAACAACGCTCCAAGCGCCGTCGCCAACGAACCCGCCATGGTGTACCACGCGAACACTTCCGTCCGCGCACTTGCCGGCACAATATGGGACAGCGCTGCCTGCTCAATCGAGAGGAAAGGTCCGACTTCATTGCCGCTGGGACTGATGACGCCGATAGTGCCCGCAATGATCAGGAACAATAAATTGTGCGTGGATGCAAACGCCAAACCGGCGGCAGCCATCAAAACAGCGCCGATGATCAGCATCCGCCGGCGCCCGATGCGGTCCGCCCTGGTCGTCAGGAAGAGAGAAACCACCACATCACCTGCAAGCGTGAGCGTGAGCACCAGGCCGCTTTGCACCTCCGTCAGACCTAACCCGATCAGGTAGAAAACCAATATGACGGAGAGCGAGCCATACGCAAACAAGCGCGCAAAGCGAGTGACGAACAGCAACCATCCGTCACGGGTCATGGTTTTGAGGGCTATCGGTATCAATTGGGTCGTCGACCTCCGTTGAGGTTCGATGCGAACGCTATAGATTGGTCATCTACATAATCTCTTAAACAATTCTCCAGCTTTCGAAGCCGACGGTGCCAAGTGGAAAAAATACAGGCCGGTTCAGTGCGTGGGACCGCCCTTGCCCAACTCATCGAGAGCAGCCTTGAAACCGGTAGCAAGTTTTTCAGCGGGACCTCGTCCCCAATAATGGAGAAAGATCACGACCGGGCGATCTCCGGTCATGTGGTGATGGATGGCGACAACGTCCAGATCGTTCTTTCGCAGCGCTTTCAAGACCGGCGTTACCTCGCTTTCGAGCATCGCCGCATCGCCTGCAATCGCTGCATCTTCCTGGGTACCGACAAACGCGGCCCAAGTATTCAATCCCATGCGGGCATTGATCACCGCACCATGTTCCTTCATTCCTAAATCATCACGTCCGACGGTGATTTTGTAGACCGCACCCGACTGTTCGCCTTCGTGGCCAACGATTTTTGCGAGCTTTGCGGCGTCCATTGGCGTCCCTCCGGCGCTTCCAGAGGTTGCCGGTTGCGGCTTCACCTTGCCGATCAAATCCAGCGCTGGTTTTACGCGCCGCGCCAGGTCGGCCGCTTTTCCCATGCCATGGACGTGCATGTAGAAGACGTGAGGATCGTCCCAGAAAAAATGGTTGTGCAGCGCCGTGACGTCAATTCCGTTGTCGAGCAGGGCGGAAAGAACCGGGTTCACTTCGTCCTGCAGCAGAACCAGGTCGCCCATCATCACGTCTAAGCCCCCATCTCCTTTGGTCAATGCGACCCAGCCCCCGAAACCAAACGGAGTCGGTGTTGAAAATCCCTGGATGGTCATCTTCAGATCAGTGCGTGGGATATTGACCTTGAGAACGCCAGCTTTGAAGTCCCCTTTGCGGTCGAGTGACTTCAGAACGTCCTGATAGTCGGCGGGAACGTCCTGGGCGAGAACAGATACGCCGAAAAAGACAGGACAACCAACGATAAACAAAATTAACGCCATCTTTTTCATGACTTTCTCCTGAGAAACTCGCCCAAAGTGTATCGTCCACCTAATTGGCGACCACACGCAAATCGTCGAACTTACTGCGGCTACCAGGACTCGCAATTGTAGGCTCTTCATGAAAAGTTATTAACCGAAAATTTAGTCACCGAGCGCGGCTAGACTCGCATAAGATGCACGTATTGAACGGTTTTCGCACCTGCAGATGGTGTAAAAAAAAGAACTGATCTCGTGCGCTGCGTTGCGAGGTGATTATCATGACGAAGACCCTGTGGATTTGTTTGACTGCAGTTGTGTTTTCTATCGCACCTGCGCCGAGGATGCGCGCGCAGAATAAAGAACCCCTGCGTCTTGTCCAGACTATTCCGATGTCCAATGTCAAAGGACGGATGGATCATCTCGGAGTTGACGTGAAAGGCCAGCGGCTGTTCGCCGCCGCGCTGGATAACAACACCCTGGAAGTTATCGATCTCAAGGCCGGCAAGCGAGTCCATAGCATTCCGGGCCAGAGCAAGCCGCAGGGTGTTTTCTATTCCCCGGACTTCAACAAATTGTTCGTGGCCAATGGCGATGATGGCACCTGCAAAATTTACAGCGGAGAAAATTTCACACTTATCGCCAACTTGTCGCTGGGCATAAATCCGAATCACGTGGGTTACGACCCCGCAACCAAATATCTTTACGTGGCAGTTGGTGTTTCAACTCCAGAGCCCGGTGCGCTCGCTATCGTCGACACGCACAGCAATAAACATATTGGAGATATCAAAACAGAGGTTCGCCCCGGCGGCATCAAGATCGAGAAATCGGGGCCCCGAAATTTCGTCACGCTTAGAGGAGTTGCCAAGGCGGGTGTGGTTGATCGAATGAAGCGCGAACAGATTGGAAGCTGGCCTCTCACCGGCGCTCCATTTATTACCGCTTTGGCGTTCGACGAGACCCATCACCGCCTTTTCGGCGGCACTCGCACTCCGCCTTTGTTGGTTGTTTTCGACACGGAATTGGGCAAACAAATTACTCAGCTCGAGGGTGTCAGTGGTATAGACGACCTCTGGTATGACGCCGCGCATAAGCGTATCTATGCCTCGGGAGGCAGAGATGTTGACGCCGGCTTCGTCTTCGTCTATCAGCAGGGAGACGCCGACCATTATGAGTTAATCGCGAAAGTTCCTACGCGACCGAGCTCGCAAACTTCAATTTGGGTCCCAGAGCTCAACAGGTATTACGTATCATCCTCGGCTAATGACAAGGAGGATGCAGCGATCCTCGTCTTCGAGCCGCAGCCTTAAAAACAAGATTTCGAAAAGGAGACAGAAACAAATGAAGAGCGCATCGCGATTTCGGCTTGCCGTGTTACTCGCAGGTCTGACGCCCATTGTTTGTATTGCACAAGATAATGCTGCGAGAGAGAGTGCCCCACTGCGGATCGTGCAGGCGATTCCCCTCCCCAATGTAGTTGGCCGCATTGACCATTTCTCCGTCGATCCGAAACGCAGATTGGTGATCGGTTCCGCGCTGGGAAACGACAGCGTGGAGGTCGTCAATACCTTCGCCGGCAAAGTCGTTCACACCATTAAAGGGTTGGATGAGCCCCAGGGCGTACTCTACGTCGGAGGCGACATCAATAAAATTTTCGTCGCCAACGCCGGCGACGGAAAGGTGCGGGTGTACGACGGCAAGACTTTCGCTCTTGCCGCAACTCTGGATTTTGGCGCGAACACCGACAATCTCCGGTACGATGCGGGCGCAAAACGCGTGTACGTCGGATATGGCGAGGACACCGAATCTGGTATCGGCGTCATCGATGCCGCCACGGACAAACGCCTGGATGATGCGGCAAAGCTCGATGCGCATCCAGAATCGTTTCAGTTGGAACAAACTGGTCCAAACATCTACGTCAACGTAGCGGACAAGGCGAAGATTTCCGTCATTGACCGCAAAACCAAGAAAGTCTCTGCTTGGCCCTTGTCTAATTTGAAAGCGAACTTTCCCATGGCGCTGGACGAGGCCGATCATCGGTTATTCATCGGTACCCGCAAACCAGCGCGTTTTGTAGCGATCGACACCACCAGCGGAAAAATAGTAGCGAACCTCCCCTCCGCCGGCGATATGGATGACCTCTATTACGATTCTGGCCGGAAGCGCATTTATGTATTAGGTGGAGAAGGTTTCATTAGCGTGTTCCAACAAACTGATCCGGACCACTATGAATCCATGGCAAAAATTCCGACCACTACGGGCGCGCGGACGGGGGTCTGGTATGAAAAGCGCGACCGCCTGTATTTAGCTGTGCCTGGGCGCGCGAACCAAGGGGCTGAGTTGTGGGTGTACGAAGCCCAGGACTAGGCTGTATACACTTATGAAAATATTTTGAGTCCACAGGCGGCCACTATAGCTGTTTCATGGATCGCGAACCCTCCGAATCAACAGCCACGCCACCGCAGCACTTCCCAGAGACAGTCCGCCGCAAATTAACATGATAATTCGGAATCCAAATACAAATGCTTCCCTAATGGATTGGTCGATGGAAGTTTTGGTAAGGGAGCTAAGATTCGCTGGAGCCTGCAAGCCGGCGAGTTTGATTTCGTTAGTCTGAAGCTCCTGCAAAACACTCGCCGGCACCGAGGAGTGCGCGAGATTGCTGTTCAGTCGAGAACCAAACGCCTTCACCATCACAATCCCAAGGACTGCGATAGCAAGTACGCCCGCTACGCGCGCCACAGCGTTGTTGATTCCAGAAGCCGTGCCCACTCGGTCTTTACCTACCGAACTCATAACCACGGTGGTGAGAGGAGCTACAGTGACCGCCATACCTAAGCCGAGAACAACCACGGCCGGGAAGAACTCTTTCCAATAACTACCTCCGATAGAGGGCACAGCGAACAGAACGAAGCCCAGCCCGGCGATGAGCGGACCAATGATCAGCGGACCCCTTGCGCCATAGCGAGCGACGAGTCCGCCAGACCAGCGAGAGAGCACGAACATAAGTAGAATCATGGGAAGGACAGCAGCACCCGTTGCCGTGGTGGAGTATCCCTGGACTTGGATCAGGTTCATGGGAAACAAGAAAAAGAAAATCCCAATAGCGGAGTATAGAAAAAGTGTGAGCAGATTCGCGCCACTGAAGCTGCGGGATTTGAACAGCGTGAGCGGGAGCGTCGGCTCGGCGGCGGCAGACTCGACAAATAGGAATGCAATAAGGCAACTGCCGCCAGCGATCAAACTCCCGAAAACCAGAGGATTTCTCCAACCTAGCTCGAGCGATTCGACGAAACCAGCAACCAAACCCCCAAGTGCGGCGGTGGCCAGAATCGCTCCTAACCAGTCCACGCGCCCACCCTTGGCGCTGCGGCTTTCCGGAATCCGCCACACGGAGATCGCCACCACGGCCGCCGCAAGTGGAAGATTAATGAAAAATACCCATCGCCAGGAGGCGTGCTCAACCAGCCAGCCGCCAAAAACGGGCCCAACGGCAGTAGTGATCGCGGTGAAACCTGACCAGGTACCGATCGCCACGCCACGACTCTGCTCATCGAAATACGCACTAATGATGGCAAGACTGCCAGGCACGAGAAGTGCAGCTCCGACACCTTGAATGCTCCTCGCGATGATCAACTGATGAATGGTCAAGGCAAAGCCGCAACCAGCGGAAGCCACGGCGAAAATCGACACGCCTACCACGAAGATCAAACGGCGGCCAAAGCGGTCGCCGAAAGAGCCGCCAACTAGAATCAGCGCGGCAAGAAACAATCCGTAAGACTCAACAACCCATTGGAGATCCACCACTGTTCCGCGAAAACTGGCTTGGAGGGAAGGTAGCGCAACATTGACGACGGTACTATCGATGAAAGCCATGCTGGAACCGAGAATGGTGGCGATGAGTATCCACGTTCTTGCATGCGGCACACATGGAACTCCCGCAGCTGCTGATTGCAACACGGCTTCGTCGCAAGGCGTTCTCATGTTGCCGATAAAGAGTGTACTAGTAGATCAAACCGTATTGCGTGTCGCCATTCGTCGAGAAATTTACGCCATTTCTTCTTGGAGGAGCCCCAGGGGTGGCAGAAAGACTCGCTCGGGCGTTCCACGAAAAGTATGGAATTGTGATTGCGGGCACATACACTCCCCCTTTCGTGCTCTTACGAATGCCGAGGAAAAAGAACTGGTTTCGTTGGTGAATGAGACTTCCCCTGATGTATTCTGGGTAGGATTAGGTTCCCCCAATTAACCATGAAAAAGGCGCTCATCACCGGTATCACCGGCCAGGATGGATCTTACCTGGCGGAGTTTCTGCTGAAAAAAGGTTACGAAGTACATGGCACGAAGCGCCGCGCTTCGCAGTTGAACACTGCGCGCATAGATCATCTCTACGAAGATCCGCATGTTCCGCACCCGAGTTTGCTTCTGCACTATTGTGATATGACCGATTCAAATAGCGTGATCCGCGTTACGCAGCAAGTGCAGCCGGACGAGATTTATAATTTAGCGGCACAGAGCCACGTGGGAGTTTCATTCGAACAGCCGGAGTATACCGCGGACACCGACGCGCTCGGAACGCTCAGGTTGCTGGAGGCCATGCGTACCCTGGGGCTGACCCGGCGGACTCGTTTTTACCAGGCCTCTACGTCAGAACTTTATGGCAAGGCACTGGAAATTCCTCAGACCGAAAAAACACCGTTTTATCCTCGCTCGCCGTACGCCGTGGCGAAACTGTACGCTCACTGGATCACCGTTAACTACCGGGAGGCGCATGGCGTTTATGCCTGCAACGGCATTTTGTTTAACCACGAATCTCCGGTTCGCGGAGAAACGTTTGTGACTCGAAAAATCACACGCGGTCTCGCACGCATCAAAATGGGTATCGAAAACTGTCTGTACCTCGGTAATTTAAATGCCAAACGTGATTGGGGTCACGCGAGAGACTACGTCGAAATGCAATGGTTGATGCTGCAGCAGGAAGAACCGGAGGATTTTGTGATAGCCACCGGTGAACAGCACTCTGTAAGAGAGTTTGTGGAATTAGCGGCTCGGGAAATGGGCATGGAGATCGAGTGGCGTGGGCAGGGCGCGGACGAAAAAGGATATAGCGAAGGCAGATGCGTCGTGAGTGTCGACGCTAAATATTTTCGGCCGACCGAGGTCGATACGTTGCTGGGCGAGGCGGCGAAGGCCCGGGAAAAACTAGGCTGGAAGGCCAAAACAAGTTTCAGTGATCTGGTCAAGGAAATGGTCGCTGCGGACTTAAAAGCGGCTGAGCGAGACCGCTTGGTTAAGGATAACGGCTTCAAGGTTCACCAGTATCACGACTAGCGATGAAACACGATTCTAAAATTTATGTCGCCGGTCACCGTGGACTTGTTGGGTCCGCTCTTGTGAGACGTTTGCGAGCGCTCGGATTCGAAAACCTTATATTGAAGACCCACGCCGAGCTTAATCTGACAAATCATGAGCACGTCCGGAGATTTTTCGCAGAAGAGCGTCCTCAATACGTTTTCGCGGCGGCTGCCAAGGTCGGCGGAATTTTGGCGAACGATACTTTTCCGGCGCAGTTCATCCACGAAAACCTTCAAATCGGTATCAATGTCATCCACGCAGCCTACGAAAGTGGCGTTGCCCGCCTTTTTTTCCTGGGTTCAAGCTGCGTGTACCCTAAGCATGCACCTCAACCTATCAGGGAAGAGGCCTTACTAAGCGGCCCTTTAGAATCGACGAATCGTCCATACGCCATTGCGAAGATTGCTGCCATCGAGATGTGCAGCGCATATAACCGGCAGTATGGAACGCGATTCCTAGCGGGAATGCCCACCAATCTTTATGGTCCTAACGACAATTACGATCCAAATTACTCTCATGTGGTGCCGGCGCTAATCCGAAAAATGCACGAAGCCAAAACGAGCGGCGCGGATCAGGTCGTTATTTGGGGAACGGGTCAACCGCGTCGCGAATTTCTCTATAGTGACGATGCCGCCGATGCTTGCATATTTTTAATGAACCTGGACGACACGAACTTAACGAATATAATCAGCGGCGATTATACCTGGCCAATGGTTAACATTGGTTGCGGCGACGATTTAACCATACGGGAACTATCCGAGCTCGTTGCCGAGGTGGTCGGTTTCAAGAACCGCATTTTATACGATCATTCCAAACCGGATGGGACGCCGAGAAAGCTTCTTGATATCAGCCGTCTCCGTAAAATCGGATGGGCCCCCCGCATCCCCCTGCGCGAAGGTCTGGCACTGGCGTACGAGAGCTTCTTAGAAACTCAGTTGATTGCGCGCCACTAATCGGTATCTTCATAGTGCCCTCGAAGTTCGCATTACCCAGGAACAATCCCCCTCCCGCTTGCGATGTTCGTGGCTGCTTCATTTCCGGGAAAGCACCTTGAGCTTTTTAGGATCGCCGGAAATCAATGCGGGTAATTCTGAATTTTCTCGAGCGTGAGCAAAAGCCGGTAACACCGCGATTTGCGAGATATAACCGAGGCCCACAACCGCGTACCTGACTTTTTTATTCGGTCTATTGGAATTTCTAGAATTCCTGCGCATGCGCCACCAGCCAATAAATGTAGAAAACGCCAATCATAACGAAGGGCGAAAAGGCGGTCGATACGGCAAACGCGGTAAATCTTATAGGTTTAAAGGAGCCCCCAGGCTATCCAGACTACGTTCCTGCCATGGATCCTTTGGAGTCGCGTAAGACTCCCCCGAATCAGGCAGAGGGCGGAGCGCTGGAGCCGACTGGTCCAGTCCGCCTTACCAGGCGAGGCACAACGATGAAGTAAAACGCGAAACTGCAAGCCAAAACAATTCCGGTGATCTTAATATTTAAGGTGATCGCGAAACAAAGAACCGCCACGCCGAACAGCCAGAAAATCATTTCTCCGGCAATTGCCTGTCCCCACCGCGGCTTCCCTCCACCAGAAGGTACCCGGAGCGTCAGCGCGGGCCATAGCCGGGGAACAGCGCTCAAATAGCGCCGGTAAGACTCGCCCTGGGTCTCCCTTAGACCCGCTTCCTCGCGAAGGATCAGCCGATAAACAAAAATCCACGTCACCACCACCATGAAGATCCACCCAAGACGGCTGGCCATCACCCCGATTCCGGCAGCCATGGGAATGTTAGCTAGATATAAAGGATTACGAACATAACGGTAGGGGCCATCGGCAACCAAAGCTTCGGAATGCTGGCTGGCGTCATGTACTACTTCGGTTCGCAGATATGCAGTGGCCCACGTTCGAAAAAGAGCTGCACCGAGAATCAGCGCTGCGCCGGCGCCAAAAATCAGGCGCAGAATGAAGAGGGCTCGGGGACTGTCTGGATCGACCGTGGGTGCAAGCAGATGCAAAAGTCCAAATACAAAATAAGTGTGATCGAAAAAGGTGAGGGCAAAGCCCAGCCCAAAAATAGCGCCAAAAATCCAGAAGCGCTGTTCGAACTCGAATTTACTTGCACGCATGGTCAGATCCAATCCAGGAGTGAAGAGCGGTTCCGTTTGGGCCCGCTCAGGGGGATCCTGGCGCGGCATTGTACACCCGTGTGATTAGGATTTCATTGTTTATCGGTCTTGGAACTTTGCTTACCAAAGAGCAATGCTCCGAAAGCAATCGCAAAAACAGCGTAGATAATTGTAAGGGTTAAAAACGTTAACCACAGGCTGTCATGCGGACGCATCAAGGACTTCGCACATACCATGGCGCCGCATCCAAAATGCATGAAGTTGCCAACCACCAGAGGACGGCTATAAATTCCGCCCGCTGGTGTCCGCCGCGAGAACCAGTTCAGCGCAGCAAATCCCAAAAATATTGAGCCAAGGAGTTGCACTCCCGTGAGCGCTGGCCATTGCGGCATGGTGCCCACTCGCGCCAGCAACGTGGCGGGGACAAAAAGGCAGCTCAGGCCAAATAGAGCGAGGAATAGCGCCGCACTGAGCAGAATAGGTTGCGCACGCATGGGCTAGTAGATTCCGCAGAAGTCTAGCAGAAATACTACGCGCCTGACATTTGAAAGACGCTCCGGGGAAGATAGCGATGCCACAAAAAGTGTTTCTATCGCAGATTTTTGAAAGCGGGACTGGTCTTGAAGCGGCGAGGAAATTTTTTTTCATACCTCAATAGGCCGGGACAAATCAGCCGACGGTGAGCGAAATTAAAACCGAAATTCTCCATTTCTTTTTCCGCTTTTTCCGCGGACCATCCTTCGTCAGCCATGCGATACGAAGCGATCATCATTCCAGTTCGGTCATCACCGATCTTGCAGTGCACAAAAATCTTCTTTCCTGGATTGTCCCGAATGAGTGTAAGAAATTGCGCAAAAGTTTCATCGTGGGGCCGCGAACACCACCACCGCATCGGCACGTAACGCATACCGAGGCTGGTAACCAGCTTGCGCTCGCCATCGCGGTTACCGCGCAAGTCGACGACGATATCGATGCCCATTTTAGCGAGCCGGCGAAAGCCTTCTTTCGAGGGTTGGCCTCCACGATAAAGAGTGGTCGTCGGATGCCCGAAGTTGGGGAGATCGTGGCGCATGGATTTGGACGTACGCGGTTCCTCCACGTCGGGGGTCCGCGACTGGGCGCCAGACTGCCCATTTGCAGGGGCGCACGCCGGGACCATCAGGATAATTGCTAACGCGCATGTAACAAGGCGGTACATATATTTATTCTAGCCTAAGACCGCATTGCGTTTCGTGGGGTTGCCTGCGGAGCTCTTGCACGTGTGAAGGCGCTGTACGCAATTGCACAGACCAGCCTTCCTGTTACGACTAGCATGGCCCGGGCTGTCGAGGAATTGACGCGGGTCCATCAAAGTTGTCTAGACAGCGCATCCAGATACGCGGTTAGGCCCTTCACTGAAACACAACGATGCCGTTGCGATCGTTCGTGCAAAAGTTACCCCCTAAACTACACACTTAAGGAGACCGTCAAATGTCATTTCTAGCCTGGATTGTTTTGGGTTTGGTAGCAGGATTCATAGGCAGCAAAATCGTCAACAAGACCGGAGAAGGCGTTCTGCTGGATATCGTGCTGGGAATCGTCGGCGCCGTGGTCGGAGGATGGCTTTTCAACACCTTCGGAGCGCCAGGCGTAACCGGGCTGAATTTGTACAGCATACTCGTAGCTGTGGTGGGCGCGGTGGTTCTGTTGGTGGTTTATCACGCCATTCGGCGAATGGCTTAAGCAACGATAGATGTATGATTGTTCTGAAAAGACTAGCTAGTTACAGCAACTAAACGCTTGCGGTAACTAGCTACTTGTTTTTCCGCACAGCGCCTTGCGGCGGGAACGGCACCAAGAATTTTTGTGGGCTGGCGTACCCATTTACAAATGGCGGGTATCGTATAAACTTAGGAAATCGTTTCGAGGTCGTTTCGAGGAAGCAAAATGCTCATCAAAGTGCTTCTAGCCGATGATACCGAACTGATCCGGCGAGCAATCCGGCGTGTCCTGGAGAATCATCCGGAAATTGAACTCGTTGGCGAAGCCAGCGATTTTGCGCAAGCAATCGAAATGAAACAGCAACTGCGGCCCGATGTGGTCGTTACCGACCTCTACATGCCGAACGAGAGCAATATTCCGACGGAAAAAATAAGAGAATTGTTGAATCACGAATCGTGCATCGTGGCCATTTCCGTCTGGGTGGATGACGATGCCAAAAATTTGGCGAAGAGTCTCGGAGCGTTCCGGTTGCTCGATAAGATGGATGTGGGGAACAACCTCGTTGCAACCATAAAGGCATGCGTCACGCAAAGCGCGAGCGGCCCCGCGAATTAAGCACTAAGCCCAACCTATCAGAGTTTTCTCACAACAAAAATTCAATGTGCTGCCTCAACGCGGGTAGATTTGTTTTGCTCACCACCGCGTCGATACCCGCTTCTGAGGCGTCCGCCAGGGAAACGGCATCCGCAAACATAGTGAACAGAATGATCGGGACGCGGGCAAAAAGATCGCGGATTTCCCGCGCGGCACGCATCCCGTTCATTCGCGGCATCTGGAAATCGAGGATTACCAAATCAGGCTTGAGCTCGCATGTTTTCTCAATGGCATCGAAACCATCTGTCGCCTCGCCACACACCACCAGCCCAAGCTGTCCTTCCACAAAATCGCGCGTCGCGGCACGCACCGTACTACTGTCATCGACGATAAGAATGGACTTGGCCAACTGTCGCCTCGGAAATAGGTGACAGCCAAGAAGCTGGAGAGCACCCTTCGTACGGCAGCGTACCAACGCTCAGAATATAAATCTATAGGGTGTTCTGTGTAGGGGTGCTCTGAGGGTCGGCTATAGCGAAAATATACTAAACGGTCTCGGGTTCTTCGATAAGCGATTCTTGGCGCACAACCACCACGATGCCCGACTCCGTTACATGAAATCGCCGTTTGTCGTCTTCCAGGTTGTAACCGATCTCGGTATGCTCCGGCAGACTGACGTGGCGGTCGATAATCGCGCGCCTAATCCGCGAGTGGCGTCCAACCCTCACGTGATTGTAGATGATGGAATCTGAAACTTCGCAATAGCTGTTTACCCGCACATTGCAGCCCAGCAGAGACCGCGTGACGCTCCCGCCGGAAACCACTGAACCTGCGGCAACGATGGAATCGACCGCGGATCCAGTTCTGCCGGGATCGGCAAAAACAAATTTCGCCGGTGGATACTGATGCAGCCAGGTGCGCAATGGCCAGCGATCATCATAGAGATTGAAAATTGGAGAAACGCTTACCAGATCCATGTTCGCTTCGTAGTACGCATCGATGGTGCCGACGTCGCGCCAATACAAAGTTTCCTGGCTGTTTTCATCCACAAAATTATACGCAAAGACGCGATGCTTGCTGATGATGCGCGGCAGGATGTCTCTGCCAAAATCATGCTGCGATTTCGGATCTTCGGAGTCGGCAAGCAAAATGGGAATCATCAGATGAGTATTGAAAATATAAATCCCCATGGAAGCATTGCAATGCCCGGGATGGTGCGGCGATTCCTTGGGTGACGCGGGCTTTTCCTCGAAGCCAGCGATGCGCCAGTCTTTATCGGTTTCAATCACCCCGAACTGCAGAGCGGCCTGGGCCACGGGAATCTGTATGGTGGCCACGGTGACGTCAGCAGCGGAATCCACATGTTGTTGCAACATTTTGGCGTAGTTCATTTTGTAAATGTGATCGCCGGACAAAATAAAAACGAATTTAGACCGTTCGCTGCCGATGGAATAAATGTTTTGATAAACGGCGTCGGCCGTGCCTTGATACCACTGCTGCGAAACGCGCATCTGCGGTGGAAGAACCTCGATGTAGTCGCCGAGACCAGCAATCGGGGACCAACCCGCGCGGATATGGCGATTGAGACTGAGGGCTTTGTACTGCGTAAGAACAAACACGCGACGAAGATCGGAATTTACACAATTCGAGAGCGTGATATCGATGATTCGATACAGCCCTCCGAATGGGACGGCAGGTTTGGCGCGATCGCGTGTTAACGGCCAAAGACGTTCGCCTTGACCACCGGCAAGCAGTACGCCAATCGCATCGCGCATATCGGACATGAGAGCGCCTCGGAGGATCGCGAAATTTTCTGGCGGGGAGATTGTAACAGCATGCGCGGAAAAAGATGCAATAGGGACCCGCGCGTGCAGGCCGGCAGTGTCTATTACTATCGAGATACGGAGGTTGCGTTGGAGTTACTAAAACGGGTCGGGCCTGGACCTTTAGAAAAGACTACTTGACGGAACATCAAAAATTGATTAGAAGATGCACAACCTTTCTGAACGCTATCGAAACGCTATCGAATGGATGTGCGAAAAGGGGCGCAACGGCGATGAACAGCCGGGCGCGCAAGGAATTGTCGCGGAGCAATCGCACGGGCGTGGCTGCGACGTCAGAGGCATGAGATACTTGTAAACAGGGGCGGTGCCCGCACCGCAGTTGGGAGCGGCCTGGGAACAGGAGCTCCAAGCAGGCCGGTTTGATAAGCCTGCGAGAGGCGCCGCAAGAAACCAATCCGAACCGGATTGGGGGTGAATTACAAGTGGCCGAAGTTATTATCCAAGAGAGTGAATCTCTGGAAAATGCACTGCGCCGTTTCAAGCGCAAGGTGCAACAGGAAGACATCATCAAGGAAATAAAGAAGCATAGCTTCTATATGAAACCCGGCGAGAAGCGCCGGACGAAAGAAGCGCTTTCGCGGAAGCGACTGCGCAAGAAGATGCGGCGAGAAACGGAATAAGCTGGGATTCGGGCCGGTCTCCAGGAGGCCGGCCTTCCGTTTGCAACCGCGGCTTGCGTCGCACTTCCGAGATCTAGGCCCCGTACGTCAGGGAATCGCGGGTAATTGTTTTTGCTTGAGCTTGTAGGCCTTTTGGGAAGGTCCGGCATTGCCGGAGTTGTTTCCCCAAGTTGTTGGTCGCACAAGAACCGAGCGAGCCGGCTTTCTCTGCACCGCATGGGACCAGGGGAGAGCGGCTCATGGAATACCACGACAGGGTACTGAAGTGTTCGGATTGCAATGCGGAGTTCATTTTTACCGCCGGCGAACAAATGTTTTTCGCCGACAAAGGATTTAAGAACGAGCCAAAACGCTGCAAAGGCTGCAAAGCTAAACGCGCGGAAGGCGGCGGAGGCGGGGCCCGCGCTTCCCCAATGCGGTCAGAAACCAAAACCAGTTGTTCCCAGTGCGGAAAAGAAACCACTGTTCCCTTCCGGCCTACTCAGGGGCGCCCGGTATTTTGCCGGGAATGTTTTCAGCAGCGAAGGGCATTGGGCGCGGCGTAAAGAAGTGAGCGCAGAAAGTTTATCGAGCATTACAAAGGGCGCTTCAATTTAACTTGAAGCGCCCTTTTTGTTTTGGTTGGCATTAACCGCACCCGCAATCGATCACAAATCGAGCTCAGCTTAACTTCTTTCCACGAACCGGCACGGTTTCCTTGTTGTCCGCTTCCACGGTTACATCCACGTGCGCGCCAGCCTTCAGCTTCACCTTCTCGCCCTTTTCATTCTCAAACGTGTTCTCAATCCGAATCTCTTTGTAGAGATCATCCGCCCCTTCCACGGCGATTTGCGCCTTTTCGGGCTCCTCGGGATGGGGAAACTTAATAATCTTTTCAACGGTTCCCGTTTTGCTTGACTTGGATTTATTTTCCATTTGACTCCCAGGAGGGCTGGCCCAATACGAGATATCTATTCTATCATCAAGGCCCGAGTACATGTGAAAATCCGCTGTCCTTTGACATTTTAGCCAGCTTAGTACGCGCACTCCCCAACCCCCGACACCAGCGACGGTCGAAATAAATTCGGCAGCCTGTGCGTAGGAATAGTGTGGCGTCTGTTTCCCGTCTTCGTCGCGCAGCGTGGATTGCAACTATTTTTCTGGCTGTAATCGGCCTTGCCGTTGCCCTCCGGAGGATAGTCCTGCTCATCCCTATCGTGACCAATGGTTATCGTGCTCCTGGCGCGACGACCAATCCGAGGCTTGCGCATTTAGCTGCCATCAATGATGTGTTCGCCCACTATCCCGCGCTAACGTTGATTCACATAATTCCAGGCGTACCCTTCATGTTGCTCGGTCCGTTGCAGCTTAGCTCCACGATTCGCGCTCGCCATCCGCGATGGCACCGCGTGAGCGGCCGCATCGTTGTGGTTTGCGGGCTAATCATCGGAGTTTCGGCATTGGTGATGAGTTTCGCTATGCCGGCTATCGGTGGGCGCACCCAGGCAGCCGCCACCGTGCTCTTTGGTATCTTTTTTCTGTTCGCCCTTGGCAAAGGCTTTTGGCATATCCGCAAGCGCGAAATCGCGTTGCATCGTGAGTGGATGATTCGCGCTTTTGCCATCGGACTTGCAGTCGCCACCGTCCGCCCGATTGTAGGGCTATTCTTCGCAACCAGCCGCTTAACCGGCTTTACTCCTTACCAGTTTTTTGGCGCAGCTTTCTGGACAGGCTTTGTCCTGCACCTTGTCGCGGCAGAAGCCTGGATTCGAAACACCCGGCCCTCGCAGAAATAGCCGCCGGCATCGACCTTGCCGCGGTACTCCGGGTGATCAGCAACGTCGACCTGATTTCTGACCGGACCTCTCAGGGCCGTCGCAAACAATCTTGACTATAATGTCTCGCTGGTAGAGATTGCTTCTGGTGGCAACTTCCGATGCTCAATGATTCCAAAAAACTAAACGCCATAAAAACTTCCGTGTCTCCTATGCTGTCGGTGCGAAAGGGCGCAAGGGCAGTGGAGTTTTACAAAGCGGCGTTCGACGCGTCCGAGTTATTCCGCATTGAAAGCGAAACAGGCGAAGTTGTCGCCCGGCTTTCGGTGGGAGAAACCGATTTCTGGGTCGCTGACGAATCTCCGCAACATTTTAACTTCAGCCCCGAATCAATCGGCGGAGCCACCGCGCGCATGGTGCTGACCGTGAATGATCCCGATGCGGTTTTTGATCGCGCGGTAAAAGCCGGAGCCAAAGTCATCAGGCTGGTAGAAGACCAGGATTACGGGTGGCGGGTGGGCCGCGTCGTCGATCCCTTCGGGCATCACTGGGAAATCGGCAAACCCCTCGAAGAAGACGCTTAAGCGCCCATCGAGAACACAGCCATCATCGCTGGAATTTGGCTGTGCTACCCATGCTGGCAAAACTTCTCCATCGCGGCCATTGAATCTCTCGCAAATTGTTTTTGTAATGATCGCGTGTATGGATACGCCAGACGCGCGAACGGGCCGGGGCGCGAAATTGCGTAAACGTCGTACCATGCCTGTTCACTCTCCCGATCGTATTCCACGGTGAAGCGCTCTTCTCCAATTTCTCCATGCTGCGGCAACGTGCCGTAAGCGAAGCCGTACCTCTCCAGTTTTCCGTGCTCCTCAATCACGTAGACAACGCGGCAGGCATTCAAGGACCAAAATCCCAGATGTGAAACGGCCACCGCAACGGTCGCCCCCGCTTCAATCGGAACATCCGGCCAGCACAGTTCAGTCCAGGGCATGTCGAACATTTTCCACGCGCGAACTGCAGCCTTTGCCCGTTCAAAGGTTTCAAGGCCCTGCCCCAGCTTCGCGCGATTGTGATCAGCGCTATATCGATTCGCCGGCTCTCCGCGCGAACATCCCACCTCGGGATACGAGAATTGCTGATCTCTTTGTTCAGAGATAAATTTCAGAATTACATCTCGCCCCGGCCTCGTCAGGCTGAACATCTCGAGAACTCCACGTGCGGCCGCTGCACATCGAATTCAAGGAAAGCGGCCGGAAGCGAATTTGTCACTCAGTGCAGAAAGTGCCTTAGCCCGGTGAACACCATTGCAAGGCCTAGTCGATCGGCCGCCGCGATCACGTCGCCATCCCTCATCGATCCGCCTGGCTGAATGAATGCCGTCGCTCCGGCTTTCGCCGCTTCCTCCACGCCATCCGGAAAGGGGAAAAACGCGTCCGACGCCACCACGCTTCCCTGCAGCGACGTCTGCGCTTTCATCACCGCGAGTTTCACCGAATCCACCCTGCTCATCTGGCCTGCACCGACCCCCAGCGTCGCGCCATCCCTGGCAAACACAATCGCATTCGACTTCACATGCTTTCCAACCTTCCACGCAAATTTCATCGTCGCCATTTCCGCAGCCGACGGCGCGCGCTTGGTGACCACCTTCAGTTCCGATTCTTTTAATCCGCCCAAATCCGGCTGCTGCACCAGCATGCCGCCCAAAATGCGTTTCAGTTGTAATTCTTTTTCTTGTTCCAATCCTTCCGCTGGAAGTTCTAGAAGCCGCAAATTTTTCTTGCTGGCAAAAATTGCTTTCGCTCTTTCGTCAAATCCTGGCGCGGCGATGCACTCCACAAACAATTTCGCCACTTCCTCCGCCGTCGCGGCATCCACAATTTTATTGAACGCGAGCACGCCCCCGAACGCCGAGGTAGGGTCGCAAGCGTACGCCTTCAAGTAAGCTTCCAACAATGTCGCCTGCTCCGCCGTACCGCATGGATTGTTATGCTTAATGATTACCGCCGCGGGCTGCGTGAATTCCGCCGCTAAACTTCGCGCCGCTTCCAAATCCACCAGGTTGTTGTAGGAAAGCTCTTTTCCCTGCAATTGTTTTGCTGCCGCCAGTCCTCGCGCCGCGCGACCCGCCGGGACATACAGCGCCGCCGCCTGATGCGGGTTCTCCCCGTAACGCAGTTCTTGTTTCCGCCGCAGCGCGATGTGTACGCGTTCGGGCAGCGGCGTTTTCGCCGTCAGTTCAACGTGACCGCTTGCCACAGCAAGGCGTTCCAGTTCCGTAGTAATCATTCCATCGTAAAGCGAAGTGGTTGCAAAAACTTTCCGCGCCAGTTCCAATCGGGTCGCCAGCGTGGTGTCTCCCGCGCCCTCGAGTTCTTCTGCCACGCGGTTATAGTCTTCAGGATCCGTCACCACCGTCACGCTTTCGAAATTTTTCGCTGCGGAACGCAGCATCGTCGGCCCGCCAATATCAATATTTTCGATCAGCTCTTCCGCCGTCAGACCGGTCTTCGCGGCAGTCGCCTCAAACGGATAAAGATTCACCACCACCAGATCGATCGGCGCGATTCCATGTGCCGCCGCCTGCTTCTCATCCTCAACGTGGCTCCTCCGGAACAGCAGCCCCCCATGCACCTTCGGGTGCAGTGTCTTCACGCGTCCGCCGAGCATTTCCGGCCATCCCGTGAATTCGGATACGTCTTTAACCGCGAGACCGGCTTCGCGCAACAGTTTCGACGTGCCACCGGTAGACAAAATCTCAATCCGCAAAGCCGACAACCGTTTGGCAAATTCCACCATGCCGGTCTTGTCAAAAACACTGATCAGCGCCCGCGTAACACCCATGTATCCTCCGCACCAGGGAAAGCACACCAGTGTATGCGCGCCGCGATTTTTCGGGAAGCAGGCCCTGTGGGAATCTTTTTGCTGCCGGCGGGGAAAAACTACTATTTTAAGAAGAACTTCGCCTCAAGCTTTTACCAAAGCCTTCAGTTTCACTTTTCCTTCAGTCACTTCCACTACGTACTCCACTTCGTGGCAATTTTTTTGCTTCTGCAGATCCTTGGTTTTCTTGCGCACAAATTCGTTGAAGCCTGAGCGCGTCAGCTTGCCGGTAGTTTCGCCCATCTGCTTTTTGGCTTCCATGAACGCTTCGTACAGTTGCTCGACTTTTTCCGTCTCTCGCTCCGGTTCCGAACAGACTACGCGGAAGTGAGTCGTTTCCTCGGATTCCTTGCTGGCGGCCTTGCGCGCCGCTTCTTTTTCCGCGCGCTCGGCTTCGATGGCCTTCGCGGCCGCCCCGTAATGCCGTTGGACCTTGCCCTCTTCGCGCTGCGCCATGCGCTTGCGGAAAATATCCTTATATTTTGCGTATGTCTGGGTGAGGTTGTTAAACCGGAATCGCTGCCCGAACTTCATTTCGCCGCCGCGCTCGGAATACCGCTTCACCAGCATATCGATGCGCCATTCGATTTCTGTGGGCGGACGTTTTCTCCCTCCGCCAAAAAATTGGTCGTACTCGATCTTGAGCTGGCGGATGTCCTTCTCCATTTGTCCCAGTTCTTCGTCAACCGTAGCCATGAACGGGCAGCCCCTCGCTATCCCATGCTATGAGCCTGCTGAGACATCGTCAACCTCCGCGCTGAATCTAGCCGCGCATCCAGCACCGCCCCATCGGCCGACTTCCAGGCCCTCGTGCTCGTCGCATTCCCCCAACGTAACATTGCCCGCCGCATGGACACTATGCTGAAATGACGGGGTGCGCGCATCCAGAACATCGTCGCCGCCAAACGACCTGTTACGCAGAATCCCGGGCGTCGACGAACTATTGCTTCATCCCAAACTTGCGGCGCTCGGCTCGATCATCCAGCGCGAGCATCTTCTCGGAATAACCCGCTCCGTTTTATCCGATCTTCGCGCGCGCGCCATAGCTGGGCAGGATCTGGCGGCCGAGCCGGAAAACCTCGTCGACTCCATTCTTGCTCAAGTCGAACAACTTTTTTATTCCTCTCTGCGGCCGGTGATCAATGCCACCGGCGTAATTCTTCACACCAACCTCGGGCGCGCCCCATTACACCTCGGTATTGCCGAAGAATTCCTTCGAAGCTGCGCGCAGTACAGCAATCTGGAATACGATCTGGCCTCTGGCTCGCGCGGCAAACGCGACGTTCGTATCGAAAAACTGATCACCCGGCTCACCGGAGCGCAATCTGCGATCGTGGTTAATAATTGCGCGGCCTCCGTTCTTCTCACGCTGGCGGCGCTCGCGAAAAATAGCGAAGTGATTGTTTCACGCGGCGAACTGGTGGAAATTGGCGGAGGGTTTCGTATTCCCGAAGTGATGGAACAAAGCGGAGCGATTTTGCGCGAAGTAGGAACGACCAACCGCACGCGAATCTCTGATTACGAAAACGCCGTCAACGGAAATACCAAGCTTTTTTTGCGCGTGCATCCATCCAACTTTAAAATCACCGGATTTACAGAGAGAATTTCAGCTGCGGAACTTTCCGCGCTAGGCCAGCGTTCCGGAATTCCCGTGGTGGAAGACCTTGGTTCGGGTTCGCTGTCAGATCTTTCCAGCTATGGAATCGCTGAACCCACGGTTCGAGAAAGCCTGGAAGCAGGGTTTTCTCTGGTGCTCTTTAGCGGCGATAAATTGCTTGGCGGCCCGCAAGCCGGAATCATCGCGGGCAAAAAAGAATTGGTGGACAGAATCCGCAAGCATCCGCTGTACCGCGCGTTGCGGGTGGATAAACTTACCATTGCCGCTTTGCAAGTTACACTTTCGGCGGCTTTGCGCGGCGCTTGGGAAGAAATTCCCGCATTGCACATGATCCGCATTCCACTGGAGGAGATTGCGCGCCGCGCGGATAATTTCCTCGCGGTGTTGCGCACCAAAATCGCCCCAGGCAACGCGCATTGCGAAATCGTTGATGGAAGCTCTCTGGCCGGCGGCGGCTCCACCCCGGAGCAATCGCTGCCGACAAAATTAATACGTATCCGAGCTTCACAGTTTTCCGCAGCTCAGTTGGAAGAACGTCTCCGGCTTTCTGGCGACGAAACTCCGGTCATTGCCCGCGTCGCGGACGAGGCCCTTATTCTCGATCTCCGCACCGTTTTCCCTGAACAGGAAAGCGCGCTCGTAGCTCGTTTGGTGGCGGCGCTGCGTTGAGAATTGTTTCCAAAGAAAATAAAATTCATGCTCGCATTCCAGATAAATAAAGGTAAATTGCAGGCTGTCGCGAAAAACCCACCGAAGCTGCGGCCGGGTTGGGCGCTCATTCGGGTACGGCTTGCTGGAATTTGCAACACGGACATTGAAATTCTGCGCGGCTATCACAATTTCCATGGAACACCGGGGCACGAATTTGTCGGAGAAGTTGCGGAAGTCTCGGGAGCGTCCGCGAAAAAATGGATAGGACGCCGCGTCGTTGGAGAGATCAACGTCTCCTGTTCCGCGTATGGTTACCGGCCTCTCTGCGCGTATTGTAAACGCGGATTGAAAACCCATTGCGCACGACGTACCGTGCTTGGAATCGTCAACCACGATGGAGCGTTCGCTGAATATCTCACTCTTCCGCTCGAAAATCTGCACATCGTTCCAGACCAGGTGACCGATGAAAAAGCTGTGTTTGCCGAGCCGCTTGCTGCCGCGTGCCAGATCCTCCAACAAGTCGATGTGCGAAAAATGAGTTCGGCCGCGGTTCTGGGCGACGGAAAGCTGGCGCAGCTGATCGCGTTGGTGTTGCGGACCAGGATTCGCAACGTAGTGATGTACGGAAAACACGAAGCAAAACTTGCCATCGCGCGAAAAGCGTGCGTTACAACTAAAAAGGTTCACGGCGACGCCAGCGACTTGAGGCATATAAAGGAAGTGTTTCCCCTTTTCGTCGAAGCAACAGGATCCCCGACCGGTTTCCACCTTGCGCAGCAGATGACCGAGCCTCGCGGAACATTATTGTTGAAATCGACATTCCACGGGGCCGCTCCAATCGAAACCTGGCTCATTGTCGTCAACGAAATTACTGTAGTCGGCTCGCGGTGCGGTCCTTTCGACAAGGCACTCGCTTTGCTCCGCTCCGGCAAAGTGAATCCGATCCCGCTGATTACCGAAACTTTTGCGTTGAAAGGTGCGGCAAAAGCGATTGCCTACGCACAACAACGGGGCGTCTTGAAGGTGCTCTTAGCGTGCAGCGGAACCATTGGTGCCGTGGGAATTTGAGAGTTATCATTACTTCACGACAAAATGCCTACCGAAAAAGCACGAATCATCACCGTGGGCGTGACCGGGGCAAGCGGCGCGATACTGGCGCAAAAGGCGCTGGTTTTGCTCGAAGAGGACCCGCGCGTCGGCCGCGTGCATCTGGTCGTCACGGAAACAGGCCAGCGCCTTTTTGCCGAGGAATTACAAATTTCTTCGGGCGATCTGAAACAGCTTCCCTCCCGGTTGCTGGGCAAAACCGCAACGAAAATTGACGTGCTATCCAACAAAGACGTCGGAGCTTCTATTGCCTCCGGCAGCTACGAAGTTGACGCGATGATTGTGATTCCCTGCTCTATGGGCACGCTGGGAGCGATTGCAGGCGGCCTCAGCGACGATCTTGTTTCGCGTGCCGCGGATGTGATGTTGAAAGAAAGCAGAAAACTTGTGCTTTGCGTGCGCGACACTCCGTTCAATCGCATCCACTTGGAAAATATGTTGCGGGCGCAGCAGGCTGGCGCGGTAATTATGCCGGTGGTGCCGGCGTTCTATCATCAGCCAAAAACGATCGACGATCTGGTTACCCAATATGTTTGCCGCGTGCTCGCGCAAATCGGGCTGGAGCAGGCGAAAATGTACCGTTGGGCCGGAACCGCGCCCGCCAAAGAAGCAAAAGCATAATGCTCCGGCGCGTGCGCACCGTGCTCGAAATGATCAAGTTCGAGCATTCCGTGTTTGCGCTGCCTTTCGCCCTTACAGGCGCGCTGTTGGCGGCTCGCGCCGCATATCATTCCTGGCCTTCTCTATTACAGATTTTTTGGATCGTCGTCGCCATGGTTTCGGCACGGTCCGCGGCCATGACCATCAACCGCATTGTCGATTTGCGTTATGACCGCGAAAATCCACGTACCAAACAGCGCGCACTGGCCACTGGAGCGCTTTCCATTTCGTTTGCCTGGATTTTTACATTGGCCGCCGCCGCAATTTTTTTGATCGCCGCCTGGCAGCTGAATCCGCTTGCGCTAAAACTCGCCCCAGTGGCGCTGGCTATTCTCTTTTTCTATTCGTTTACCAAACGCTTCACGCATTGGTCGCATCTTTTTCTGGGCTTTGCCCTTGGCATTTCACCCGCTGCCGCATGGATCGCCATTACCGGCTCGCTGGATTGGCGCATGTTAATTCTGTGCGCTGCCGTGACAGCGTGGGTGGGAGGCTTCGATGTGCTCTATGCCTGCCAGGACGTGGAATACGACCGCAGCGTGGAATTATTCTCGATTCCAAAAAAATTTGGTGTCGCAAAAGCCCTGTTCATTTCGCGAATAATGCACGTGACCGTGATCCTCCTGCTCATCTGGCTGGCGGCCAGCTTCAAGCTGCCATGGCCTGCGTGGGCAGGCATTGCCGTCGTTGCCAGCCTGCTTGCTTATGAGCATTCCCTGGTACGCGCGGACGATCTAAGCAGGCTGGACGCTGCGTTTTTCGCGATGAACGGCTATATTAGTGTGTCGTTCCTGCTCTTTTGGGGCGCCGCTGCGGCGCTTTGGCGCGTTTGAACAGTTTGAATAGAACGACAAAAGTGCCGAACCCACGAATAGTTTATAATTGATTTGGTGCCATACCGCCCGGACACAAGGTGAAACGCAGTGGCTGAACTGACCATTACCGACCTCGCTCTCAATCCCATCGTCGAAAAGGTGATGGCCGGTGAGCGTTTGTCGTCCGAAGACGGCATTGCGATGTACCGTTCGCCGGACTTGCTGGCGGTTGGATGGCTCGCGAATTATGTGCGCGAAAAGCGCCACGGTAATACCACGTATTTCAACGTAAATCGACACATCAATCCGACTAATGTTTGCGTAGCGCATTGCAAACTGTGTGCCTTCGGTCGCGATCCCGATGCTCCCGGCGCGTACAATTTTGCACTGGAAGAAATTTATTCGCGCGCCGAGCAAGGCGTCCGCGAAGGCGCCACGGAATTCCACATTGTTGGCGGGCTGCATCCCGATCTTTCTTTTGATTATTTCCTGGAAATGATTCGCGGCCTCAAGCAGCGCTGCCCAAACGTGCATTTGAAAGCGTTCACCATGGTTGAGGTGGGCTACTTCTCGCGTATCGCGAAACTTTCCATAAAAGATGTACTGCTCAAGATGAAAGACGCCGGCGTCGATTCTTTGCCCGGCGGCGGCGCGGAAATTTTTCATCCGCGCGTTCGCAAAATCATCTGTGACCACAAGACCAGCGGCCAGCAATGGCTGAATATTGCGCGCCAGGCACATCAAATTGGTCTGCGCTCAAACGCCACCATGCTCTACGGACACGTGGAAACCGCGGAAGAACGCATCGATCACCTAGTGAAATTGCGCGAATTGCAGGACGAAACCCACGGATTTGTAACTTTCATTCCTCTGGCATTTCATCCGGATCATACCGCGCTCGCCCATATTCCCAAGCCCACCGGCTACGATGACCTGCGCAATATCGCCATATCACGCCTGATGCTCGACAATTTCGAGCACATCAAAGCGTACTGGATCATGCTTTCGCCGGCGATTGCGCAAATTGCATTGCGCTTCGGCGCCAACGACATCGACGGAACCGTCGTGGAAGAAAAAATTTATCACGACGCCGGGGCCACCACTTCCGAGTTCACCTCGCGCAGCGAACTCGAGCGTCTGATCCGCGCCGCTGGACGCATTCCCGTGGAGCGCGACACCCTCTACCGCCCCGTCGACCGCTCCAAGATGCCGCCGGTCATTCCGCCAACGCCATCAGGCCTCGTTTCTCTTTCCCTTAACGTTTAAAATATCCGCGTAGTGCGCGGGGACCTGTTGCGCCAATGGAACGAAAGTCCACCTTCCCGCGTCCAAAGAACTGCACATTTTCAAAAGCAATTTGAGGGGAGCTTTCGTGCCATGCTGACCATCGTTCTGCTCACTATTTCAAACGTCTTCATGACCATCGCGTGGTACGGCCACCTGAAACACCGGGACTCCGCGCTGTGGAAGGTCATTCTCGCAAGCTGGGGCATCGCTTTCTTCGAATATTGCTTTCAAGTC
>Ga0209117_1000221_pt1 | contig 32736 bp, 32 predicted proteins | sample BlaSpr_A8_OM2_M2_FD_187978 | JGI IMG/M metagenome (GOLD analysis project Ga0209117, IMG submission 187978) | Forest soil microbial communities from Thunder Bay, Ontario, Canada - Black Spruce, Ontario site 2_A8_OM2_M2 (SPAdes) (version 2) | ecosystem: Environmental > Terrestrial > Soil > Boreal... | reverse complement strand
CAGCCGCGTTCGCTTGTCCGGTTGTGCCGTTCGCATATTCTCCGACTCGGAGGAGTTAGTTATTTAACTAACTCAGACCGTACACCCGATGCGCCCGTGTTGTCAATCCCCGCGACACACCAATTTTGGGCGCTGGTGGATGGTGGACCAATCCAAAAGGCGTGGGTTCGAATGGGAGTTACCTAGTTAGTTGGCAAACCGCCTATCAGGTTGCGGTTGACGAGCCAACCGGAAACTGACCCTACCCGCCCCATAGGCCATCAGAACAGTGAAAATTGCCAAACAGAGTGGTATACTTCGCCCAGAAACCTTACCCCTTGTCTGCCAGGGCAGGGCGTTTCTCTCTAGTTTTGCTTCACCCGACAGACACCGAGTACTGGTTTCAACGGGGGAGGTCACCATGGAGACCATAACTGGGCCCATTTTTTACTTGCTGATCGTTTGGGGAGTGATTGCAGCCGTGTTTTTGGGCTTGCTGCTCTGGCGAGCTCTGCTTGCAAGTCATGAAGACGATCAAATTTTCCTCGATGGCGCACAAGAGCACCTGGCGCGCGAGCAAAGAGAATTGGTCACCAAGATCAATACTCTATCGCGTCCCATCATGACCAGTGGAATTGCCGCAGGGGGGCTGCTGCTGGTGATTGCTGGTTTGTGGCTGTATGAAGGTTTGAAACACTTCTAAGAGCGAAACCCGCGCTGGGCTGGGGTAGCCCTTCCGGGAGTTGTGGGTTAAATCTTAGGGCTTTGCCGGAGATGGCTGCTGCCCAAGTTGCGGCGGTAGTGTGCGGGGTGCGTCCTGCGCCTGATGAGCGGTTTCAATCAGCGAAGTGTGGTTGTGTACAATCAGCCAGCGATTGTTGCGCTTTTCGAAAATTAGTGTCGTTTGCCCGCGCGAAGCGGTTGGTTGATCACCGGACACAGCTGAGAATTCCCACTGATAACACGCCCACGCAACATTTCCACTTACCTTGATGTAGGAATTGTCTCGGTCCAGCCGCACCTGCTGCATGCGGGTCCGTGCCTGTTGATAGAGGGCTAGATAGTTGTTCCAGCCGAGCACCGGCGGCGCCCAAGCTCCGTTCACGATCGAGACATCGTCGGCGTAGAAGCTGTGAAGTTTTTCTATGTCGCCAACTTGCCAGGCGCCCAGCATCTGAGAAATCTGGTAATCGATTTGTTGCTGATCCTCCATCGGAATAATCTGGCCGGTTGCGCTCGCGGGAGCGTTCTTTTTTTTCTTCTTTTCCTTTTGTGCGGAAACCGGCGAGGCGACTCCTAAAAGGAGCGCTGCAGCCACAGCCAGCAGCGGCACGATACGACCGTAATTCCGAGGTTGCCATTTCATTGCGGGAACTCCGTTCTAAATATTTCGCTAAAAAGCATAGCACGTGGCCCAGCGGCTACGAGATGGTTAAGCCGCTCCATCCCAACAGCGAGTTACTGCACCCGATGAGGCGCAAGCAAATTAACAAAGAGGCGGTATGCGCCGGGAACGCCTTCGGGTAATTGACGAAAAAAAGCCAAGCCCGTGTAAATATAGATGCCTTTGCCAAGCCGCGTATAAACCAGACCCCCGTTAAGGTCCGGCTCGCCCGGATCGTGCATTGCGAGCAGAGTTGTGTATTTGGAATCGAAGTCCGTCCAGAAATATAGCCCGCGCTCCTGAACCCAACCACTAAAATCGTTCTGAGTAATCTTGTTGGGAGTGTTCAGCAGCGGATCATCGGGTTTCAAAAATTTTACAGCCGCTGCTTCGTCGGTGATGCGCGGCAGCGGCGCACCCGGTTTGCCAGAATCGATCTTGGCAGGGTAAGGCGCGTATTGCGCCTTGTCCCACGCAAAGTCACGCTGGTATTGCACCAGGAGCCTGCCGCCATTGCGAACGTAATCGAGAAGACGCTGGTTTGCAGCCGCGAGGTCGTTGCGCAATTCATACGCTCGTACGCCAACGACAATGGCGTCAAAGCGCGACAAGTCACTGAAGTTGAGCGCCGCGGCGTCAAGCATTTCAACTTTCACGCCAAGGTTGCGCAGCGCTTCAGGAACCGGCTCGTTCTCGGCCGTGACGTAGCCGACGTGCAAATTTTCCGGAACATTGATATCAAAAGCGTGCACAACTGTTTGAGCTGGCTCTTCCCACATCTGCGTAGGCAGAGAGGGCAGCGGCTCAAGCGATTTATAGTACGAATCGGAAGGGCGGATCTTCAGCACTGGAGGTTCGCGCTTGACGTACGGCTTTATCGCATACTCTCCAGGCTCGACCGTCTTTGTTGGTGTGATTCGAAGTCGGACATATTTATCTCCTTTACCCTCGAACTTCACCTCTTCGTTGTTTACAGTCCAACCTAAAGGCACGTCCGCTGTCACCACTTTTAGTGTTTGTGGTTCTGATTTATTGGAGCGAATTCGAAGGAAGACATCGAAGGGCTCAGGAGAACGGGGCAGCGCGATAATCCGTTGTTTGGGTTCAATGTACAAATTGAATGGTTCAACTAAGCGCAAAGGAACGCGGTTCAGTGAGGTTGAAGTAGCCTCCACATGCTGAATTTTCTCTTCGACATCCAGTGCGTATCCTGATATCCGGACCCTTTGCATAACCCGGGCGAAGGGAAGGCCATTTGGAAAACCGATATCCCGACCTTCGCGCATAACCGATTCACCAGTCGCCTGAATTGTAAAGAAAGTCCCGGTGGGCAGCTTCTTCCTTTCGAGCTGCTTAGTTCCGGTTGCAAAGTCAACCTCCGGTTCCGACAGTTCGCATTTGACTTCCTGGCGACAACGCGCCGAAACCGTAACGTGGAACGGTTCACCTGCCGCAAGCTCACCCTGGTCAGCCGTCGCGTTGATGGAAACGCCCCCAGCAAGCCGCAATGCCCGTTCCGCTCTCTCCTTCGTATCAAGAAATTCGCTGTACTGTACGAAATCGGAATTCCCCAAGCATTCTTTCATTTCCCGATTCTTGTCGGCCACGGTTTGCAGAGTCAGCGCTGCTTCCGCAATAGCGGCGGCCGCTTCCGGCCAGCGAAGTGTAAGCGCATTCTCGCGCGCGAGTTTGACCTGTTTCTCTGCGTTCGCGACCTGAGCGGCTGTCCCTTCCGGGACTGCACAACCGCGATCTTGCATGAATTTTGCGAGACCACTCAACGGCTGCGCCAGAATCGAAGGGTCAAAAGGCTTACCATCTTCGCGCTTTAGACCGACAGAGCGCCGTAGAAACGACGAGTCCACAAATGCGGAAATTCCTTGTGTCCGGTGATTCACAAACGCGTCGAGTCCAAGCTGCCGCCAACTTTTTCCCCACAGTGGAGCAACATCATCGAGTGGCAGCACATAACCGGAGGGGCTTTCCGATCCGCGATCGAGATCTAGAATCGTGACCTCGTTTGTGGGGGAACCCCACGTGTAATCCTCCGGGCAATTTACGCATCCCGGATAAACCTGGAATGATTTATCAGCTGCAAGTCGGACAGCCTTTGTTGTCCAAAGGCCGGAGACTTGATGATGGCCGTGGCCCGAATGCACGCCGCCAAAATGATTGATGACGATGTTAGGGCGAAGCGCGCGGATGACGCGGACCATATCTTCGAGGACTTGGTCTCCCCAAATTTTCTCGGTTTCTTCCGGAGTCTTTGAAAATCCAAAATCCTTCGCGCGCGTGAAATAAAGTTTGACGCCATATCCACGCGTGGCCGCGAGCAGTTCCTGCGTGCGAATGAGGCCCAATTGTGGCGCTTGTTCTGGTCCCAAAGCATTTTGTCCGCCCTCACCGTGTGTGAGAGATAAAAGCACAACGTCCGCGTGCAGCCCGCGAGCAAGATAAGTAAGCGTAGCCGCGGATTCATCATCAGGATGCGCGGTGATATAGAGGATGCGGGTGGTTACGCGCGCGGCATCAATGGCTTCGATTGTTTCTGCGAGACCCGACCCGGTCCCTGGCGCAGGAGGAAACTGCGCGACCGCGCCGGGGAGAAAAAACAAAACACCGAGAGAAACTGTGGCGGGTATCACACTGAATTTTCGACGACGACTCAAGCTACCTCCGCAGTAGCTGGCGTTTCCGCAGGTGCGAAAGGCCATTGTCGCATTTCGCGGGCACGGACAAGAAACGCCAACGCTCCCAACGCAATTTCCAACAAGCCCCACTTGCGAGCTGGCCCCGTGGCCCAAAAAAGCGCTCCCCATCCAATCATCGTAAGAATGGCGGGAAGGGGATAGAGCCACATCTTGAAAGGCAAGCGCTCCGCGGACCAACGCCGCCGCAGCAACATCACACCGACTGCCTGGCCTATAAATTGCACCAGTAAACGCATCGCGAGAATGGCGGCGATCACCGTCTCTAACTTCAGGTAAAGACTAAACGTGAAAGCCAAGCCGCCGAGAAATAGCAGGGACACGTGAGGAAATCGCTTGGTTGGATGCAGTTTCCCAAAGAAACTAAAAAAGTTGCCGTCGATGGCCGCAGAATAGGGCACGCGCGAATAACCGAGCAGCAACGAAAACACAGAAGCCAGCGCGATCCACAGCACCATCCACGTCGCGAAGCGCGCAGCGGTCACGCCGTACAATTTCTCGACAAAGGTACTCACGACAAAAGGTGAATATTGCGCTTCTCGCCAGGGCAGCACGCCTAAAATACTGGTTTGCATCGCGAGATAAAGAATGGCGATGCCTAAAATAGAAAGGAAAATTCCGCGCGGAATATTTTTTTCGGGATCGCGTATTTCTCCGCCGAGATGGCAGATGTTGTAGTAACCCCAATAACTATATGTGGTGTTAACCATGGCTGCGCCAAGCCCGGCGAAAAGCGCCCACGAAAAATGACGGGCGCTTGGAGGAAAATCAAACGCCAGCTTGGCATCGAAATGGGTCAACCCGCCCCAGATCAGCCAAAGCATCGTGGCGATCACGCCGGCCCACAAAAATATAGAAATTTTTCCGATGGTAGTGATTTTTCTGTAAAGCAAAATCACCAGCAGGATTACCAGCCCGCCGGAAAGCGCTTTTGCCTGCCACCTGGTTAGTGGATAAAGATAACCAGCGTAACGCGAGAATCCGATGGCTGCCGAGGACACGGAAAGTGGCGCTTGAATAAAAGTTTGCCACACGAACAAAAACGACATCAGCCGGCCCCATTTGCCCGGGCCATATGCTTCGCGCAAAAACACATACGTTCCGCCAGCCCTGGGCATAGCGGCGCCAAGCTCGGACCAAACGAAACCGTCCAGCGTCGCGAGTAGCGCCCCGGCGATCCACGCGATCATGCATTGCGGACCGCCCATTTCCCGGATAACCAGCGCGCTCACCACGAATGGGCCGATGCCCACGATCTCAATCATGTTGAGCGCGACAGCTTCTTTCAGGCCCAGCCCGCGCACTAAAGTTTGTTCTGAGGAACCTTGTAGGTCCGGCATGTCCACGCCGAGAATAGCAAATGAAGCGCGAAGTTGCATTTTGCAGCACGCAACGAATCAGAGCCGCGCGGGAAAACTAAATTCCCAGTAAGCTGAATCTGTTTTCTATTTCGGTGATATGAATCTGTCAAAAAGTTTAGCAGTGCCGATGGTGCTGGCTCTGTCCCTCGCTGCATGCCCAGTGCAAGCGCAGAACGCGCCATTCAGCTGGCTGTCCCCGGAAACCACCTCGATCCTCGACAAAATTTATGATGGCGGCGATACGCAGGCCGCAATCGACGCAGCGCAACGTTTGCAACAAGAAAATCCGCAACAACCGCTTGGCTACGTTCTCGAGGCGGAGGCGGCGTGGTGGAACATCTGGGGGAGTGCCGCGGAATATAAGTATGGAATGACCATGGCGCGCCACCGCGGCGTGTTAGCCGCTGACCGCCACTATTTGGAGCTGGCCGCAAAAATCTCGGCGCTGGCGGAGACACAAATCAAAAATCAAGAAACCGCGGAGATGCTTTTTTTTAACGGAATGGGTTATGCATTCGCCGCGCGCCTTTATGGGCTGCGAGGGGAAAACCGGAATACCGCTCGCGCCGGAGTCCGTGCGCGCGACAATTTTGCGCGCGCTATCGTTTTGGATCCTGATTTTGCGGATGCGTACCTGGGTTTAGGTCTCTACAACTATTATGTGGACACTCTTTCCGGAATCGCGCGCATGTTGCGCTTTATGATGGGCATTCCAGGTGGCTCAAAAGCCGAAGGCATTCATCAACTGAAGATAGCGATTGCGGAAGGCATACTGACCCCGGTGGCAGCGCGGTTTTATCTGGCGCTCAACCTTCATAACTACGACCACCAATACAAGGCCGCGCTTGAAATTTTGTTGCCGCTATTGCAAAAATACCCGGGTAACCCTGTATTTCAGCTTGCGGCGGGCGATCTCTACGCGAAACTGGGACAGCACGAGATGGCTGTGGCCTGTTACCGAGCAGCAGCGGAGATACCAGTTCGCGATTCCGAGTGCGCGAAACATCTTCACAAGTTGGCGGAAGTATCGCTTGCGGCCATCAGCTCGACCGGGCCGCGCTAATTTCCTCGCCTCCATTCCGGAGCCAACCTCGCGGCATTGACCTGACGATGACAGGGATGATACTGATTATAGGTTGCGTGCGCGATATTATCGCGGCCGGTGGTCCCTTAACGGATCACTAAGCCGGTCAACGCATTGCGTATAGAGCGCATCTCACCAAGGCGTTGCGGATTCCCCGCTATTCGCCGGGCTGGTTGACCGTCGTGACGGTCGCCCCTGAAGATGAAGGAGTTTCAATGAAGCGGTCTTGGGCAGCAACAGCTGCCATGGTAATGGCGTACGTCTTGGGCGGCTGCTCGCAAACGGGAACGACATTTCAGAATTATACCGGCCCACAGCTAACGGCTTTGTCCCCATCGAATATTCCCGCCGGCTCCAACGACTTTACGTTGACGGTGAGCAGTAGCGGGGGCTTCGTCGCTAAGACCGTAATCCAATGGAAGGGACAAGCCCTCCCCACTACGGTGTTAAATACCACGACAGTCACTGCGGTAATTCCGGCGGCGCTGGTTACAAAGCCGGGCGCAGCTCAGGTAAATACCTTGAACCCTCCCAGGAATTCTCAGGATAATGGTTTGTCTCAACCGCTGCCGTTCGCGATTTCTGGAGCGCCGAATCCGGTTCCGACCATAACAAGTGATATCTCTCCCGCATCGGCGCCGTCCTGCGGAACATCCTGCGCAAATTCCGATGTTGCAATTACGATCCTCGGCACTAATTTCCTGCCCGACCCGAACAACCCTTCCGAAGTGCACTGGACACCGAAAGGGGGGCCGGTAACCGTGCTGGCAGTGAAAAGCATCACGCCCACGCAAATCATCGCAGTTATAAGTGGAGTGCTTTTGAGTGCCCCAACCCCTGCCCCCGCGCAAATCACCGTTGTTAACCCGCCAAGTTTTCCCTGCTCCACGGATTGTGTCCTTTTTGGCGGCGGACCAAGCAATCCCAAGCCTTTTACGGTTAATTGAGGCGCGAGCAAGATTTCTGCGAACTTTTCCGGATTAAATATTTATACGTACGCGGGAATTCCGGTGATCCTTTCCCCGATCACCAATTTATGGATGTCGTTGGTTCCCTCATAGGTGTAAACGCTTTCCAGGTTGTTCATGTGCCGCATAATGCAGTAATCGTCGACGATTCCATTAGCGCCGAGGATATCCCGCGACATGCGGGCAATATCCAGCGCGATGGCCACGTTGTTCATTTTCAACATGGAAATATGCGCCGGATCGAGCTTTTCTTTATCCTTCAAGCGTCCAATATGTAGCGCCAACAGCTGTCCTTTACTGATCTCCGTAATCATCCACGCGAGTTTTTCCTGAACCAATTGATGCGATGCGATTGGCCGGTTCGCAAATTGTTTTCTGGTCTTTGCGTATTGCAGCGCTGTGTCGTAGCAAGCCATCGCCGCGCCCAGCGCGCCCCAGCCGATCCCATAGCGGGCTTGATTGAGACAACTCAGCGGACCTTTAAGACCTGTCACGCCAGGTAGAAGATTATCTTCGGGAACTTCGCAATCGGTGAAGGCCAGACCCGACGTCACCGAAGCCCGCAAAGACCACTTGCCATGCACCTCCCAGGACTTAAATCCTGGTGCGCCTTTTTCCACCAGGAAGCCGCGAATTTTTTCATCCTCGCATTTTGCCCAAACCACTGCGACGTCCGCGATTGAACCGCTGGTAATCCACATTTTTTCGCCGTTCAACACATACTTCGCGCCTTTTTTCACGGCTCGCGTGAGCATTCCCCCTGGATTGGACCCGAATTGCGGTTCGGTCAACCCAAAACAGCCAATAGCTTTTCCCTGTTGCAGCTGGGGCAGCCACTTGTTTTTCTGCGCGTCGGATCCAAAAGCGTGAATCGGATACATCACCAGCGCGCTTTGCACCGAAACAAAACTTCGAATTCCAGAGTCACCGCGTTCGAGCTCCTGGGTCATCAAGCCATACGCCACGCTGGACATTCCCGCGCAGCCATAACCGTGCAGGTTGGCGCCAAAAAATCCCAGCTCCGCAAGCTGGGGCACCAGATGCCTGGGAAACGTGGCTTCGCGATTATGCTTTTCGATGATGGGAATAATTTCATTCTCGACAAATTGTCGCGACGTCTGTCGCACCAATTTTTCTTCGTCATTCAACTGCGAATCAAAATCGATGAAGTCCACTCCGTTGAATCCGGCCATTTGTCACTCCTGGCGAGGCTGGGGTGCTAAGCGCGGTCGTTTTTCGGGTGACGCGGGTAATTTTGCGGAGCAAATCCGACCGTATCCCACAAGGACACGATTATAGTTCATGCGCGTGTTGGCGAATATGTGAACCGCGAATTACCACCAATCGCCGTCGAATACTTGGTTGGAAACGAATTATTTCTGGCGAAAAACCTTCCGGCGAATATCCGGCCAGAATTCCCTGAAAATATTATTGGTCACCGCGGCTTCTAACTGGGATACGTAATTCAGCCCGGTATTGCTCCATCCTCGTTCCTCGGGCGGATAATAAGCCGTCGATAATCCCGCCTCTAATGCGTTGCCAACGATTTCCGAATAGTTGAAACTCGTCCCTCCGGAATCGGTCTTGGTTACCACTACGCGCGATATCGCATATCCCGTGCGGCGAAAAAAACCGCCGTGACCCAGCGTGTAATATCGTGGATCTTCGTGTGTCAGCGCCGGCACGATCGCCTCTGTAAAATAGGAGCCGGAGGCCTGGTCTGCAAACGCCCTCCAATAGTATCGGCCATATCCAGCCACGCCGTTCCGCAGCTCAGGGTCCGCGCGCAACGCCATGCTTTGCCCTGCCAGGATGCCTGCCCAAATGAATGACGAATAATCCACGCTGTCCTCGGTAGCAAGTTTGAATTTCCCTCGTACCGTCAATGGCGGAAGAATGGTATTTGCGTCCACCGCTGCGAAATTCGGAACAATTCCAAACATCCGTTTGCTTTGCTTTCCTTCTTGGTCATCCTTTTTGTCATCGGGAGGTTTCTGACCGCCAGGGGGATTAGCGTCTTGAGGCTTCACCGGCGCAGGTGCATCCGGTTTATCCTTCGAATCCTGCGATTGTTGCTCTCCGCTTGTTTTTTCCGCGTCAGGCGATTGCGCGGTGGCCAGAACCGGAAATAGAAAGAGACTAACCGCGGTTGCCGCAATTCCAATGCCTTGCAGGGTCTTACGTCTCATATGGCATCCTCTTCTTGTTACCAAACAATATTGTGCCCTTTTATTAGATACCGTACTGTTTGAAACGGTACAGGAAAAATGCCCCTTCATATTGGCGGGAAACTCAATGAGTCGAGATGCGGGTATCACTGGCCGCTTGACGCCAAATGCTGTGGCAGCCAAACTGATTTATAAGCATCCGAGGATCTGTGTCCGCAAAAAAAACCGCAGCCGCAAAACGAAAATCTGTTCGTCGAGCATCGCAATTGAATCCTGAAATTTTGATTTTTGACGTTGATGGCGTGCTCATCGACGTTCGCGAAACTTTCTGGCTGTCCGCGCTGCAAACGGTGCACGAAATCACCGGCAAGCGCGCCACGTGGGCGGAACTATATAGGTGGAAAAGCAAGCCGGAAAATAACGACGACTGGCGCATGGTTTCAAACTGGGTTTCCTCGATGGGACACCAGGTTTCCTATGAACAGGCGCGCGACGCCTTTCAGAAATATTATTGGGGAGAAAACGGCAAGCCTGGCAATGTGCTCAAGGAAAAGCTTCTCGTCAGCCAAAAACAATTTTCAAAATGGGCTTCGCGCTGCGAGCTTAATCTTTTTACCGGGCGAACCCGCAGGGAGTTTTCCTATACCTTTGAACGCATGCCCGCTGCGAGTCTCTTTCGCAACGTGGTGACCATGGATGACGTGAAGAACAAAAAACCTTCTCCCGAAGGACTGTTCAAGATTCTTGCCAATCGCGATCCCGATTCCGCTTTATATCTGGGGGATAATATCGACGACGCTCTTGCCGCTAAGGCTGCCGGCGTTCCATTTATGGCCATCATTCCGCGGGAATCATTTGATTTTCGCAATCGCGCCAGTCAGTTCCGTGAGCTCGGGGCCTTGGCAATCTTGAATAAAGTCATCGATTTAAATTCCTGGCTTACGAAGCGCTAAAACTTGCATCTAAGTATTTCGCTGCCATCGGCACTTCATTTGACAGGAGAGGGCCGTCGGCCTACACTATTGAGTTTTTAGGTGGCCCCGGACAGCACGCAGAGGGGCGGGACTATTATGGATAAGAAACGACTGGAATATTACAAAAAGAAACTCATGACTCGCCGGGAAGAACTGGTGAAGACCATCGCTCGCACGGAAGAAGAAGGGCGGCAGGCCGACGACGACCCGACGGTGGATCTCGCGGATAAGGCGGCTAATTCTTACACCAAAGAATTTCTCTTCGGTCAAACCAACACCGATAGGCGAATTCTGGCCTTGATTGATGAAGCTCTCAAGCGCATCAAGAAAGAGGAGTACGGGAATTGCGGGGTCTGTCAGGAAGAGTTGCAGCAGAAACGCCTGGAAGCCGTGCCCTGGGCCAAAAATTGTATATCCTGCCAGGAAAAAATCGAGCAAGGGCATACTTAGCCGATTTCTGGCCATATAGTTACTTTTTTATAAATTACTGCTTCCCTTATCCCGCGCGGAGCGATACGCTTTGCCCGCGTGGGATTTTCCCCTCAAGCGCCGAAACAAGTAGAAGGCTGGCTGGCCCAGGCCGGCCAAGCATTGGTTAGTGTTTTTTTCCCAGCTGGTTGCCGTTTGTGTGATGCGCTTCTTACGCGGGCGAGCCGGGTTCCTATTTGCGAAGTTTGCCTCGCCTCTTTCTTACCCGTCCCAACTCCGTTTTGCTCCGTTTGCGGCCAGCCCATTTTCACTTTTAATTCCACTGACGCGGAAATGCCGCTCTGCAGGGCCTGCCACGATCACACTTATGCCTTCGATCGGGCGCGAAGTTACGCAGTGTACGAGGGGGCGCTGGTCCATGCCGTGTTGCTACTCAAATTCGAGCCCATATTTCCTCTGGGCGAGTGGTTTGCAGACCGGCTCGCGCAAACAATAGAATCCCACCCCCGCGACTTTTCCGCGGATGTGGTTATTCCGGTGCCTCTGCATCCGAAGCGAGAACGCGCACGCGGATACAATCAGGCCGGACTGATTGCCCGGCCACTAGCCAAGAAGCTCCATCTGCCCTATCGACCCATCCTCTTGGTCCGCACTAGACCCCGCCCGGAAAAGGAATTGCTCAGCGTCGCAGAGCGTTGGGAGTCCGTTCGTGGCGCTTTTGCTACGCAAATTGGCACTCGAGTTGACAATTTACGCGTTTTGCTGGTAGATGATGTAATGACGACGGGTGCGACACTTGATGCTTGTACGCGCGCTTTGCGCGATGCTGGCGCCAAGGAAGTTATCGGTTTGACGGTCGCTCGCGCCGTACGCAACTCCCACCCGCAGCATGGGTTTAGTACGAGGGATACTTGATGAGCGCAAGACGGCCATCGACGACCGATCCCCGGGGACGCCATACCCCCGAAGCTTTGGCTGCGCCAAGCCTTCCTGGTCTTGGCAATTACCGTCCGCTTTCCAGCCCTTTTCCACGGCGCGCCTCGCTCATGCAGGAGCCCGTCCTAGTACTGAACGCTACCTACGAGCCTATCAATGTGACCGCGGTTCGCCGTGCCATGGTGCTGTTACTTAAAGGCGTGGCGCAGGCCGAGGAGATGCACAACGCGGAAGTCCACTCCGCCGCCCACGCCCACCGCGTGCCTTCCGTAATTCGCCTGCTCGCGTATCGTCACATACCGCAGCAGAGCAGAGCTCTTTCACGTAAAAATATTCTGCTGCGTGATCGCAATACCTGCCAATTCTGCGGCAAACTTTTCCCCAGCTCAGAACTGACCTTGGATCACGTGGTGCCTCGCTCGCGAGGTGGCCGATCTTCTTGGGAAAATTTGGTAGCGTGCTGTTACCGTTGCAATAACAGTAAGGGCGACCGCACACCCGAGGAAGCCGGTTTCAAACTGGCACGCAGACCTCGTCCATTTACTCTCCATACATCACGCCAGCTCATGCGATTGATAGGACATCGCGACGAACGCTGGCGTAAATACCTGTTCTATTAAGAACATACTGCGTTTCCTCGAGGGTTTGCGATTATCAAAAAATTAAGGAACCCTTTCGGGGTCTTGCCGCATCTGAATTAGTAATACCACTTCGAGGACACACCCCGGGAAGCAGTTAGGGTCTATACCCTGGCTGCTTCTCTCCTTTTTAGCTCGACTTTTTATCTAAATCCGGCGGGACGATCCGCTCGTCGGAAAACTTTCCATGGCGGAACGTTCGTCTGGAAATTCCTGAAATACCTGGTGAAGTTGCGTGATTTTCAGAATCTCTTCCACTTTAGGTCCCAAACCCACCACTTTCATCGTTCCGCCGCGTTTCACCACACTCATATAATTTCTTACCAACTCTCCGACGCCGGAACTATCCAAATATTGTAAGCCGCTCAAGTTCAGTAAAATATTCGTTCGCCCCTGTTTCAACAATCCCTGAATGGCTTCGCGCATTGCTCCCAACTCAAACGAAGTCAGATGGCCCTTCATCTCCACAATCGATACGTCGTCAGATTGTCGAATGCTTACGGAGAAATTCATAGTGTCTGCTCCACCCCCACGGCGCACGACATTGTACCCCCGTTTTTGTTAACCAAGAACAACAGCGGCAATTTCAACTTTCATGCGCACCTCTCTACTGCCTCATCACTACTTGCATGCCGCGCCGCCAGCTTTCCGCCAGCCCCACCCGCACCACTTCAAGCTCTGGCGTCAAATAACGCAAGAGCGTGTCCGTTGCCGGATGAAACCGCAGCGCCGGCGCCACTAAATATACGATAGGAGCGGTGGTCTGCAGTTGCAGCCCCGGAAAATAACCATACTTTGTGAAATCTCCTTGGGCCAAGTGGCGCCGGATTCGCAGCCAATAATCCGCTGCCTGCACCGGCAAATGAATATGCTCACTGGCTTTTAACTCTACAATCGCCAGGCGCCCCGTGCGTGTCACCGTAAGCAAATCCAAAATGCCGTGCTCTCCGCCTGCCTGCGTAAAAACCTGTGAGTACACGAATCGCCCGTCCAGCACCGCGTCGATGCGCGAAATATCCTCTCGCACAATGGATTCCAGCCAGCGCTCCGCTTGTGCGCGATACAACGCGTGTCGCGAGTCTGTAGCCACCGGACTCCGGTGAATTTCCAAATCGCGCATAACTTCTTTTAGCTGCTTCTGCGGATGTTCGACTATTTTTTCCCAATTTCCCTTGCGGTAAATAAAAACTTCCCCGTCGGTCCACCGTGCAAAGGGCAAGCCACGGAATCTTAGAAACAGCTCATGCGTATGGGGTGAAGCGTGAATAGAAATCGCTTTCGGCGCGAGAGCAAGAATTGGTTCCAGCGCAGGCCGCGCGCGGTCCAGCAAAGATTGCGTCTCTTTACACGACACCAGCCAGGTTGAAATGTTTCCCGCATCGCGAGGATCCACTCGTGTGACCGTCTCAAGCGCGGGATCGTTCACGTATAATTCCACGCCAACCTGCGGGTGCAGCGCCGCCAAGCGGTGCGCGATTGCTGCAATATTTCCCTTCGGTACGATCAGCCGTAACGCGCGTATCCCGCTGAACCTGCTCGATTGCCGGCTGCGTTCCAGCCAAAGCAGCCCGTAGGTCAGGCTGTTCTCGATGGATTCCTGCGATTCTTCTTCCGGCACCGCAAGGATTGCCGTTCTGCCTGCTTTGCCAGCGGAAATGCCCCGCGCATAATTTCCGGAAAGCGAATGTTCCAGGTCAGGAGAAATCGTGAATGATTCGAGTGTTTCATCCGGGAATTGCTCCGCCAATATACGCTTGAAGCGCGCGCAAAACTGTTCGCGCCTCAATGCACGCGCGGACTTGTCGAAATCAATGCGAAGGAATTCCAGCCGCTCCGGTTTGTGGTGTCCAACGCGTTCCACGGCAAGAGCCAACCGCCGCTCGGAATGCTCCGTAATCGCCAGCACCCGCCTCGTCAAATTGTATTGTTCCGCCCACAAATGCAGTAAGGGTTTCTCGCCGGGTCCGCGCAGTTCCCATGAAATATCGGACGTAGGAGTGACCCGGTCAGCGTTTTCGCGAATTTCCACCGGGCCGGCGGCAAGAAATTCCCGCAGGCTGTCTGTCAACTCTTGGGCGAGTTCCACGACACAGAGTATAGATTAGGTATGTTATTAAATACTAATAACAATTTAACGAGGGATGATTCATACTTAACGCCCGAGCAACAGCCTTTGCACCAATGGCTCCGGAAGGTGCGCCGCTTGCATGCGCGCTTGCACCGCGGAAATATCGTAAGCCGCCCGCCAGAATTCCACTACACGGTGCTCTAAATCCACAATCGCAAACGCAGCGCGCGCGTTTCCGTCGCGAGGCTGCCCCACCGCGCCGGGATTCAGCAAATAGCGCTTCTCCGGCTCTATGCGCAGCGCCGCGAACGAATCGCTGTCTCGCGGCCGAATCTGCAATACTTCCAACTGCGCGTCATGATAGGAAAAGCCGCCTTGGTGGTGTGTGTGTCCAAAAAAAGTAAGAGGCCGCGAAGAATCCAATAATCCCTGCAGGGCTTGTTCGGGGGTGAAGACATATTCATCTTCGTCGTGAAACGAACCATGCACCAGCACAATCCCCTCAATTTCCTTAGGGCCACTCGGCAAGCTTTTCAACCACTGTAAAGATTCTTTGGACAAAGATTCGCGCGTCCATACCACCGCCGCTTTCGCCACGGGATTAAAATCTTCCGTGGCCATCAGCTCGGCTACCGCTTTGTCATGGTTCCCGCGAATGCAGAACGCGCCCATTTCGCGAATGCGCGTGGCCACCTCGTTGGGGTCCGGACCATACCCGACCACATCGCCCAGGCAAACGGCGCGATCCCATCGCCCCTTCGCGGCGTCCAGCGCCGCCTCTAGAGCAGTCAAATTGGCATGAATGTCGCTAAGGACCAGGATCCGCATTCAATAAGCTTCCAAAAGGTGAACGTAAGTATAGAGGAAGCCGCCAGTCGATGCACGGACGCAGACAAAAATAAATTTAGATAAACAACGACGCACCTAGCGCGGAAAGGTCATGGGGAAGATTGTAAAATCTTGGAGACATTTGATGGAAGCAACACCTGGATGGCAATTTTCCTCGGTCGCAGAACAGGGAAAAAAATTAAGCCAGCCTTGAAAAATATTCATTTCCCGCGAAACATTCACCACACTTGCTTCGTCTATACCTGTGCAGCCGAGTTCGGGCTGCCCAGGTAATTACAGAGTTCGTAAAAAACCCCGCGGCGGCAGCCGCGGGGCGATGACACGCAATTATTCCGGCGGTCAGCCAGAAAAAACCGGTGTCCTGTTAGGGGAGGCTACTCTTCCCTCGCATGCGTGTCAACTCTGCCAGGCCTGAGCTCAATCTCGTTGTTGTGTTGACTCAATTTCGCCTGAAAGGAAATGACTCGCATGAAATCAAATTCGTTTTTCCGCAGCATTTTTCTATTCGCCCTCATCGCAGTTGCCGTGCCCGTATTTGCCAAGCCCGTCGTAAAAACCATCAATCTTTCGCAAGCCTCAAAAATCGGCAAAGCCGATCTGGCCTCCGGTGAATACCGCTTTTTCATCGAAGAGACTAAGGTGACCGTGATGAAAGGCAAGAAAACCATGGCGGAAACCCAAGGACGCTGGGAGGAACGAGACACAAAATCCGCTTATGATTCCGTTTTGGTAGGTGAAGATGGTCAGGTTAAAGAGGTGCGTTTCGCCGGCCAGAAACGCGTGTTCGTTCTCGGCTCATAACTCAATCGCCCAGCTGAGGGGGCCGCGCGTCCCGGCGGTCTCCTCAACTCATTTCCCTTTCGTTACCCGAGCAACATGCAATCCCCGTAGCTGTAAAAACGATACCCAGCTTCCACCGCGTGATGGTAAGCCGCCATCACCTTATCCCGGCCGGCAAAAGCGCATACCAACGCCAACAGCGTGGATTGCGGCAGGTGAAAATTTGTCAGCAAAGCGTCGACCACCCGGAACCGGAATCCCGGCGTGATAAACAGCCCCGCTTCAGCCCGCCCGGCTAAAAGAACTCGTTCGGAATTTTCTTCGGACGCGCGCAATGCGGCGGCTTCCAGAGCGCGGACCGTCGTTGTGCCTATCGCTAAAATTCTTCGTCCTTCCTTGCGAGCCCTGGAAATCTTCGTCACTGTGTCTTCGGAAATTTCATAACTCTCTTCATGCATCTTGTGCCCTTCCAGGGTTTCGCCTCGAATGGGCTGAAAGGTGCCCAGCCCTACATGCAGCGTTATTTCACAAATTTCGCAACCTCTGTCGCGGATTTGCCGCAGAATGTCCTCGGTAAAATGAAGTCCCGCCGTAGGCGCCGCAATTGCTCCCGGATTTTTTGCAAATACCGTTTGGTATCGCTCCCGATCCGTTTCGTCGTCGCTCCGCGCAATGTAGGGAGGCAAAGGAACGTGCCCTAGCTGTTCCAGGTGATGCGCGACGGAGTCGCTGGAGCGTGAAATAAACCGCAACGTCCGCGCTCCGCGTTCCCCGCGCTCAAGAATTTCCGCTTCCAGGATCCCGTTCCCAAACAGTACTCGGTCCCCAACACGGATTTTCTTTCCCGGACGCACCAATGCTTGCCACTCATCGTTCAAAAAATTGCGTGTGAGGAAAACCTCCACATTGTCGCCGGATTCTAATTTACTGTTCGTTGCCAGATGCCCAAGCAATCGCGCGGGAATTACACGCGCATTGTTGAAAACCAGAAGCTCGTCACCTCGCAAAAGAGAAGGAAACTCCACAAACTGGCGGTCCCGGCAGTTGCCGGTTTGCCGGTCAAGAACTAAGAGCCTGGCCCCATCTCTGCGATCCAAAGGACGCTGGGCAATCTGCCCCGCCGGCAGGTCGTAGTTTAAATCTTTCAGTTTCATCACCGTAGGAGTGTATCAGCCCTTCGGTGGCAGCTGCTACAGGGTCATTTTAAGACTCCCTTGTCCGATGGTTAACGTACAACGATTGGTATGCATGTGTTTCATTATGCGTAACTTAAATGATCAAAAATCTATTCTTGACAATGACAGGCTAAGATTATATTATGCATGCGAAGTTACATTAATACGAACTAACGGAGGTTATTCACCCATGAAATCCCTTAATCGTTTTGAACCTTCTCGCTCTTCTAACTCTCTTCAGGACCAAATCAATCGCGTGTTCAATGACGTCTTCGAGCGTAGCGAAGAGTCCAGTCTCACCACTTGGGCCCCTGCGGTGGATATCTTCGAGACCGAACACGAACTGGTAGTAAAAGCCGATCTTCCAGACGTGAAGCCTGAAGAATTGGACGTTCGCGTTGAAAACAATATCCTGACGATTCGCGGCGAACGCAAATTCGAGAAGAAAGTAAATGAGAGCAATTATCTGCGGGTGGAACGTGCTTATGGCGCATTCAGCCGGAGCTTCTCTCTGGCTAACACCGTAAATTCGGATGCCATCAAGGCTGCCTACAAAAACGGTGTGTTGACGCTGAGCATCCCGAAGCGCGAGGAAGCCAAGCCAAAGCAAATCAAAGTGAACGTTGAATCGCCCGAAATTGCCGTGGCTGCGGGAGCCAGGTAATTTACCGTCCATAACCGGTGGCGGTAGTATGAAAGGGCCGGCACTGGAGCCGGCCCCTTTCTTTTCGGCCCACATCAGACTTTGGTCACCGCGGTAAGTGAAGAACGGAGTGAAACAGCATGCTGCGATTTGAAAAAATGACCGTAAAAGCGCAGGAAGCCGTGCAGCAAGCGCAGGAAGTCGCTGCGAGCCACGAGAATCAGGCGATTGAGCCCATCCATTTGCTATCCGCATTAACTGCCCAGACCGATGGCGTTGTGCCCGCGCTGTTGGCGCGACTGGGTATCCGGGTCGAAACTTTATCCGCTGAAATCGAACGCGAAATTGCCAAGCTGCCCCGCGTTCAGGGATTTTCCCAACAGCACATGGGGCGCTCCTTGAACGATGTGCTGGAACGCGCCTTCACCGAAGCTGACAAATTTAAGGATGAATACGTATCGGCGGAGCATCTTTTTCTCGCCATCGCCAACAAAGACCGCGATCCTGCCGGTCAATTGCTAAAAAAGCAGGGCGCTTCTTACGAAGCCATTCTCCAGGCGCTCACTGGCGTCCGCGGAAACCAACGCGTCACCTCGCAAAATCCGGAAGCCACCTACGCAGCCCTGGAAAAATATTCGCGGGACCTTACCGATCTCGCTCGCAAATCCAAACTCGATCCGGTCATCGGACGCGATGAAGAAATTCGACGTGTCATGCAAATCCTGGCGCGGCGCACCAAAAATAATCCCGTGCTTATCGGCGAACCCGGCGTGGGCAAAACCGCCATCGTGGAAGGTCTCGCTCAGCGCGTCATCTCCGGCGACGTTCCTGACGTGCTGAAAACCAAGCGCATTGTCGCGTTGGATCTAGCCGCCTTGGTCGCCGGCGCGAAATTTCGCGGAGAGTTTGAAGACCGCCTGAAAGCGGTATTAAAGGACGTCACCGAATCCGAAGGCCAGATCATTCTGTTCATCGACGAGTTGCACACCGTTGTTGGCGCGGGTGCCGCTGAAGGCTCCATGGACGCTTCGAATATGCTCAAGCCGCCGCTCGCCCGCGGTGAATTGCGCGCCATCGGCGCCACGACGTTGAACGAATACAAAAAGTACATCGAGAAAGATCCCGCGTTGGAACGCCGCTTCCAACCAGTCCTGGTCGTTGAACCCACCGTGGAAGATACCATTGCAATTCTCCGCGGCTTAAAGGAGCGCTACGAAGTACATCACGGCGTGCGCATTAAGGACGCCGCGATCATTGCCGCGGCAACTCTTTCGCATCGCTATATCTCTGATCGTTTTCTTCCCGACAAAGCCATCGACCTTATCGACGAATCCGCCGCAAGTTTGCGCATGCAGATTGACTCTCTTCCGGTGGAAATCGATGAAATCGAGCGCCGCATTCTGCAGCTTGAAATTGAGCGTCAATCGCTCTTGAAAGAAAGAGACGCGCACTCCATGGAGCGCCGCAAAGAACTTGAAAAAGAACTCGCGAAACTAAGAGAGGATTCCAGCGCACGCAAGGCCCGGTGGCAAGCGGAAAAAGAAGCCATTGGTAAAATTCGCAAGCTCAAGGAACAAATCGACCAGTTGCGCAGCGAGGAACAGCGTTACGAACGCGCGGGCGAATTGGCTAAAGTTGCCGAAATTCGTTACGGCAAAATTGCCCAGGCGGAACGTGAATTAAAACAGGCCGAAGAGCAATTTGCATCGGTCCAGAAAAATGCTCCGATGCTCAAGGAAGAAGTCGACGAGGAAGATATCGCCAAGCTGGTGAGCAAGTGGACCGGGATTCCGGCGGGACGATTGCTCGAAGGCGAAGCGCAAAAGCTCGTGCAAATGGAATCACGCTTGCGCCAGCGTGTTGTTGGCCAGGAGGACGCTCTCGCTCGCGTGTCGAATGCGGTTCGCCGCAGCCGCGCTGGTCTCTCCGATACCAAGCGTCCTATCGGCTCTTTTATTTTCATGGGTCCGACGGGCGTGGGTAAAACCGAACTGGCTCGCGCCCTTGCGGAATTTCTTTTTGACGACGAAAAACTCATGATTCGTATCGACATGAGCGAGTACATGGAGAAGCACAGCGTCTCCCGCCTGATTGGCGCGCCCCCGGGCTATGTTGGCTATGAAGAAGGCGGCCAACTCACTGAACAAGTTCGCCGGCATCCCTATTCCGTTTTGCTATTCGATGAAATCGAAAAGGCGCATCCGGACGTGTTTAATATTCTGCTGCAAATCCTCGAGGACGGACGTCTTACCGATGGAAAAGGCCGCACTGTCGATTTCCGCAATACCGTGCTGGTGATGACCAGCAACGTAGGGTCGAGCGCCATCTTCGATCTTGCCAATAAGAATCCCGAGCTTGCTCGCAAGGAAGCCATGGAGGCTTTGCGCGCATCCTTCCGTCCTGAATTCATCAATCGCGTCGATGAAATTGTGATCTTTAATCCGCTCGGGAAAGAACAACTCGAAAGCATCGTTTCCTTGCTGCTCAAAAGCGTCGAAAAACTTCTCGAGCAACGCAACATCACTTTGGAACTTACACCCGCGGCCAAGGAAGTACTCCTCCGCGATGGATACGACCCTGCATATGGCGCGCGGCCGTTGCGGCGCACCATCCAGCGCATGGTGCAAGATCCGCTCGCGTTGCAAATCCTCGAAGGCAAGGTTCTGCCCGGGGATCATATTCTTGTGGACCGCGACGGCAAAAAGGACGCATTGCGTTTCGAACGTCGCAATGCCAAACAACCTGCAGCGGCGGCTGGAATCTAATGACGATACCCGCCACGGCGGGCTCTAATATCTAAAGATAGAAAACAGCGGTCGGCTGCGTAGTAAAGAGTGAGGGTAATACCATGAAATTAATTCGAACAGGCGCCGTGCTCGTGTTTCTGAGCATCGTGCTGGTGGTTACTGGCGGGGCCATCGGTGGTCAAAACGGCTTGAAAATCGCTCTTGTGCTGGCCGTTTTGATGAATGGCATCTCGTACTTTTTCTCCGACAAAATTGCTCTTGCTTCCAGCGGCGCGGTACCGGTTACCCGCGAGCAGGTTCCGCGCCTTTATGAAGTGATGGAACGCCTCGCGGGCAAGGCAAACATCCCCGTTCCAAAACTATATGTTGTGCCGCAAGCCGCGCCCAATGCGTTTGCCACCGGGCGCAATCCTCAACACGCCTCGGTTGCTGTCACCCAGGGTTTGCTCGAGCTGATGACCGACGATGAACTGGAAGGCGTAATCGCCCACGAACTTTCCCATGTGCGTAATTACGATATTTTGACCAGCTCGATCGCCGCTACCATCGCCGCGGCCGTCACCTTTCTTGCTCAGATGGGCCGCTTCGCAATGATCTTCGGCGGTTACGGCGGCGACCGCGACGACGACCGCCGCGGCGGTGGTTTGTCCGGCCTTCTGTTATTGTTTCTCGCTCCGTTCGCTGCTTTGCTTTTGCAGCTTTTTCTTTCTCGAACGCGCGAATATGCAGCCGATGAAACCGGTGTCCGCATGGTCGGCCAACCTTACGGCCTCATCAGTGCCCTGGAAAAACTTGGCGCGTACAACAAGCGCATCCCCACCACCGCCGTTTCTCCCTCGACTGCGGCCCTGTGCATCGTGAAACCATTTTTTGGAAGTGACTTCCTGGGCTCGTTATTCAGTACCCATCCGCCCTTGGAGGATCGTATCGCCGCGCTCCGCTCCATGAGCATTGTGCCGCTGCGCTGAGCCCCAAAGCGAGACGGTGGTAAAGATTTCCGGGTCTTGCGCAAAAGTATTGGTCATCCTCAAGTCCTTTTGTTTTAACTTGTTGAAAATAAGGTATTTATAATTTTACATCTCCGGGCGGTTTTTGGTGGGTGAAATGCAACACCTGATTGCGTAGAAAGTTTCGGGCGTATGGTACTGAGGGATCATTAATCATGAGTTGCCGGGATACTATTCATCTCATTTGTTGGTACTTAGAAGGTAAATTGTCCGCTGCTGTGGAAAGCGAAATCGCCGAGCACTTGCGCGGCTGCGCCGATTGTCACTTGGTTCTCGACGCGGCTACTACCACTTTGGATCGTTATTTCAATATTCCGAAGCCATTGGAAGCCGAATCCGCGACTCGCGCTGCCTAAAGTTATTCCCACCTAACTTCTGGCATTCTAATCCTTTGCGCTTGCTGAGAATTTACGTCGGGGCCACGCCTTCGAATCAGTACCCGATTCCGCCAGAATTCAGCAAATTTTACAATCCCCATCGTAAGAACGTAATCTTTACTTGTACTAGTACATTTTTGTCTCCAATGAAAGCCCCTCTTTTCTCTCCCATCTGATTTGCTTTGTTAGTGTTCCGAACCTCAGTCGGACAGTGCCAATTTGGTGCCTGGTATGCTCCGTGCTACTCCAGTTTCAACAGGAGAAGAAACTCAATGAGCGACGTTCAGGAAACAAATATTCAAACTACGACCGGCACCCCCCGCTGGGTGGGTCTGGTCGTCGCAATTCTAGGATGTATCGCGCTGCTCGGAGTTGGCGTGGGTTGGACCGCGCTGAATCATGTCAAGAACGTCGAGCAGTCCACGCAAGCTTCACTCAAGCAGGCCGACGACGCAACGTCTCAACGTCTTGCGCGCAGCGAGGAGCAAAATCAGCAGTTGCAAACCGAGCTGAAGGCTATTGCCGACAAGTTGAACGTCACGCAAGCCGATCTCGTCGCCGCTCGCAAGCAATCCAAGTTCGCCGTAGTTTCCTACAACAAAAAGTTGACCGGTTTGGAAACCTCCGTTAAGAACGAATTGGCTACCAAGGCCAGCTCCGAAGACATCTCCAAATTGAACGGCGACGTTACCGGCGTGAAGGGCGACCTGGACGCCACCAAAAACAGCATTCAGATGGCCCGCAGCGAAATGGGCACGCTGATCGCCCGCAATCACGACGAAATCGACCAACTCCGCCGCCTCGGCGAACGCGACTATTACGAATTCACCGTGCAGCGCAAGGCCGGCCCGCAGAGAATTGGCGCCATCCAAGTCGCGCTGAAGGGCACCAACGTCAAGAAAAATCAATATACGGTAGACGTGCTCGCCGACGACAAAAACTTCGAAAAGAAAAACCGCTCAGTCAACGAGCCAATTTTCTTCTACACCGGTGGAAGCCGTTCCACGCTCGAATTAGTCGTCAACAAGGTCACCAAGACCACTGCTACTGGTTACCTGAGCGTCCCGAAGTCTGCGGGCGCAGCCTCTAGCAACAAGTCTTCCTCGGGTCAGTAAAACGGAGGAAAGTATTTTAAGGGGAGAACGGAACTTCCGTTCTCCCTTCTTGTCGCTGGACACGGATGCACCGCTATGCCAAGCTATTCGCCGGTTCGCCGACCTCAAATTTACCGCAGTTTCAATCAAATGGAGGATCAACTATGAAGGCAAAATTCGCAGCAGGAATGGTTCTGACGCTTTGTGCCGCAGTTCTCACATTAGGTGCGGACGGTTCCTGGACCGGATACATTTCCGACAGCGCATGCGGTGTCAAAGGCGCCAAGGAAGGCCAAGCCGAATGCACCACCAAGTGCGTGAAGGAACACGGCGCCAAGTACGTGTTCGTCAGTGACGCCGACAAGAAAGTCTACGCCATCGACGATCAAGACAAAGTTGCCGCGCACGCCGGTCATCATGTCACCGTCAAGGGCTCGGTCGAAGGCTCCAATCTGAAACTCGAAAGCATCGACATGGTTCCCGCGAAGGGCATGTAAGAATTAAAACGCAACATTTTCGCAACGGGTGGAGCTCCGGCTTCACCCGTTTTGTTTTGTGCCACGGAATTTTTCCGTTACGATAAGAACTCCCCAATGCCCACTTCGCTCCTCCACGCCAGCCGCGCTTTTACTCCAGCCGCCGAAATTCCTGACGCCGGCATTCTGGTTCGTGACGGCGTAGTCGAAGCGATCGGCCCACGTGCCGCGATGACCCTTCCTTCCGGCGCGCGCGAAGTGATTGCCACGGATCGTATCGTCATTCCTGGCTTCGTTGATGTTCACATTCATGGCGCTGGCGGCCGCGACGTAATGGAAGGGAATTCCTCCGCGCTGCAAACCGTGGCCAAAACTCTTGCACGTTTTGGAACCACATCTTTTGTCGCCACCACTGTTACCGCAAATCCCGAAAATATTCTGCGCAGTGTCACCGGCATCGCTCAATACATCGGCGTGCAACACGAAGCCAATGAGCCGCTCGCCGAAATTCTCGGGATTCACTTCGAAGGTCCATTCATCAGCCCACAAAGACGCGGCGTGCATCCTTTGCAATGGATTACAGCTCCTTCAACCGATTTTCTGGCGCAAATGCTCCACGCTGCCGCCGGAAACGGCCGCATTCTCACCATCGCTCCGGAACTGCCGGGAGCCATCTCCTGTATTGACGCCGCCAAAAATGCCGGCTTGGTCGTGGGCATCGGTCATTCCGATGCCACGTATGAACAAGCGCGTGTCGCAATCGCTCACGGGGCGCGCCACGCTATCCACGTTTATAACGCCATGCGCCCTTTTTCTCATCGCGACACCGGAATTATCGGCGCAGTTCTTACTTCGCAAGACGTTACCGCGGAACTCATCGCTGACGGGGTACACGTTGACGAAACCGCCATGCGCTTGCTCCTGCAGGCTAAAGGCGCGGGCTGCGTTATTCTCATCAGTGATGGAATTTCCGCTACGGGAATGCCCGATGGCAATTATTTATTGGGCGACATCCAGGTAACTGTCACCGGTGGAGTCTGCCGCAATAGCGAAGGCAGACTTGCCGGCAGCACTCTCACGTTGGATCGCGCGCTCCGCAATGTCGTGGCGCTCGGCACTTCACTCGCCAATGCCGTCCGCATGCTGACGTTGAATCCCGCAACTCTTCTGGGCATTGAGTTCAAGAAAGGCGCACTGCGCGCCGGCGCGGACGCCGATATCGTCCTTCTCGATGAAACTTTGCACGTGGCAGGGGTTTGGGTGCGAGGCGTGCCCGTAACTTAACCGTTTCGGGCCCTGTCACTCCGAACGTCCGAATCTGTCGTTCCGAACCTGCCCGCTGCGCAGGCAGGCGAATTGAGGAATCTGCTGTCCCCCCATCCTGCCCAGAACTACCCGAAAATCACGAATTCAGCGGGATATTCAACTCTTCTGCAAGTTGTTCCGCATCGAATGGACTGCACGCGAAAAATCGTTCGCCAACCTTAAGCGTGGGAACTTTGCGCTTTCCATGATTTGCCTTGATCACTATGGCTTCCGCATCGGCGTCTTGTTCAATGTTCACTTCGCGAAATTCCACGCCACGTTCCTTCAAAAATGACTTTGCGCGCCTGCAATCCGGGCACCAGCCAGTGCAATACATCGTGATCGGTTCCATAAACTAATTCCTCACTTAGTTAGATGAGCGGCGCGTCGTATTGTTGTTCTTCTGCCAGGGGGGAGCGGCAGAAGTTCTAATTCGCATTCACCGGATTGCCGCGATATTTCCTGGCCACACTGATGCGGATTAATGCGCGCTGCAACGCCACTGAGGCGCGATCCCAATCCACTTCGGCGTTACCCGCAGCCGCAACTCGTTCTTGCGCGCGTTTCAGCGCTGCTTCCGCTCGCGCCACATCAATTTCGTCTGGTTTCTCGGCTGTTTCAGCCAGCACGCTCACGCGATCCTGCAAAACTTCCGCAAATCCATGAACGATCGCCAAACCCGCTACCGAGCTCGATCCCGCCACCCGATACGTCAGTTCTCCCACGCCCAATTCAGTGATCATCGGCGCGTGACCCGGCAAAATCCCCAGGCAGCCATCTGCTCCGGGCATGGTCACTTCCACCACGCTGGCGCGCAGCAACTCCCGCTCCGGCGTGACAATCGTTAGCTCTATCGCTTCGGGAAGCATAACCTTTGCTTAAGCACCCTGCATCTTGTTCGCTTTTTCCAGCGCTTCCTCAATCGTTCCCACCATGTAAAACGCCTGCTCTGGAATATCGTCGTATTTTCCTTCTACGATTTCCTTGAAGCTGCGTACTGTATCCGCGATTTTAACGAACTTGCCTTCCAATCCCGTGAATTGCGCGGCCACGAACATCGGCTGCGAGAGGAACTTTTCGATCTTACGCGCTCGCGCCACGGTGCGCTTGTCGTCATCGGAAAGTTCTTCAATGCCCAGAATCGCGATGATATCTTGCAAATCCTTGTAACGTTGCAGAATCGATTTTACACCACGCGCCACCGCGTAGTGTTCCGCGCCGACAATTCGCGGATCGAGAATGCGCGAGTAACTGGCCAATGGATCCACCGCGGGATAAATTCCGCGTTCCACGATCTGCCGGCTCAGGTTGGTGGTGGCATCAAGGTGCGCAAACGTCGCCGCTGGCGCCGGATCGGTGTAATCGTCGGCGGGCACATAGATGGCCTGTACCGATGTAATCGAACCGCTCTTGGTGGAAGTGATGCGCTCCTGCAACTCGCCGATTTCCGTGTTGAGGTTCGGCTGGTAACCCACCGCGGAAGGCATGCGGCCCAACAGCGCAGAAACCTCCGAGCCGGCTTGCACGAATCGAAAAATGTTGTCGATGAATAGCAGCACATCCAGATGTTCCTGGTCGCGGAAATATTCCGCAACCGTCAACCCGGTCAGCCCCACGCGCAAACGCGCTCCGGGCGGCTCGGTCATCTGTCCATAAATAAGCGCGACTCGCGATTTTTCCGAATTTCCCGGCACCACCACGCCAGCTTCTTGAAATTCCAACCACAGGTCGTTTCCTTCGCGCGTGCGTTCGCCAACACCCGCAAATACCGAAACGCCGGCGTGCTGCATCGCCACGTTGTTGATCAATTCTTGAATGAGCACCGTCTTGCCCACGCCCGCGCCGCCGAACAATCCAATTTTCCCGCCCTTTACGAACGGCTGAATCAAGTCAATCACCTTGATCCCCGTTTCAAACATTTCCAGGTTCGTGGATTGATCCACCAGCAGCGGCGCTGGTCTGTGAATCTGATAATTATTCTCGCTGGTCAGCGGGCCCAGTTGATCCACGGGCTTGCCAAGTACGTTCATCACTCGTCCCAGCGTTGGGCGGCCGACCGGAACGGTAATTCCCGCGCCGGTGTCCGTGGCCTTCATGCCGCGAACCAGTCCTTCCGTCGGCTCCATCGCCACCGCTCGCACGCGGCCTTCGCCCAAATGTTGCTGCACCTCCACGGTGACGTCCAGGGGCTCGGGAATGTTATAGCCTTCGCTGGTCACGCGTACCGCGTTGTAAATTGCCGGCAGATGCCCGGACTCAAATTGAATGTCGAGCACCGGTCCAATGACCTGTACCACGTGCCCCGTATTTGTGACTTTCTCCGCCATACTTTCTCCTAGGTTCCGTACGATGCGCCGCTAACAATTTCAATAATTTCCTTGGTGATCGCCGCCTGCCGCACTTTGTTCATGTGCAGCGTCAGTCCTTCGATTACATCGCCGGCATTCTTGGTCGCCGACTCCATCGCCGTCATTCGCGCCGCGTACTCTGCCGCCGAAGACTCCAACATCGCGCGCAATACTTGTGTCTCGATGTAACGCGGAAGCAGTTTGCCCAGTATCTGCTCCTCGGGCTGCTCGTAGATGTAATCCACTTGAGCCTGCGGCTCTTCCTTCCTATTTTCCTGCCTATTGTCCGGCTTATTTTCCGGCTCTTCTCGCTCCGGCTCCACCGGCAATAATTTTTCAACCACCAGGTTAGCGGTCATCACCGTCTTAAACTCACTGAAAATAATGTAAACCGCGTCAATCTCTTCCTTGATATAAAGTTCCGAAGCTAACGCCGCAATTTCTCGCGCGGTTGCAAACTTTACCTTGGACAGTGCGCCGACGTACTCACCGGCGAATGTGAACCCGGCGCGTCGCAAACTGTCGCGTCCCTTTTTCCCCACGGGCACAATCAGAATTTTCTTGTCCTTGTTCGCGCGGAAAAATTCGCTGGCCTTTTTCAAAATATTTGCGTTGAACGCCCCCGCCAGCCCGCGTTCCCCGGAAAGTACGATGGCCAGCACGTTTTTTTCGGGGCGTTCGGCTAGCAGCGCATGCTGCGGTTCATCAATGCGCGCCATCGTCGAGCGCAGCACCCGCGCCAACTCCCGCGCGTAGGGACGCGCAGCCATTGCGGCCTCTTGCGCCCGCCGCAGATACGCCGCCGAAATAAATTTCATCGCGCGCGTAATCTGCTGGGTATTCTTCACCGACCGGATACGCCGCCGAAAATCGAGTAGTGTCGCCATCTTTTATTCGTGTATCGTTTCGTCCCTAAAAATTTAAAACTGCTTTTGTGGAAAAATATTTATTTCCCGGGAAATAGTTATTTCGCTTTCGCTTCGACTTTAGCTTTCGCTTCGACTTTCGTTTCGCCTTTAGCTTCCACGGTCGCTTCAAATCGTTCCTTGAAGCCGTCCACCAGTTTCTTGATCTCCGCTTTGACGGAATCGTCCAGCGCCTTCTTTTCCGAAATTGTTTTCAGAAGTCCCGGATTGCTGGTTTGCACGTATTCCAGAAATTCTTTTTCGAAGCGCCGTACTTCAGCAACCGGAATCGCGTCAATCGCGCCGCTGGTCGCCACGAAAATGCTCAGCACCTGTTGCTCCACCGACAGCGGCACGTACTGATCCTGTTTCAAAATTTCCGTCAGCCGTTGTCCTCGCGCCAGTTGCCCCTGTGTCACCTTATCCAGTTGGTCCGCGCCAAATTGCGCGAATGCCGCTAACTCCCGGAACTGCGCCATGTCCAGCCGCAACGTTCCCGCAACCTGGCGCATGGCCTTGATCTGCGCGTTGCCGCCCACGCGGCTTACCGAAATACCTACGTTGATAGCTGGACGAATGCCTGCATTGAAAAGGTCCGCTTCTAGATAAATTTGCCCGTCCGTGATGGAAATCACGTTGGTCGGAATGTACGCGGACACGTCGCCTGCCTGCGTTTCAATCACCGGCAGAGCCGTAAGAGATCCCGCGCCGAGTTTGTCGTTCAACTTCGCGGCGCGCTCCAGCAAGCGCGAGTGCAGATAAAATACGTCGCCAGGAAACGCTTCGCGGCCCGGTGGACGGCGCAACAAAAGTGAAATTTCGCGATAGGCCTGCGCGTGTTTGGAAAGATCGTCGTAGAACGCCACCGCGTGACGTTTCGTATCGCGGAAAAATTCGCCCATCGCGCACGCCGCATAAGGCGCGATATATTGCAGCGAAGCCGGCTCGGCCGCCGAGGACGTCACCACGATCGTGTATTCCATCGCTCCGGCGTCCGTCAGCGTTTTAACTACTTGCGCGATCGTCGAACGCTTTTGCCCGATGCCGCAATAAATACAAATTACGTCGCCGCCTTTTTGGTTGATGATGGTGTCCAGAATTACCGCGGTCTTTCCCGTCTGGCGGTCTCCAATAATCAATTCGCGCTGTCCGCGCCCGATAGGAATCATCGCGTCAATGGCTTTGATTCCGGTTTGCAATGGTTCGCGGACCGGTTGCCGGTCCAATACGCCCGGAGCAATGCGCTCCAGAGCATTGCGCTGCTTCGTAACCACCGGGCCCTTGCCGTCAACGGGTTGTCCTAGCGGATTCACCACGCGGCCGATCATGCCTTCGCCCACCGGCACGGACATAATCGTGTTGGTGCGCTTTACGACGTCTCCTTCTTTCAGTTCCGTCGTTTCGCCCAATAGCACCACGCCAACTTCTTCTTCTTCCAGGTTCAGCGCGATTCCGAAAACATTGTGTGGAAACTCAAGCATCTCGCCGGCCATGACTTTTTCCAGCCCGTGCACGCGCGCAATTCCGTCGCCGACGCTGATGATCGCCCCGACTTCGTCGACCGAAACCGTTTGCTCGTAATTTTCAATCTGCTCGCGCAGAATTTTGCTGATTTCGTCTGCTCTGATATTTGCCATTCCCGCTCCGTCGCTGAATTCCAAAAATATTGAACGTGGTTCGCACTCTGCAACGAAATACTGCTATTCCGCTGTCAGCCGTTCACGCATCTGGTTCAACCTGTTGCGCACCGAACCATCGAATACCGTGTCTCCCAGCCGCACTACCGCTCCGCCCAATAGCTCCGGGTCAAGCGAATACTGCGTAACTACTTTTTTACCGGATAATTTTTCCAGTTTTTTAGTAAAATCCGCTTTTTGCTCTTCACTCAATTCCGTGGCGGAAGTGATCTCCGCTTCCGCGATTCCTTGCCGCCGCCGCAGCACTTGCTGGAAAGCGGCGACGATTTCGGGAAAAATACTGGAGCGTTGATGATCGATCACCACGAAAAGAAAATTGCGGACGATTTTGTTCGCGCCAATTCGCTCCGCGATTTTTTCGATGACTCCGTGTTTTGCTTCGTGGGAAACCGCTGGACTCGCTAGAAAATTCCGCAGCTCCGTTGATTCCGCGTAAGCCGCGCCAAAATCGGCAAGTTGTTGCGCCACTGGCTCTGGGCCTTGCGCCATCGCAATGTCCGCCAGCGCATTCGCATATTGCAGGCTTGCGGATTTCAATTGGCTTTTCCTTCCAGGCTTTTTGTAAAATTTGTGACCACTGCGGCCTGCGCCGCCGGCGTCAGTTGTTTCACCAGCAATGACTCCGCGCCATCCACGGCCAATTTCGCGGCGATAGCTTTCAATTCCAACCGCGCCGCCCGTTCCGCGGCTTCAATTTCCGCTTTTGCCGCTGCGGCAATTTTTTGCGCGTCGCTCTTTGTCAGATTTCGGATGCGTTCGCCTTCTGCAACCGCATCTTTTCCCGCGGTCTCGCGCAACGCGGTAATTTCCTGCCCCATCGTCGCCAATCTGCTCTCCGCTTCGCGCAACTGGCGGTCCGCTTCAGCTTTTGCCGCCGTCGCTTTGGAAATTGCCGAACTGATTTTTTCCGCGTTGCTGCGAAATGTTGGAGGCAATTTCTTAGCGAATATCCAGACGATTGCTCCCGCCACGATTGCGAAATTGATCCATTTGAAAATTTCGTTCGCGTGAGCGCTCGTCGAATTGCCGTTTTCTTCCGCCGCGCTCGCGCTCAGGGCGCAGCTCAAAAAAATGCACAAAAGCGCCGCGAAATAAATTCCGTTTCGCTTCAACATTTCACGGTATTTCATTTCGCGAAAAATCATCGAGCTTCTCGCGACGGGTTCGCAGGTTGCAAAATTCGACGCGCAATTTCCGCGGAAAGCTGCCCGATCCTGCTTTCCAATTCTTTCCGGGCCGCGGACATTTCCGCGCTGATGCGATCTTTTGCGGCGCTTACTTCCGCGAAAGCAGCGCTGTGCGCTTCTTTCAATTTCGCTGCGCGCGCGTCCAAAAGTTTTTGCCGCACCGCTTCCTGCTCGGAATAAACTTGCGCGCGCGCGGTGCGCAGCGCGTCCTGATATTGTTTTATTTTTTCCGCTGCCGCCGCTTGCGCCGCTTCCGCTTCTTTCTGCGCGCCAACGGTGCGCGCTTCGCGCTCCGCCATTATTTTCAGCAACGGTTTAAAAAAAAGTCCGCGCAGCACAAAATAAAATAACAATAGAATCGCGGCTGTAGGCACAGCCTGAAGGAACAGTTCTCCGATTTGGTGAACAATTTCTTGCATTTAATTGATTCGCCGAATGCTCGTCATGGGTGACCGCAGGGCTGCGCGGCCTGCCAAGGTTGGCAACTACTTAATTCAGAATCGTTGGCAACAACATCGTATCCAGAATCCAGCAACAATCTCGTGAGGAAAATGCCCCCCGGACACTAGAAAATTTATAGCATCTGGAACTGCGTTCCGTCAATGCAGCCGCCGCCCTTTCCGAGAGTACTCTGGCGGACACAACGACTTAAATCTTGTGTTTTCAGCCGTGTTTAAGGGCAGGGTACGGAGAGCCCATCCGTGCAGAAAAGAGGAACAAGTGTACGAAAAGAACTGGGAAAAATGGAGCGGGATAGGCTAGTGTTAAACAAACAGGCGAGGCGTGGGAAAGCCTGCTTTAGGGGACAAAGATGAAGACTTGGGTAATGGTGTTTGTGTTGCTGGGAGCTGCGCACAGCGTTTTGGCGCAGGAAATTGTGGGAGTAAAAGAAGCCAAAATCGCGACGGTCGCTGATTCGGTTGCGCCAACCGTCATGCCGGCCGCGACGCCGGTGCTCGTTGCGGCTGCGGATCTGTCGAATGCGGCGGTGTGGAATCACGGCGTCAATCTGAGAGAAATCGCTGCATCGCGCGCCGCAGACGCAGAACCTGGGTTTGCGGCTCCAGCGCCGCAGCGAGAAGGCGTGACCGAGGACCTCAGTCAGCTGCGTTGGCAGATTGCGATTGGACCGTCGTTTGTGCGTTTTCGTTCCTCGATATTCGACGCCAGCATGGCGGGCACGGTCACTTCGGTGTCTTGGGCGAAAAATGATTGGCTGGCCGTGGAAGGACAAGTGGTGACCGGCTTCGCGCCAGTGATTTACGACCGTGCGCATGTTAAATACGTGAATTATGGCGTGGGAGTGAAAGTGGGTACGCGGCGGGCGAAGTGGGAGCCGTACGCGCACGTGCTGATCGGCGGAGCGCACATTCAGCCGCAAACCGCGGGAAACACCAGGAACGCATTTATGATCGAAGCAGGTGGCGGGGCGGATTACCGGTTCTGGTC
>Ga0209117_1000220_pt1 | contig 32820 bp, 28 predicted proteins | sample BlaSpr_A8_OM2_M2_FD_187978 | JGI IMG/M metagenome (GOLD analysis project Ga0209117, IMG submission 187978) | Forest soil microbial communities from Thunder Bay, Ontario, Canada - Black Spruce, Ontario site 2_A8_OM2_M2 (SPAdes) (version 2) | ecosystem: Environmental > Terrestrial > Soil > Boreal... | reverse complement strand
GACGAGCTGATGGACCATATTCCCGGCCCGGATTTCCCGACAGGCGCGGCGATCCTCGGCCGCGTCAAGCAGCGCATCCAGATCAGCAGTCGAGCGGCGGCTGGCGAAGCGAGAAGCCACCGAGTAGAGGACCGGGACGAGAATCAGCGTCAGCAGCGTGCTCGTGAACAGGCCGCCGATGACCACGATCGCGAGCGGCCGGCTGATGAAGGCGCCGCCGATGCCTCCTCCGCCGCCAAGCACCGCCAGCGGCACCAGCGCGAGCATCGTGGCAAAGGCAGTCATCAGGATCGGCCGCAGCCTGTGGCGACCGCCCTCGATGATCGCATCGTGCAGGTTGAGGCCTCGGTCGCGGTACTGCTCGATCAGGTCGAGGAGGACTATCGCGTTGGTGACCACGATCCCGGTCAGCATCAGGATTCCGATCAAGCCCGGCAGCGACAGCGACGTGTTGGTGACGACGAGCGCGATGATCGCACCGGTTGCCGCGAAGGGAATCGAAACCAGCAGTACCAGCGGCTTCAGCAAGGAGCGGAATGTCGCGACCATGATCAGGTAGACGAGCCCGATGGCCGCGAGAAGAGCAAGCGCGAATTGGGTCAGGACTGTCGAAAGTTGGGCGAAAACCCCGCCGGTCGACAGGGAAGCTCCCGCCGGAAGCGAGACGCCGGCCAGCGCGTTGGTCACCCCGGTCTGCACCGCCCGCGTGTCGTTGGCGGTGATGGTGCCGGTGATCGAGGCGTCGCGGTCGCCGTTGACCCGATTGACCGTTTGCGGACCCATCACCTGTTGAATCGTCGCCAGGGTGGACAGGGGCACGATCCCCGCCGCGGTCGGTATCGGCAGCTTGGCCAGAGCATCAGCGGTGTCGGCTGTTCCCGGCGGCAGCTGCACGCGGACGACCATCGTTCCCTGTGGCAGGTTGACCTGAGTCGCAACCTGGCCGTTGATCTGCTGGGCGACGACCGCGGCCAGGGTCTGGACGCTCAGTCCAGACGCCGCCAGCTTGTCGGTCGGAACCAGCTGATACTGGGGCTTGGAGATCGCCAGGTTCGACTTGAGCTCGGCGAGGCCCTGCACTTTCGACAGTGCGGCGAGAACCCGATCGTTGGCAGTCTGCAGCGTGGCTGGGTCGGTGGCACGGACGTCTACCTGCATCTGGCTGCTGCTGGCGTTCGAGCTGTTCTGGGCCTGCCCCACCCCCAGCTTGGCGGGGCCCTGATAAGCCAGCAGCGCACGCTTCACGCCCGTGAGCGCGGTGTCGTACTCGCCGTTTCGAACGAGGATCAAGACGGAGGCCTGGGTAGGATCGGCGGGCACCGTTCCTGGGGGCGCGAAGGGATCGCTCTGGCCGCCAACCGTTGCCTGGTAGGCGCTGATGCCTGAAACCCCCGCGATCAGCGCTTCGACCTTCTGCGTTTCGGCGTCCGTCGCGGGCAAGGTGGAATTCAGCGGCATCGTGACGCTGACCGGGAAGGTCGGGCTCGAGGATTGGTCGAGCAGGTTTACCCGCAGCAGAGGTATCAGGGCCATGGAGGCGATGAAAAAGGCCGCCGCCGCGCCCAGCGTCAGCAGCCGGTGGGCGGTCGCCCACCGGATTACCGGCACGTAGAGCCGCTGCGTCCAGGTCCACCGCAGCCGCCGCTCGACTCTCTCGGCGCGCATCGCTGGAAGGAGCCTGGAAGCCAACAGCGGCACGACGGTCACGGCGATGACGAGGGACGCCAGAAGCGCGACCACCACGGTTAACGCGAAGGGCCGGAAGAAGCTGCCGGCGATGCCGGTGAGGAAAGCGATGGGCAAAAAGACCGCCACGGTCGTCAAGGTCGACGAGAAGACCGCTGTGGTGATCTCGCGGGCTCCCGTGTAGGCGGCGACCAGCGGGCGCTCGCCTTCGCTGACATGGCGGCTGATGTTTTCGAGGACGACGATGGAGTCATCGACGACGCGCCCGATCGCGACCATCATGCCGCCAAGGGTCAGGATGTTGAGAGTGATTCCCTGCTGCCAAAGGACGATAAGAGCGACCAGCAGCGAGAGCGGAATGGAAATCGCGGCGACCACAGTCGCGCGTGCGCTGCGCAGAAAGACGAAGATGATCAGTACCGCGAAGACAGCGCCGAGCAGGCCTTCGCGAAGTATGTCGGCGATGGCCTGGGTGATCGGCGTCGCCTGATCCTGGATCGACTCGAAGTGAACGCCGTGGCCGACAGTGGATTCGATTCCAGGCAGCGCGGCCCACACTTCGTTGGCCACGGTCACGGTGTTCGTGTTCGGGCCCTTGATGATGCGCAGTCCGATGCTCAGCTTGCCGTTGGTTCGTGTGATGGTGTCGGCCGGTACCGAGACCACCTGGACAGTGCCGAGCTGATCGATCCGTACCGGAGCCACAGGACGGGTTCCACCAGGTGCGCCGCCCGCCGGCGTGACGGTGATCTTGCGGATCTGATCGAGACTGGTCAGCGAGCCCGAGACCTGGAGAGGAATCGTGGCCGATCCCTGTTTGAGAGACCCAATCGACTGCACGATGCTTGCCTGCTGCAGCGCCGCCGCGACCTGGCCGGTGGTCACCCCGACGGCGGCGAGCTTGAGGGGATCGAGGATGACGTCAACCTCGTCGGTCGGGGCCCCCGTCAAGACGATTGAGGAAACGCCTGCAAGGCCCTTCAACTTGGGCACCGCCTGAGCGCGCAGCTGGCCGGCGAGGTCGCCCAGAGGCTCGCCGGCCGAGACCGCGTACTCGAGGATCGGCAGGCTGTTCGTCGAGAAGGTTTGGACTGTCGAGGACAGCGCCTGAGGAGGGAGCAGCGGTCGGATCCTGCCCAGCGCGCTGTTGACGTCTTGCTCGGCCGACTTGAGGTCGACGCCATCCTTGAACAGCACGATCACCAGCGATGCGCCCTGGCTGGACGTGGATTGCACCGTGTTGGCGCCTGTGACTCCCTGCATTGCGTTCACCACCGGGACACTGACCTGCCCGTCAACGACCTCAGGCGACGCTCCGGGGTAAGGAGTGATGACGATCACAGCCGGCACCGAGATGTCCGGCAGGAGGTCCTGCTGAACCTGTGTCGCGGCAAAGATGCCACCTCCGAACAGCAGCACCACCCCGAGGACGACGACGACCCCAAGGCGAAGGGACAGCCGCGTTACCCAGGCCACGTCAGCTTTCCAGCACTAGAGCTAGCAAGGCAAACATGGTCAAGGGATTCGAACCATAGCGGCGGGTGCTGGCGATGATCACCAATAGCACTGTGTTCATATCCGACACTCCGTGAATTGCCCGATCATTGACTCATTCCTTGAGATGTCAGACTATTGATCGGTCCCGTATATTTCGCGAGATTTGAGACCCGCCACGACAGAACTGCCGATCGATCGTGGGCGAGAGATCTGGCGGATGGCTAAGGTCACCGCGAACTCGAATCCCATCGACGATTGGCTGTCGCGCTTCAGCCGAACCAACACATCAAATTTGGCTCCGGGACAGAGGCTCTGAACCTTGCGGTGAACAGATCGCTGCAGCCTTCAAAAATTGCGCGCCTGAATTCCTTGGGTGACCCTGAATTCCGCCACTCACCAGGCTCTTCCGCCGGCGTTGTTGTACGAGGCTGCCATCGCGGAGCAATCAGATTGCGGTTCTGAGCTCCGAGCTCTCCGCCAATCCAACAATTGGCGGTCCTGGCTTTGGACGAGTCATCGCGTCGCAAATCCGACGATTGCTGCTATCCCGATCGCGAACAAAAGGTCCAGATCGCTGGCTGATGTCAGTGACATGAGGATTCCTCGGCGCTTGGTCCAGGCCGGGGCCGGCACTCCTTTCTTCTCTGCCGCCCCAACGGCCTTTATTTGGCTCATGAACCTCGGCATCAAGATCCCGAGCCGAATCGTGTGGACGATGACGGACACCCCAGGAATCACCTCCACGAAGAGGAGCAGAAATTTTGGAGCACCACTCGAGTGCAGAATGGTTCCCCCGATCACGACCATTGAGAAGTGCGCCGTAAGCCAAATGATCGCCCAGCCAACCAACAACTCCCAACTGACCACGATGCGTGCCAGCCACTCGGCGGTGACCCCATTGGCCTCTTCGTCGCCGCCAAAGCCCTTTACCTTTACATGTGCGAGATCGGCAATATCGAACCGGAAGAACAGCCTGAGTGGGGCACGCCCCACCCAGGCGACGAGATTTGTCAGCAGGGGAAGATCGACGCTGCCGAGCCGCCCGAGCCGTTGGGGGCTCCGGCGCCCAGCGCGTTCAAAATGACGGCGCGATGCTCCCAGTAAGTAAGCGCCTCATCTACGGCGGTCAACGTACTCCTCGAAGGCCCACTCCTGCAGGACGATTCTGGGCTCGAGCAACGTGTCGAAGGCTTCGCCGTCGAGCTTGTCTGCGGGGACGGTCCCGTTGAATCGCTCGACAAAACAGTTCTGCTGCGGCTGTCCCCTTTCGACGTGAGCGACTGCGATGCTCAGCCCAGCCAACTCATTCTTAAGCGAGTTCGCAACAAACTCCCGGCCGTTGTCGCACGGAATGATTTGCGTTCACCGGCCCATTTCGAGTTCAGATTTGGCTCCGGGACAGGGATTCGAACCCTGAACCTTGCGGTTAACAGATCGCTGCAGTCCGTTCAGAAATTCCGGCCCGAATTCACTGAGTGCCGCTGAGTATCACCACTTGCCACGGTTTATCGCCGGCATTGCTGCACAAAACTGGTCGTTGGGCGACTGGTTGGCGCCTGCTAGACCCCTGCATTAGTAAAGTACCCGCGAGCGTGTTGCCAGCGTTCCAAGTTGATAATCCCAGACGCGGCGGCTCAGGAGGCAGAAGTCAACTCGCGCGCTGGTCCGGTAGCCATTGCGATCGCATCGCGAAGAGCATCGATCCTTACTGGCTTGCTGACCACGACATCAACGCCCTCGGGACGCTCATCGGCCGCGTTCATGGAATCCCCAAATCCCGTAAGCATGAGGATCGGAACGCGAGGCGCAATGCGCTTAGCCTCGAGCGCGAACTGGTCGCCGCTCATCTCAGGCATGGCTCGGTCCGTGATGATCAGGTTGTAACGGACTTCGTTGATCTTGCGAAGCCCAGCCGCCGGTCCATCCGCCGTGTCGACCTGGTGACCGTCGGCACTCAAGTACTCCGCAAGCATGTGACGGTTGTCTTCCTCGTCGTCGATCACCAGGATGCGCATCCCTGATGTGCGGGGCCCTTCTTTTCGAACCTCCAAGACCCTGCTCGGAGCAACCGTGGGTAGCGCGACGATCATGCGCGTGCCATGCCCGGGTTCACTCTCGATCTGGATCTCGCCGTGATGCCGCTTGACGATCCCGTAGCTGGTGGCCAGTCCGAGACCGGCGCCTGCTGTTCCTTTGGTCGTGAAGAATGGTTCGAGGCATCGCTTCCGAACCTCGGGGGTCATGCCCACTCCTGTATCGCTCACCTTGAGCTTGACGATCCCCGGGCGGCCGGGATCGCGCTCGACCGCCACACTGAGCTCGCCGCCGTTCGGCATCGCGTCGAGGGCGTTGAAGATCAGGTTCACAAGCATCTCTCGCAGCTCCGAAGCATGTCCTGCGACAGCGGCATCGTCCAACTTCGTGATGATCTTGTATTTAGTGTTGGTGGCCATCGCCTGGTCCCGCCACCTCGATTGGGTCAGTTCGATGGTCTGCTCCACGACCATCTTGAGATCGACGATCTCGGTCTCAGCTCGACTGTCGGCGTCGCTGTAGTAGTCGCGCAGCCGGCTGACCACCCGAGCCGCATCGCTGCCCGCCTGGTGAATCGTGCGGACGTACTTCAGGACCTTGTCGTGATCTTGGATGAGATTCGGCTGACGGAGGATGAGCTCGCTGAGGCCAACGATTGGGTTGAGACTGTTGTTGAAGTCATGAGCTATGCCGGCTGCCATTTGACCGAGAGCGTGGAGACGTTCTTCTGCGATCACGGCATCTTGCGTCTTCCGCAGTTGATCCATAGCGTTCTCCAGCTCAGACTTCGCATGCTCGAGGCTTGCCTGGACCGCCTTGATCGGGGTCAGATCGACGATGAAGCACAACAGCGAGTCGTCTGGAAGCCTGGCGCCGCCCATCATGATCGGGACTCGGTTTCCGTCCCCGTCGAGGAATTCCTTTTCCCACAGCGCGTCGCGACTGTGGGTTTCCAGATCCTTCAGAGCCTCGCGGTCCCGCGACCTGAACTCCTCGGGGGTCATCGCCACCCAGTCAAGAGGTAAGTCCGCGGGCGAGCGACCTACCATGGAGAGGAAGTAGCTGTTTGCTTCGCTGATGAGACCCGCCCTGTCGGCCACGACGATGCCGATCACTTTCGATTCAAACAGCCCTCGAAAGCGGGCCTCTGCGCGGCGAAGGTCGTTGACGGCATGTGCCTGGTCCCGGCGCAGTTGGGTCTCTGCCATCGCTCTCGAGACGGCCATGCTGAGACGGCCCAGTCTGTCCTTGGAGACATAGTCCGCCGCACCCTCCCGCACCAGCTCCGTCGCCGCCTCTTCCCCGATGGTGCCGGACACCAAGATGAGAGGCACGTCGAGGCCCAAATCACGGAGGATCTGGAGAGCACGAGATGGGCTGAAGCTCGGCAGCTTGCAATCGGTCAGTATCACGTCCAGTGGAGCGCTGAGAGCGGCTCGGTAAGCCGGCTCGGTGTCCACTCGCGACCACTCGACTATATGGCCGTCGCGCCGGAGCTGTTCAAACATCAGCTCGGCATCGGCTGGTACGTCCTCGACGACCAGCACACGAAGGGGAGCTTGCACGTCAGTCTCGCTGCGGTGACTGGTTGTACACGAGCCAGTAAAGCCCAAGGTGCTTCACCGACTCAGTGAATTGCTGGAAATCGACCGGTTTCGCGATGTAGCTGTTGACTCCCAGCTGATAGCTCTCGACGATGTCCTTGTCCTGAGTGGAAGATGTGAGGACTACGATCGGGATCATCTTGGTCCGCGGATCGGCCTTCGTCTGGCGCAAAACCTCGATTCCATCAACCTTGGGGAGCTTCAAGTCGAGCAGGATCACCTTCGGCCCGTTGGTGATATCCCGGTCTGCAAAAGGCCCCCGGCACATGATGAAATCGAGCGCCTCGGCGCCATCGCGCACGACCATGATGTCGTTGGCCAGATGGCTTGCCCTCAGCGCCTGCAGAGTGAGTTCGACGTCGTTGGGATTGTCTTCCACGAGAAGGATCTCGACCGGTTTAGGTTCATGCATGATCAGCCTCCAGGCTCAAGTAGAAAGTTGCCCCGGCGTCGACAGCGCCTTCGGTCCAAACTTTGCCTCCGTGGCGCTCGACAATGCGCTTGACAAGTGCCAGTCCTACGCCTGTGCCCGGAAAATCCTCGCTGCGGTGCAGTCGCTGGAATACGCCGAATAGCTTGTCGCTGTAGCGCATGTCGTAGCCAGCGCCATCGTCTTTGACGAAGTACGTGACCGTTCGAGGTTTGGTTGTGTCGGAGCCCACCAGCGACGCGACCTCGATGCGAGCCGTCGGACGTTTGCCCGTGAACTTGACTGCATTCGCAAGCAGGTTCCGGAATACCTGCTTGAGAAGGTTCGGATCCGCATAGCAGGCCGGGAGATCCTGGATCACGAATTCGATCTGTCGGCTGGGATTCTGCAGCTTGAGCTCGGCGATGACTTCGTTGACTATCCCTGTCGTGTGCACCCGCCGCTTCTTGAGCTCGACCCGACCGAGGCGCGAGAAGCTGAGCAGATCGTCGATCAGATACCCCATCTGCTGGGCGCCGGCACGCACCAGATCAAGCCTGCGAGCGGATTCGGATGACAGTTGAGCGCGACTCTCGTCGAGCACTAACCGCGAGAAGCCATCGATGCTTCGAAGCGGTGCGCGCAGGTCGTGCGAAACGCTGTAGCTGAAGGCCTCGAGCTCACGGTTGCTGGCCTCGAGCTCTGCGGTCCTCGCCACCACCCTCTCCTCCAGACGGTTGTTTGCTCTGGCCAGGTCCAGGTGGGCGGCTTGCCGGTCGCGCAATACCACGTAGAGGACGGTCTTGGCGGTGGCCAACAACGCCAGTAAGACAAGGGTGATGGCAAAGACGTAACCACTGAGCCGGTTCGCGTCGGCCAGGGCGGTCGACGTGGGTACGCGCGCTACCACCGTCCAGCCGATGTCAGAAACGGGCGAGTAGGCTGCGAAGTCATCTTGCCCGCGAAAGGTTGCGCGGTCAACCGACCTACTGCCTTTGAGCGCTGCGGCCACGCCGGCACTACCGTCTTTCACAAGCTTTGTCGGCAGCGCACCGCTTTGCGCGACGACGACACCCTTCTGATCCGTCACCTCGATCATCACGCCCTGGTCGCGGGCAAAGTCCGAGAAGCGACTCTGAGTTGTGCTCAGGAGGTAGCCGATCAAGAGGATCCCGACCACCTTGTCCTTCGGTGCGTACTGTCCATCAGCCTTCACAGGCACGGCGACCCCGATCACGAGCGGCGCACCTTGCACTGCTGAGGCATACGCAGCCGAGACGTACGCCTTGCCGGTTCTGACAACGCCTTGATACCAGTCCCGGTAGCCGAAGTTCTGGCCATTAAGCGTTGGCGACGGCGGTTCTATATCCCCCCACAGGGTTCCTGACGCATCGAGGACGCTGGCGAACCGCGTCCCAGCCTGCACGACACGCAAGTCCTTAAACATTGCCAAGATCGCCGGACTGTCGTAGTTGACATGGTTGCCGTCCCGGAGCGCCGCGATCAGTGATTGCCGGCGGGCATAAGAGTCTGCCAGAGCGACCAGGCCCGTCATCTCCTTGTTGACATAGACCGCTGCGAGCGCGCTCCCGTCGGAGAGGCGCTGTTTGGAAGCCGCAGTAAGCGTTGAGTAAGTCGAATTGACGCTGAGGGTCGAAAGCAGGATGAGCGGCCCCATCGTGAAGAGGGCCAAGTAAGCGACCAGCGTGATCGGCCGGCGAGACCCCAGCCAACCAGCGATTGCACTGAACCAACGCCAAACGGGCCAGCCGAGGCCGGCAGTGCGCTGGGTCGGTTGCCACATCGGAGCATGGGGGGCCGGCGCCGATCCCGCAAATACTTCGGCGAGCGGCGCGTCGGACGGAATTGCTTTCAGGGCCACAGGGGGAGACCCGTCAAAGCGTGCTGCAGAGCCCGCGGGGCCGACATCGGATGCGAATTGCAAAGTGCTGCTTAACCCGGTCTGAGCCGGTCAAGCTTCCAGTCGACTTGGCTTTCTCTAGGTCCAGCGGGGCCGAAGTCGTTGGGTCATTGACGATCAATATCCGGCTGGCCACGATTGATCCTCGAGTGAGCGAGCGACACCGACCCCCATTTGGTACGAAGGTACAAGCGGCGCGTCGCAAAGTCGCCATGCGGCGGCATAGCCGTAGGGCCCTAAAGACGCAGGGTCCCGAAGCCCTGAGTAGGTGAGACCTCGGAAACTTGTGTTGCCATCACGCCGGCACTCATTTACGGCGACTATTGGCTTTTCGGTTGCTGCCTGGTCCCGCTGGCAGCTATTGCTTTGGCGTTTGGCTTGGCGTCCATTGTTCTTCGGTAGTCTTCAGGTCCTCGGCCTGGCGTAGCCGCCTAGCGACTACCTCGGCGACGAAGGTCGCGTCTTCACCGACTCCTCCGATCAAGCCGGATGCCAACCTGGTCTGGAACGGCAAGCCTACGAAGTAGAGCCCCGGTTCGCCGTCTGCAACCCCGCCGCTGTGGCGAGGAAATCCGTCCGGCCCGGCCACCGGGAACTGGACCCATGAGTAGTCTCGCTCAAAACCGGTACACCACACGATCGTGTCCGCCTGAATCCGGCGGCCGCCTTCGCATACTGGGAGTCCGCTTTCGACTGCGATTACCCGCGGAGCGCGCTCGACCCCAGCAGCGATCGCATCGCGCATCTTGACGCGAATGAGAGGCGCCCCGTGGGTGAGAACCAAGGGCTTCATGCGGCGCCCCATCGGGGTCCGCACCGAAGCGATGCGGTTGGCGTAGAACCAGAACAACTTTCCGTCGAATGCGTAAAAGATTGGCGGGATACTGCCGGTCCCGTGGCCGGCCAGAACAGTGTGGTGACCAGCGCGTGCTGCCTCGATTGCGATCTCGACACCAGAAGTGCCAGCGCCGACCACGAGGACATCGCCGACCAGCTGCGACGGATTCCGGTACAGACCCGCGTGTAGCTGGCTTACGGTCGACTGAATGTCGGCTGCGAACGCCGGGATCTTGGGCCGCTGATAGCCTGTTGCGATTACGACATGGCCCGCTTCCATCGTTCCGGCGGTCGTCTCTAATAGATATGAGCCGTCCCTTCGCGCCAGCTTTAACGCACGTACGCCGCTGCGCACCGGCAATACGGCGTTACGGCTGTATGTCTCGAGGTAATCCGCCATCTCGTCCTTCCCGGGGAAGCTGGCGGCGGGCGCCGGGAACCTCGACCCGGGCAGCCCGTCATATCGCGCAGGCGTGAAAAGACGTAGAGAATCCCAACGGTGTCGCCATTGGTCGCCAATCCGCTTCTCGGTCTCAAGCACTGCGACGCCGACACCTCGACGGCCGAGTTCGAATGCGGTGGCAAGGCCGGCCTGGCCCCCACCAATGACCACCGCCTGTAGCTTTTCAACATTACTCATCTTCAGCCTCCATCTCGGCGTCAATGCAATCACTACAGTGACACTGCATTCAATGTGGTGATACTGTAGTTGGTGGCATGACGGAAGTCAAGGCGCATCAGGTCCCCCTTCGCCAGCGCCAGGCGCTCGAGACGCGTCATGCGATCGCGCGCGCGGCGCGATGGCTATTCGCTGAGCGCGGCTACGCGGCTACCAGCATCGAGGTGGTGGCCGAGGAAGCCGGAGTGGCTGTGCGGACGGTCTATGCAATCTTTGGCACGAAAAAGGCAATCCTGGGCGCCATCTGCGAGGAATGGCTAGCTGAGGCGGGCGTGATGGAAACGGTGGCCGAGGGCCTTGCGGTGCGCGACCTGCGCCTCCGCCTCACCCTCGTCGCGAACTCCAGCCGGCGCCAGTGGGAGTCAGAGCGTGGTGTGAGGGCGATGCTCGAGGGCGCCGCGGCATCTGACGCGGATGTCGCGAGGATGATCGCTTCTTGGAAGAGCGATCGCGCGCAGTCGTTCCGGGCGATCGTGCTGGGCCTCGAAGGAGATCTCCGTAGTGGGATCGACGGTGACCGGGCCGCCGCGATCATCCGTGCTTTGACAAGTGCCGAGATCTATTCCGAGTTGGTCTCAGGGGAAGGCTGGACGCCGGCTGAGTACGAACAGTGGCTTGCCGGCCTTCTTGGCGACGTGCTGCTTCCGCTTCCTTAGTCGCACGCTCGCCAACACGGGCCATGAATGCGCCGCTGGCGACAGCGCCGAGAGTGATCACGATTGGCTCCCCTTAGTGGACGCTCTTCGAACTCGGCTGCTCGCACGAACTCCCGATGTGCTTGAGACGCTTGACCGCTTCCGGTTTTCGCGAGCCTGAGGAGGCGAGAAAGGGGTGCGACCACGGTCGCACCCAGACCCCGAGCGTGCCCAAGTATTTGTTCCTCAATCACCTCACTCGTGGTGATCGTGATCGGCCTGGGTCGCCTGCGTCGGGTCATAGATCAGCCCTATGCGCTCCGCGAACGCCGTCAAGTCGTCGCGCTGCACCTGCGGTTCCAGTGACCCCGGGCCCACGACCAGCCGCGTCAACTTGTCGGCCGCGTGCGCTCCCACTTCAGCCGCGGTCAGCTCCTTCGAACTCCAGCGGTGACGACGCCACGATCCGTCGCGCTATGCGCGAAGGGATTCCAGTGGAGACGGCACAACGTTGAAGTTATCGCGGAACAGATTGCTCGGGTCATACCGGCCCTTGAGCATGCGTAGGCGATCGAGCCGCCCGTCCGGCCAGGCTCGCTCAAGGCGCCCGGGCGCAAGGGATGTCTCAAAGCTGATGTACAGGCCACGGAAGAAGCCGCGGAGCTCGGCCCACGCCTCGTCGAGTCGGGCTTCATTCGATCCGAGCGCGACGACCAAAAAGTTGGCCGAGCGATCACCGTATGCCGTCGCGTCCGGCCCGATGTCGGACACAGCGCCACCGACCGAGCGCAGGCTGAACAAATACACAGCCCCGGTCGCGAGCACTCTCGCTGCCGCCTCCGCAAACTCGGGGGTGAGGTGCTGGAGCAGCCCTGAGCGCATATGCGGCTCGCCCTGGCCGTGCTGGTCGCCCTCCTCCACCAAGTGCGCCATGACGCCCGAGTACGGCATGAGCTGCACGCGCTGGTCAACCAGCGATGCCACCTGAGCGATTGGCTGCAGACGCTCAATCACGGTGTCCGGATCGTCTGAGTCGACCACACCCATGAGCTGTGCGAATAGCGGCTGGCCGGGCCGCGTGCCGCCCATCGCGATCGACGTTGTGACATCGCGTGGGGCGGCCTCCATCGCCGCGCCCCAGCCCAAGAGAAAGGCGGCCGTATCGTTCGCCTGGAATGTCAGCTGCGCCCAGCCGACGTCGTGGCCGAGCTCGGCCGCCTCGAACTCAAACGAGGTGACGATCCCGAAGTTGGAGCCAGCCCCCCGCACGGCCCAGAACAGGTCGGGATTCTCGTCGCCGCTCGCGGGCACCACCGAACCGTCGGCGAGCACGATCTCGACGGCGCGGAGGTGGTCGATCGTGAGGCCGTGCTCGCGCGAGAACCATCCGATTCCTCCAGCGGTCGCGAGCCCGCCGACCCCCACCCCGCCGTAGTCGCCCGAGGTGATCGCCCAGCCGCGAGGCTCGAGCGCCTTGGCGACATCCAGCCAGCGCGCCCCCGGTCCGATCTGCACCCGGCGAGTGACCTGGTCGAGCACCTCGATCTGGTTGAGCCTCTTGAGGTCGATCACGATCCCGCCGTCGTTGGTGGACCGGCCACTGATGCCGTGCCCGCCGCTGCGCACGCCAAGCGGAACCTCCCGGTTCGCCCGCGCGAAGGCCACCGCGGCGACCACTTCGTTCACAGTGCGGGGCCGCAGCACCAGGCCTGGTGACCCGCCGCGCATGTAGACCGAACTCAGGCGGCGGTGATCGGCATCGCCGGGCTCGACCGCGCCGGCCCGGAGCGACGCCGGGATTGCGTCGTAGTCGATGCCCGCGCGGCGCTTTCCAAGCGCGGCCGAGCCACGCACAGTTCCCTCGGTGATGACGCCGGCACGGCGCTCGGCCGCTACCCGTTCGCGCAGTCTCGGCACCACCTCGATCGCGAAGCGGCGCATCGCCTCGGGGTCGTCGCTCGTGAGGATGAATGCGCTGATGCCGTCCTCAAGCACCAGCGGCAGCAGATCCTCGACCCACTGCTTCGCCGGGCCGTCGAGCATCCCACCGGGCGCTGCCGAGAACCGCCCACCGACATTGAGCAGGCGGCGGATCTGCCGAGGGTCACGGCCCGCTTCTTCGGCCGCGGCGTCGATGGTCTTGTTAGCCTCCCGCAGCTCGCCGGGTTTGAAATAGGCGAGGGACGGCAGCCAGCCGTCGGCTTTGCGGCCGGTGAGTCGCAGCATCCGCGGCTTGTAGGCGCCGAGCCAGATCGGTATGTCGTGCGCGGGGGTGGGGCCACGTTGCGCACCGCTCACCCGGTAGTACTCGCCGTCAACCACCAAGCGGGAACGATCACGCTGGTCCCAGACGCCGCGGATCACATCGATCGCCTCCGAGAGCGCGTCGACGGCCTGGCCAGCTGTGAGCCGGCGCCCGCCCATCGCCGCGACTCCGTCCCAGAAGCCACCCGCGCCGAGCCCCAGGTCGAAGCGGCCGCCCGAGAGTAGGTCGAGACTGGCGGCCGCACGCGCGATGACGGCGGGCGGCCTCAGGGGGAGATTGAGCACGTTCGCGGAGACATGCACGCGCTTCGTGCGTGCGGCCACCCAAGCGAGCAGCGTCCAGGTGTCGAGGAACGCAGGCTGGTACGGATGGTCCTGGAAGGTCACCAAGTCGAAGCCCAGGTCCTCGCCAAGCACAGCGAGCTCCACCGGCTGCTGCGCTGGACGATTGATGGGTGTGATGAAGGTTCCGAAGAGCAGGGAATGACCGTAATCAGGCATGTCCACAGCCTAGGTGGTTCGTGCGCCATTTGCAAACGACTCATAAGCGCCTTACAATATGTATGTGAGCGTGAAGGCGCGGATCAGTGACGAGGAATGCCGCAGGTTTCAGTCCTCCTTGGAGCTTGTGGGCAAACGCTGGAGCTCCGGCATTCTCCTCGCCGTCGCGCAGGGGGCCACGCGATTCACTGAGATAGTCGCCGCGGTGTCTGGTCTATCCGATCGCCTGCTAGCGCAGCGCGTGCGAGAGCTGCAGGCTGCGGGCCTGCTTGAACGCCAAGTGATCGCCACCACGCCGGTGCAGGTGCGCTATCACCTCACTGATCGGGGTGCCGACCTCATTCGCTCCCTACAGCCGCTGGTCGCCTGGGGCGAACGCTGGGGACCGCCTAGGGGCGGGAGGTTGGATCGCGCCACCTTTAAGCCTTAATAAGGACGCGCGCGCGAGGCAAAAGTTCGAATCCGTACTGGGTCGCCCGCGGGGCATCCCGCGACTTAACCATATGTGGCTAACGGGAGGTACCGAGACCACAATATCTAGGCCCGACACCGAATGACTAACTGGCTCCAAACTAACTGGCTCCGGGACAGGGATTCGAACCCTGAACCTTGCGGTTAACAGCCGCCTGCTCTACCGTTGAGCTATCCCGGAACGGCGCCCGTTGATTCTAGGTGGTACCGATCCGCTAGGGCTCCAGACCGAACTCCCGCATCACCTCTTCGGTGTGCTCACCCAACGTGGGAGCTGGACGCGGCGGAACAGCCGCCGCGGCACCAAAACGGAGGGGCGATCCCGTGGTCAGAAAGCGTCCCAGGCCCACGTGATCGACTTCGGAGAACATCGGGTTGGCGGTTGACGCGCGTGGATCTTCCGCGACCAGCTGCTTCACGGTTCGATACGGGCTCCACAGGACGCCGTGTTGGTCAAAGGCCTTTCCTACATCGGCAATGTCGCGCTGCGCGATCCACGGTTCCAACAGCTCATAAAGAGCCTGGCGATGGGTCCAGCGATCGCCCTCCTTGCGGAAGTCCGCGCCCACACGTGACTCAAGCTCAGAGAAGTCGCGACTCAGTCGAGTTGCTTCGCCGAGGCTGACCCATTGCCTGGGTGTCAACGCCAGCACCATCACCCGACGTCCATCGCGAGTGCCGAAGTCGCGGCCGAAAGTGCCGTAGACATCATTGCCGAACCGGCCGCGCGGCTCCGGCTCGAGAACTGCTTCGCCGATCAGACCCAGATGGCCGACCATCGCCATCGCCACATCGGACAGGCTCAGCTCGACGAGCTGGCCCTCGCCAGTCAGGCGGCGGTGACGCTCGGCGGCAAGAATGGCAAAGGCCGCGAGGAATCCGGTCATCCCATCCCACGCCGGAAGCACGTGATTGACCGGGCCGTCACCGTCTTCGGGTCCGGTCAGCCACGGGAACCCAACGGCGGCATTGACGGTGTAGTCGACGGCGGTTCCGCCATCGCGATCGCCGGTGATGACCACCATGATCAGGTCGGGCCGCAACTTTGCGAGCTCCGAATACGAGTTCCAGCCCCTCACCGGCAGGTTGGTGAGCACGATCCCGCCTCCCTCCCCCGGCGCCGCGATGAGCTTGCTCACCTGACGCTGGCCAGCATCCGTGCGAGTGTCGATCGTCACCGAGCGCTTGCCCTGGTTCAGTCCCGCCCAGTACAGACTCCGTCCGCGATGCAGCGGCCATCGGTCGATGTCGATTCCGCCACCGGGCGGGTCGACGCGAATGACGTCCGCACCCAACGCCGCCAGGGTCGCGCCGCCCAGCGGTGCTGCGACGAACGCGGACAGCTCGACGACACGCAGGCCGGCGAGGATGGGACCCGCCGCGCTCATGAACCCAGGATCTGCCGGGCCCGCTCCGCCACCGGCATGTCCACGAACTCACCTGATGCGGTTCGTGTCGCGGCGCCCCCAGACTGCTCGAACGCCGCCAGCACGCCCTTCGCCCACGCCACCTCTTCCGGACTCGGCGCGAAAACCTCGTGGATGATCGGCACCTGCCGCGGATGGATGGCCGACTTCCCGAAGAACCCCAGCCGCTTCGCCGCCTGGACCTCCTTGCGCAGGCCGTCGTCGTCGTTGAGCAAGGTGTAAACGCCGTCGCTCGGCTGCGGCTTACCCGCCGCGCGCGCCGCGAGGATCAAGTAGGAGCGCGCATACAGCGTCTCCTGTGCTCCCTCCGGAATGCCCAGGTCCGCCGCCAGGTCCAGCCCTCCATACGAGAGCAGCGCGCACGCCGGCGCTGTGGCGATCTCGAAAGCCGCGAGCACCCCACGCGCCGACTCGATCGTGCAGTCGAGCGGCACGCCAGGCGCACGATCCGCTACCCACGCCACGTCCGCCGCGGATTCCACCTTGGGGATGCGGAAACCCAGCACCGAGCCGACAAGCTTCTCCAGGTCGCGCTCGCACGTTTCGGTCCTGGCCTTATTGACCCGCACCCAACACTGCTGCGTGGCGGCCACACTGGCGACCATCTCGCGCGCGCGTTCCTTAATGTCAGGCGGGACGGCGTCCTCCAGGTCGAGCAGCACCACGTCGGCGCCGGCGTCGAAAACCTGGGCCAGAATCTTCTCGTTGTGTCCGGGCGCGAAGAGCCAGCTTCGTGGTGACCGTGTCACTCCGCCGCCCGCCGGGTTAGGGAACGTCTTCACGAACGAGCTGGCGCGCGATCACGGTCCTGAGGATGTCGTTGGTCCCCTCTCCGATCGCCATCAGCGGTGCATCCCGATAGAAGCGCTCGATCTCGTACTCGGTCGAGTAGCCGTAGCCGCCGTGGATGCGCATCGCTTCGAGCGACGCTTTGATGCAAACCTCAGACGCGTAGAGCTTCGCCATCCCGGTCTCGAGGTCGGCCCGCCGCCCCGAGTCGAGCGCTGACGCCGCCCACCACGTCAACAGCCGCGCGGCCTGCACCTCTGTGGCCATGTCCGCGAGCTTGAGCTGGATAGCCTGGAACTCGGCGATGGGCCGGCCGAACGCTTGGCGCTCCCGCGCGTAGGCAAGCGAGCGATCGAGGCTCGCCTGCGCGACTCCCACCGCCCGCCCGGCGATGTTGACCCGCCCGAACTCCAGCACCGACAGCGCCTGCTGCAAGCCATGACCTTCCTCCCCGCCCAGCAGGTTCTCGACCGGCACGTGGCAGTCGCTCAAGAACACCTCGGACGATTCCGGTCCCTTGTACCCGATCTTGTCGAGGTCCTTCCCCACCGTGAAGCCTGGTGTCCCCTGCTCGATCATCAATATCGTCATGCCCTTATGCCGGGGCTGCGCATTCGGATCGGTCTTGACCAGGACTGGAAGCGGGTCAGAATGCCGCGCGTTCGTGATCCAGGTCTTGGCCCCATTGACGGTGTAGTGGTCGCCGTCTCGCCGCGCGACTGTCGCGATGCCCTGCAGGTCGCTGCCCGCTTGAGGCTCGGTGAGCGCGATGCCGGAACGCCGCGTGCCGGTGGCCAGATCCGGCAGCCACCGTGCGCGCTGTTCGGGCGTGCCGAACTTCCACAGCAACATCGTGGCCAGCGAATGCGAGCCCAGGATTCCGGCCACACCCATCCATGCCTTCGAGATCTCTTCGAAGACGATCGAGTAGGAGACCGCGTCGATCGCGATGCCTCCGTACTCCTCCGGCACCAGCATCCCGAACAGGCCCATCGCCTTCATCTCGTCGACGATCTCTTCCGGGTAGCGCCCGGCCAGCTCCCAATCGCGCGCGACCGGGGCGATGCTTTTGCGGGCGAAATCGCGCATCAGGTCGCGAAACGCAGTCTGCTGTTCAGACAGCTCGAAGTCCATCGCGCTAGCGCTTCTTCGGACCCTGACCGCGCCGGTAGATCATCGCCGTGCGCTTGAACGAGATCACCTCGGTTCCGTCCTGGTTGAGGCCGGTCGTGCGCACGGTGACGATGCCGATGTTCTTGCGCGATTTCGAATCCCGAAGCTCCAGAACCTCCGAGCGCGAGTACACGGTGTCGCCCTCGAACACCGGGTTGGGCAGGCGGACCTCATCCCAGCCGAGGTTGGCCATCACGTTCTGGGACACGTCGCTCACGCTCTGCCCAGTCACCAGCGCCAGCGTGAGACAGCTGTTGACCAGCGGCTTCCCGAACTCGGTCTGAGCCGCGTAGTGATGGTCGAAGTGGATGGGCGCGGTGTTCTGGGTCAGCAGCGTGAACCAGATGTTGTCGGCGGTGGTGATCGTCCGGCCCAGCGCGTGCTCGTAGACATCGCCCACCGCGAAGTCCTCGAAGTACCGCCCCCGCCACCCCTCTTTGACAGTCACCGCATGCCTATCTTGATCCGCTCAGAGACCCAGATAGGCCTTCCGCACTCCCGGGTCGTCGCGCACTTTCGCCGCCGCTCCGCTCAACGCCACCCGCCCGTTCTCCAGCACATACGCCCGATCCGCCGCGTCCAGCGCCACCAGCACGTCCTGCTCGACCAGCAGCAGCGCCATGCCTTCCTTATTGATGTCGCGGATCGCATCGATCAGCCGATCGACGACCTTTGGCGCAAGGCCGAGCGACAGCTCGTCGATCATCAGCAGCTTCGGACGCGCCATCATGCCCCGCCCGATCGCCACCATCTGCTGCTCCCCGCCCGATAGCGTGGCCGCCTCGCGCGTCAACTTATCTTTCAAAGCCGGGAAGCGGTCCAGCACCCGCACCAGGTCGGCGCGGATCTCGCGATCGCGCCGCAGGTACGCGCCCAGGAGCAGGTTCTTCTCGACCGAGATCGTGCCGAATAGGCGGCGTCCCTGCGGCACGTGGGCGACGCCATTGCGCACCAGCACCTCCGGGCGCGCGTTCGTGACGTCCGTGCCGGCCAGAGTGATCGAACCGGACGTCGCCCGGACGAGGCCCGAAAGCACGCCAAGCAAAGTGGATTTCCCCGCACCGTTCGCGCCGACTAGAGCGATCAGCTCGGACGGCGCGATCTCCAGATCGATCCCAAACAGCACGGGCCCGGCGTCGTACCCGGCGTTCAGCCCCCGGACCTGGAGCAGCGGCTCAGGACTTAAGCCGCTTCGCATACCGCTCTCCCAAGTAGGCCTCGATCACCCGCTCGTCGCGCAGCACCGCCTCCGGCTCGCCCTGCGCCAGCACGTGGCCGAAGTCGAGGACGATCGCACGCTTGCAAACGCCGATGATCACGCGCATTACGTGCTCGATCAGCAGCACCGTCACGCCAGTCGCATGCACCGCCCGAACCATCTCGAGCGCCTCGTCGATCTCCACGTTGTTCAGCCCCGCCATCACCTCGTCCAGCAGCAACAGGTGCGGCCGCGTCGCCACCGCGCGCGCGACCTCGAGCCGCTTGCGATCTGGGATGGTGAGCGACGTCACCTGCTGATTTGCCCTGTTCTTGAGGCCAACGAGCTCGAGCACCTGGTCAGCCTTCTCGAACGCCTGCTTCAGCCCGCCGCGCCCATCCGCGTTGCCGAACATCGCGCCGATGGCGGCGTTCTCGCGCACCGTCATGGAACCGAACGGCTTCACGATCTGGAAGGTGCGACCGATTCCTAGCTTCGCGACCCGATGCGGCGCCACGCCCGCGATTGAGGCTCCCTCCCAGCGGATGTCCCCGCCGTCGAGACGATGCACTCCACTGATGCAGTTGAGCAGCGTCGTCTTGCCCGCGCCGTTCGGGCCGATGATGCCGACGATCTCGCCCTTCCCCACCTCAAACGTCACGCCGTCCACGGCGGCCACTCCCCCAAAGCGCTTCGTCACCCCGCGCAGCTCGAGCTGCGCAGCAGCGGCGCTCACAGCGAGGTTTCTCGAAGCGACCGCCGCAGATACGCCCAGCTCAAGCGTGTGCGGCCGCCGAAGAAGTCGATCACGCCGCGCGGAATGAAGATCACGACCACGATCAGCAGCAGGCCCAGGATGATCTGCGCCACGATCGGGTGCGCCTGATCGGAGACAAAGGGGATCTGGATCGAGATCGGCAGAGTGCCGCCCAAAAACTGGATCAGCAGCTGCAGCAAAACGGCGCCAACCGCCGGCCCAAACACTGTGCCGGTGCCGCCGAGCAGCGCCATCAGAATCATCTGGACGTTGTATTCGATCGGGAACGCGTTGTCCTGGTTGATGAAAACGTTCCACTGCGAGAAGATCCCGCCCGCCAGTCCGGTCAGCGCCGCCGCAAGCGCGTAGGCCGCGACCTTATGGGCGGTTGTGTTGACGCCGAGGACCGCCGCCGCCTCCTCGTTCTCGCGGATCGCGATGAGGCCATAGCCGAACCTGCTGCGCAGCACCCACCAGGTGACCCCCATCGCGAGCGCCGCCGCCGCACACATTAAATAGAAGAAGAAGAGGCCCCGATTGTCGATCGACAGGATCGGGAGGAACAGGCCGCTCGCGCCTCCGAACACCGGCTGGCCGTTGTAGTCGATGTTCTGCACCAGCTCGCCCAGAGCCACCCCCACTCCCAGGCTCGCGACCGCGAAGTAGTGCCCGCGCAGCCGGAGCAGCGGAAGTCCGACCAGGGCAGCGAACGCAGCCGCCAGAACTGGCGCGAGAGGCAGCGCGAGCAAGAACGGCCACTTCGCCTTCGCGATCAGCATGCCCGTTGTATAGGCCCCGATCCCAAAAAACGCCACGTTGCCGAAGGCGGCGTAGCCGGTGATCCCGCCGATGATGTTCCAGGCCGTGGCCATGATGATGAACATCACGATGAACGTCGCGATTCGGAACCAGAACTTATCCGCCAGCAGCGGAACGTTGGCCGACTGCGCGACGTCCAGCGAGGTCAGCGGGGCGAGCAGCGCGTAGGCGGCGACAATCGCGCCGACGATCAGGAAGATGCGCCGCCAGCGCTGTTTCGATGCCGCTGCCGCGATCACTTCAGACGACCCATCAAGCCCTGCGGTCGGGTCACCAGCACGAGCACCATGAGCCCGAAGGCGATCGCATTCGCGAACACCGAACCCGAACCGGGGATCGACTGCGCGAAGGCCTCGACCAACCCGAAGGCAAGACCTCCCACAACCGTCGCGCTGACCCGGCCGAGTCCGCCCAGGATCACGACGACGAACGCTTGCAGCGTGTAAGGCTCACCGGCGGTTGGGGTGATCGCCTGGATCAAAGCGATGAGGCCGCCGGCCACCCCGGCGCATGCTGCACCGAGCCCGTACGTCACCGCATACGCGTGGCGCAGGTCGATGCCCACCAGCTGTGCAGCGTCGCGGTCCGAGGCGATGGCGTTGATGGCCAGGCCGATCCGCGTCCGGTTGAGCAAGAAAGCCAGCCCCGCCGCCAGCAAGATGGCTGCAGCCAGGGACATGAGCCGCACATACGGAATGACGATGCTGCCGAACTCGAAACCCTGACCTGAGTACGAAGGCGAGACCGAGCGAAAGTCAGGCCCGAAAATCAGGAGCAGGATATTGACGATCACCAGGTTCACCCCGAAAGTGAGCAGGAACGTGAACAGCAACGGCGCGCGAATGATCCTGTTGATCACCCCGCGCTGCAGCCCGTAACCGAGCGCGAAAAGAATCAAAGCATCCAGCGGCAGCGTCAGAAACGGATCCAGGCCCAGCCCCGTAAACAGCTTCCACGTGATGTACCCGCCGACGATCACCAGCGCCCCGTGCGCGAGGTTGACGATGTTGAGCACGCCCCACACAAGGCCGAAACCCACACCGACCGCGACGTAGACGCCCCCGGACAGCAGGCCGAGGATGACCAGCTGGACGAACAAGGGTGGCTAGTAGGCCCGGATTAGCGCAGGTCCCACGCAGGGGTTGGGTACTTGGGCTGGGCGTCCGCGACGTCAGCGGGATAAACGGTGTGATGCACGCCAGCCTGGATCTGCTCGACGACCATCGGCTTGTAGATGTTGATGCCGCGGCTGTCGAACTTGATCTGGCCGGCGAAGGTTGTCACGTCCAGCGCCGCCAGCGCGTCGCGAACCTTGTTGGGGTCGAGCGACTGCGCGTTCTCGATGGCGCGCTGCAGAGCCAAACACGCCATCGTCGACATGGCGACGTGGTAGTCGGGCTCACCTTTGCCTGGGTATTTCGCTTGGTACGCCGCGACGTACTGGGCCACCGTCAAATAGAACGCAGGCTTGTTCTTGACCTGCGGAGTCCACTGCGAGCCGTCGTACACATAGTCGGCGTCCTTGCCGAGCGCGGTGATGAAGTCCGGAGTGGACGGGCCCACCGAGTAAGCAAAGATCTTGGCGTTCAGCTTCTGCTCCTTGGCCGCCTTGTTGATCGCGATCGCCTCCTGGAGGTGGCCGGAGTTGAGCACGATGTCGGCATTGGCAGCCTTCGCCGCCTGCACCTCGGCCGAGAGGTTGGTGTTCCCGTTCTTGTACTTCTTGATGGGGAACACCGTCATGCCTTTGGTTGGGGCATAGGTGACGATCGCGTTGGCCACCTCGAGGCTGAAGTTGTCGTCAGCACTGAGCATGAAGACGGTGGTCGGCTTGGGGGTAAGAGTGGCCGCCATATCGATCACGCCCTGGAGGTACTTATTGGCGGGGCTCAGCACGCCGAAGGTGTATTTGTAGCCATGGCTGAAAATGTCCTGTGCCGCTCCGTTCGCCTCGACCATCGGGATCTGGTTCTGCTCGGCGACGATGGCGTCAGTCGCCGTCGCTGTGCTCCCGTACGGACCCAGGAGGAAATTCGCCTTGTCTTCGGTGATGAGCTTCTGCATCAGCACCGCGGACTGGTTGGCGTTGCTGGTGTCGTCGTAGTACTTGATGGTGACCGGGTGCTTGACCCCGTTCACGACGATGCCGCCGCGCGCGTTGATCCAGTCCTGCCACAGGTTGTAGCCCTGCTGGGTGAGCTCGGATTCCTTGGTCAGGGACCCGGTGAGCCCGAGCGGGGCCCCGAGGATGATGGTCGCGCCTGTCGCGGCGGGGGCGGCGGTGCCTCCGCACGCAAACGCAGCCAACATGGCAACCGCGAGCAAAGCCAACTTGCGCACTGGAACGGGCACCACACTTCCCCCCAATTCAGGTCGATATCAGCCGGGTAATCGTAGGTTATTGCCCAGTTCCCTGCCCCTCTCAGGAACCGGCCAGCTCCTCGACCGGGGTGGCGAGCGCGGAGCCCGGGTAGCGAGCACGGGCGAAGGCGGCGGTGACCACGACCAGCACGCTGAGCCCCGCCGCCGCCAGGAAAAGCTGCCCGTACAGGTGCTGCTGGACTAGCAACGCGCCCAGCCCGGAACCGATCGCGCCTCCCGTGAAGGCCCCGGTGACGAACAGCGCCGTGGCCGTGCCCCGCACCTCAGGCGCGATGTCGGTGGCCCAGTTCTGCATCGTCGAATGGAGGATCGCGTAGCAGCCGCCGATCAAGAGGCTGGCGCAAAGGATGGCGACAGCGTGCTGATCCAGGGCCGCCACCAGGTAGCCCACGACGCTCATCGCGCCGCCGATGCTGATCGGGACCCACGCAGGTGTCCGCGGAGCGATCCACTTGACCACTCGCGTGCCGACAAGGACCGCGCCTCCGTAGGTCGCGACCACAAGGCCGGCCACGGCCGTGTTGGTCCCGGTCGACTCGAGGGCCGGCGCGAAGTAGACGAAGAAGCCGAGCATCATCGCGCCCTCCGGAATCGCGAAGAGGATCAGGAAGCGCGCCCACGGCCGTCGGAAAACCTGGCGGAGCTGTTCGACAGGGCCTCCGGTGGTCGGCCGAGCGCTCGATTCCGGCAGGCGGCCCATCGCGACAGCCAGCACGACCGCGATCACCGCGGTGATGCCAAAGATCACCCGCCAGTTGAAGTAGTGGGCGAAAAGTCCCGAGCCGAGGCTGCCGGCGGCGGTGCCGATTGCGACCGCGGCGAGCAGGTCCGCGATGACGGCGTGGCGCGCCTTGAACGGAATCATGTCGCCCACGTAGACGAGAGCCGTCGGCAGGACCGCGCACACCGATAAGCCGGCGAGGATCCGCGCCGCGATCAGGAAGTTGAGGTTGGGAGCGAGCGCTGAAAGCGCGCAGGCCGCGGCGGCGGCGCCGAGGCTGATCCGGATGATCTTGATCCGACCGGCGCGGTCGGAGGCGAAGCCCCAGAACGGCTGCGCCAACCCATACGCGAAGTAGTACGCGGTGGCGGCGATGGCGACAGCCCCGACCGGAGCGCGGAACTCGAGGGCGATCGGGATGATGACGGGGGCGACTGCAAAGCGATCGATCATGGTCACGAAGGGACCGGCGGAAAGGAGCCGGACGTTGAAACCCACCTCTCGCATCGCCGCCGAAAAGCCTAGTGACATGCGGAACTTGACGCCCTCACCGGCAAGTGCTTACATCGTCACGACAGGCCGCATCGGGTTGGAGGGAAGTGGTTGATGACTCCTACTACATGGCTGCGCCGGCTTTGTGCCGGCTCGATCCTGGGACTTGGGTTAGCTCTTCTGCCGGCGAGTGCGTCGGCGACTACAACGATCGCCTGCAGCGGCACGACGGTCGTGCTCTGCACTGGCCATACGACCGAGGTGTCCGGGCTGGACGCGAACTTCAAGATCGAGAAGCCGGCCGTCTGGAACGGAACGCTGGTGCTCTACAGCCACGGCTACGACTCGTTCACCGTTCCATTGCCGCCGCAAGACGCCGGCGACCCGTACACCGGCGGGTGGCTTCTGAGCCACGGCTATGCAATCGCCGGGTCTGCGTATGCGAGAGCGGGATGGTCGCTGCAGCAGGCATTCCAGGACCAGATCGCGGTCCTCAATGTGTTTGACACGAGGTTCTCGCACCCTACCCGCACCATCGCGTGGGGGCACTCGCTGGGCGGGATGATCACCGCCGGACTAATCCAGCTTCACCCCGACCGCTTCACCGCAGCGCTCCCCATGTGTGGAGTCGTGGCGGGCGGAGTCGGTGTCTGGAACCAGGGCCTTGACTCGGAGTTCGCGCTTCTGACCCTCCAGTCACCAGGCGTGTTCAAGCTCACGGGCTTCACCTCTAAGGCCGATGTCGACGCCAACTTCTACGCAGCGTACGGCGCAGCCGTTGCCGCGCTGGCGACCCCACAGGGGCGCGCTCACCTTGCGCTGGCCAACGCGCTGGCTGATGTCCCCGGTTGGTTCGCGCCGGCGAGCCCGGAGCCCGCGGCCACCGACTTCCTGACCCAGGTGAAGAACCAGGTCGAGTGGATGAAGAGCCCGAATCTCTACTTCGGCTTCTACGGACGCGCCGAGCTGGAAGCCCGGGCGGGAGGCAACTTCTCCTGGAACACTGGCGTCGACTACAAAAAGCAGCTGGCCAAGTCCACCCAGAAGGCTGAGGTCAAAGCCCTCTACGCGGCAGCAGGCCTCGACCTCGAGGAGGAGCTGGACAAGCTCAATGACACTCCTCGCATCGCCGCCAACCCCGCGGCAGTCGACTACGTGACGAAGTACATCGTCTACAACGGCAACATCGAGCAGCCTGTCCTAACGCTGCACACGACCGGTGACGGCCTCGTCCAGGTGACCGACGAGCAGGCATACGCCAGCGTGGTCAGGAGCGCCGGCAACAGCAGCCTGCTGCGCCAGGCATACGTGCATCGGGCCGGTCACTGCACCTTTACGCCCGCCGAGACGATCAGCGCATTCCAGACGCTGGTTCGCCGGATCGACACGGGAAAGTGGGCGGGGATTGATGCGGCGACATTCAACGCGCAGGCGCTCGCTCTCGGGGCGCTGAACTCGGCACCCCCAAGCTTCATCAACTTCAAGCCCGGCCAGTTCCTGCGCCCGTTCGACGCCCGCAACCTCGATGGCGAGGGAGACTCCGGCAACCAGAACAACCAGAACTAGAAAGACACCGAACCCCTCGGGCCGCCGCCCGGGGGGTTCCTTTTTTTAGCGGCCTGGCTGCACCTTCACGCTAAGTGCTAACAGTTTCATTCGATTCAGCACCGCCCATCGGCTGTTGGCCCAGAGGAACGTTGCCACGATCGCCATCGTCCATTCCATCATGCGGCCGAAGCTACCAGCGAACGAACGAGAAATCTCTGTGCCTAAGAGCCGAGGATCAGAGCCAACTTCTCGTGCGACTACGCCGGTCGGGTGGTTAGCAGCCCACCCAGCCGAACATCTGCTGGACCTTGATCCGGTCGAAGCCGCGCACTATCGAGTGATGGCCCATGCGCAGCAGGGGAACACTCTCGCCGTCCAGCTGCTCCCACTCGCGCATGGCGGCCGGGTCGCGGTTGACCAGGCGGTATTCGAACTGAATGCCAAGGTCGTTCAAGAGGTCGACCATCGCGGTCGACTCAGTTGATTCGTCCGAGCCGTAGAGCACTGCCTTGGTATCCATCTATGTAAGCAACGCCAGACTAGGGGTGTTCTGGCGATAGAGCCAATCAATTGTTCTGATGCCTTGCATAGGCAGAGTTGATAGAGCCTCAGAACAGGCCGGTCAGCCAGCGGCGCAGCGGCTTGCGACCGGCCGGCTCCTGGTAGGCCGGCAGCAGCCGCGCCACCGCCTCCGCACCTTCGCGATGCATCTCGTCGACGGTCTTGCCGGCCGCCTGGATCGGCTCTCCGATGAACACGCGAATCCTCTTCCCCAGCCACACATCCTTGGGACCGGACAGCCCGACCGGCACGACCGGGACGCCGGCACTCACTGCGAAATGGGCGAAGCCTTTCTTGAAGGGTAGGACCTCGCCCTCGCGGGGCCCAAAATCTCCCTCGGGAAACAGAGCCAGGGCGCCCCCGAGCTCGAAGCAGCGGCTGACCTGCTGAAAGAGGTCTGTAGCCTGGCGGCGCGCCCTGTCCACCGGGATGATGCCACCCGTCGCCCGCACCAGCGCCCACTCCAGCCGCCGTCTCATCATCCCCGTCGGGTCGGCCAGGAAGTGGATGCGCGGTTCGATTGGAAAGACCATCGCCAGAGTCAAGGCGTCAAGCCAGCCGAGATGGTTGGCGATGACGATGTACGTACCGGTGCGCGGAATGCGCTCGCGGCCGTGAATCTCGAAGCGGAAAGCGAGGCGCAGCGTTGGCACGGTGACCAGCCGGACGATGCGATAGGCGAGAGTGGCCCGGCGTCCCACCGGGAGCAGATCGACCGGCGGGACCTCCGCGCTGGCCTGGCCCGCGGCGACTGCCTCGGCGTTTGGTCGCCACCGCAAGGCATTCCAATCGTCGGTCACTGAGATTTGCGTCACGGCGACCAGGCTGGCGCCGTGCAGCACTCCCCAGCCATGGTCGCGGCTGAGGTCCGAGCCGGGCCCGGAGGATGGCTTCGGATACGCGACCCACAGGACTCCGCCCGGCTTCAGCGCACCCAGCGCAGCGCCGGCGTCACGCTCCAGCTGCGCTCGGTCGCCGGCAAAGAGCTGGACCACGTCGTGGGGCTCACTCCCTTCCTGAGCGATCGTGGCGATCGTCACGCTGTCCGGCAGGGGCTGCAAACCGGCCACATAACCCGGCGGCGCGTTCAGGATCAGCACGCTCTGGCCGGTTTGGATGAGGAGCTTGCGGGCCAGAGCCGATTCCGCCATTTGCGCCCGTATTATCCGCGCCGCCTAACGTCAGAAAACCGCCGCAAAATGTGCCACCATCTGAAAGTTAAGTGCACGCTTGGCAACATACCTAGGAGGCTGAAATGAAACGTGGGATTGCGTTGAAGAGCCTGGCTCCGGTGCTAGTGCTCCTGGGGGCTGTCGCGCTGGCCACGCCGGCAAGCGCCATCGGGGGCCCTCCTGGGGGATTCGTGCTTCCGCCGGGATCGACCGCGACCTTCAGCGGGATTGACTTCATCGCCTGCAACAACCTCGGCTGGGGCTACTCGCTGAACTTCGGTCCCGACCAGGTCCAGGCGACGAGACAGGGGGACTGCGCCACGAATATGCCCGCCCCGGACGTAACCATCGGGCCGTTCGCGACCCCGACGAACGTTCGCGTCTTCTTGAAAGACATCACCTGCACCTCCGCGACGTACTACTCTGACGGGACGCCAGTCGACCACGTGATCATCAGTGGTTCGAACCCGTACACGCTGAGGTTCTCAGACGCTGGCGGGTTCTGCGAGCGGCAAACCTTCCCGGCCACAAACTTCACGGGCTACAACCTCAGGGTGATCCTGACGATCACGGACCTGTGCAAGGACCAGGACATGGTGGACAGCCAGCTCAACCTCGTATGCGAGCAGGAAGGCCAGCACGGCGACTCGCATGTCGGGAATGGCGGCGGCGAGGAATCCAATCACGCAGCCGCCCCGGCCCAGCCGGTGAAGGCAACCCAGACTGCCCAGCACAGCGGCGCCCCTGTCAGCCGTAGCAATGTCGGACACGCCAACCACGCTGACGGCCAGGCCCAACAGTCGAAGTCGAACGGAAACTCCTAGCCACTCTCTGGGGCCGGGGCATCGCGCCCCGGCCTCCCGTCCTGCGCCACTTCCGCCGCAATCCTCATCGCCGACTGGCGTGCTTAGACGCCCTGACAGTTGGTAACGAAAAAGGCGAAAGCCCGCCTAGGGCAATACAAAGAAAGGGAGGTGATGTGACATGTTGACGATCCGCATGAGCCCGGGTCCGCCCAGTAGGCCCGATCAGCGATCAGAGGAAGGGCCGCCCCAGCGGGCAAGCCTTCCTTCTAACATGCGCCGATGAACGATCTGAATGCCTTCGACCGTCGGCTCTTTGCTTGGCTGAGTCGCCGATCAGACCAGCTTCTGGCCGCACTACCTATTGCGATATTCATCTGCGTTGGAGTAATCGGCATCGTCGCGATCTCTGCGATCGCCCATCGTTCGCCAGACAATTACATGAATTGGGTGATGGCGTGGCTGATAGTCGCCGCATTCGCTTTGTATTTCGCGGCTATCTACACAATCGCAGCCGTCTTCCTCCGGAGTCGCCGTTTCAAATTGCTCGAACTACATCAGACCATGCGGGATATCCAGGCGATGTCGTGGCGCGAATTCGAAGATCTCGTCGCCGCGTTCTATCAAGCAAAGGGCTATGAAGTCGAGCCTCGCGGGGGCGACCTACCTGATGGAGGCGTCGATCTAATTGTCGGGAAGGGTGGCTCTAGATGGCTTGTCCAGTGCAAGCACTACCGGAATCAACTGGTTGACGTGCGCGCATTACGAGAACTCCTAGGAGTTGTAGCCGCCAGGGGCGTCGCGGGAGGGATTCTCGTCGCTTGCGGGGCATTCGATGAGCGGGCACTTGCTTTCGCCAAGGGCAACACCAAACTCGAGCTGATCGGCGGCGAGCAGTTGCGGGAGCTGGTGGCCGATGCGGTGCGAACCCGCAGGCCAGGGACAACTTGCCCGGAATGCGGAAGCGCGCTGCGGGAGACGACCGGACGCTACGGGCCATTCCTGGGCTGCAGCAACTTTCCCGCCTGCCACGGCTGGCTGCCGTTACCATCCGCCGCCAGGCCCGCGCCGAGCTCGAAGTCTTAGCCGGCTAGAAGATCAGCGACTCGGTACGTCACCCCGGCCTCGGGGAGGAAGCTCGGGATACCCGGCACCACCAGCGCTTCGGGCGCTCGGCTGTGGACCGGGAGCACAACTTTCGGGTGGACCGTGGACACCATCCGGACGATGTCCTCGGGGCGCGAATGGCCGGAGCTCGTGAGCGTGCGGAACTCCAGGCCGAAACGAGCGACCCAGGCCTCGAGCACCGCATAAGCGGGATCGTAGGTTCCCAGCGGAGTACCTCCGGACTGGATCCATAGTGATCCGGCGGGCGGCTTGAGGTCGATCAAGAGCGGCAGCGATTCGAAGCCGAGCTGGAGGCAGTGTCCACGCGGGTCGGCGCGAACCGCGTCGATCGAGCCGAGGACATTCGGCCAGCCCGCCATCGCGGCCATCTGCGGTTCCAGCAAAAGCCGGCGGCCGGCGGCCGCGCAACCGGCGGCGAGTCCCGCCACCCGCTCCCGATTCATGCCGTAGACGTTGACGACGACCAGGCCCGGCGCCTCGGCCACCGCCCGACCCAGCCCTGCGATCGCCTCCGGTTCACTGAGCTGCGGCGGGCTGCCTTCGAGCGGAACGTAGCCCAGCGAAACGCCCTCCTGGATCAACACGTCTGCTCCCCGCGTCGTACGGGCGAAGTCCTCCGTCACCTCCGGGTGAAGGCCGTGCCAGCGATGGTCGCCCGTGAAGGCGAGGGTCGCTTCGGGGGTCTCGATGAGGAACCCGGTGGAGCCAGGCACGTCGTGGTCGACGGTCACGAAGCGGACCCGGATGGGGCCGACAGCAATTGTCTCGCCGTCCTGGACCATCGATCCCGGCGGCCGCCGCCAGGGCAAATAACCGGAACCGTCGGCCCCCCATCGCACCGGCTCCATAGCCGACGGGTAGTAAAGCGGGACGTCGGGGCCGAGCCAAGGGATCAGACCTGTGTGATCCAGGTGCATGTGCGTGAGGAAGACATGCGTGTGGCCGTCCCAGGCATCGCCGGCGTAGACACCCCGCAGCGGAGGCGCCTCGCCGACCGCAATCAGGTCGCCAATCTCCCGGCCGGGCCGGGGCGATAGGCCGAGCGAGAAAGGCGACCGGCCGGGGGCGTGCTCGCGCCCGAAGTCGAACAGGCAGCGTGCGTCGCCGTGCTGGACCAGGAACTTGAGCCCAGTCGGGTTGCCGGTGTGCAGGAAGGTGAGCAGCGTGCTTGTGGCGCTCATAGGGAACCGACGATCATAGGCCCCGGTGGCGACACAGGGGTCGGCTGAGCTTCGGCGGCGGGCTCGCGCCGAGTCACTGACGGGCTACCTGCTGATCTCGCCCGCGATGGCGCTCTTGATCCTCTTCGTCCTCATCCCCGCGCTTTGGATCTTCTGGCTCTCCTTTCAGCGCTGGGACCTGATCAGCGGCACCAGCGACTTCATCGGTACCGCCAACTTTGAGCGCTTGCTCCTCCGCGACGACGTCTTCCGAAAGGCCGTGTGGCAGACCGTCTATTTTGTCGCGGCCACCGTCCCACTCAGCATGGGGCTCGGCCTCTTCCTGGCGGTCCTGCTCAACCAGACGATGCCCTTCCGAGATTTCCTCCGGACCGTCATCTTCACCCCTTACGTGATGCCGATCGTCGCCACCGCGCTGATCTTCAGCTTCATCTACCACCCGGATGTCGGCGTCATCAACGCCGCGCTCAATGCGGTCGGTCTCCCCAAGGTCCACTGGCTCGACGACCCCCGCGCGATCATGCCCGCGATCATTCTCTACAGCGTCTGGCAGCACACCGGCTACAACGCGGTGATCTTCCTGGCCGGCCTTTCCAACGTCCCGCCCGAGCTCGACGATGCGGCGCGGGTCGACGGCGCCGGCGCGTGGACCCGCTTCTGGCGGGTGACCTGGCCGATGCTCAGCCCTACCACGTATTTCGTGCTGCTGATCAACGTCGTGGCCTCCTTCAAGGTGGTCCAGCCGGTCCTGGTGTTCGCCGGCGGGGTGAGCGGCGCCACCTCCGGCGGGGGCGGGCCCGACAAGGCGGCGGAGACGATTGGCTACTACCTATATGTACAGGCCTTCTCGTTCTTCCACGCCGGTTACGCGGGGGCGATCTCGGTCGTCCTCTTCCTGATCATCCTCGCGATCACCGCGCTCCAGGTCGGCGTCTTCTCGCGGCGGGTGTTCTACCGGTGAGGCGCTCGCTCAACCTCGTGCCCCGCTACCTGGTGCTCGTCCCCTTCGCCGCGCTCTTCGCCTTCCCTTTCTACTGGATGGTCGTGATCTCGCTGGGGACGCTGCAGTCGGTCTTCGTCTTCCCGCCCATCCTCTATCCCCTTTGGCACTGGGACAACTACCTGTCGGCAGTCGGACTGCTCCCGGACCCCTCAACCGGCGCCACCCTCAACATCCCGTGGGTCCGCTATTTCCTCAACACCGTGATCGTCGCCGGCGGGACCACGGCGCTAGTGCTCATCACGTCGCTTCTCGGTGGCTACGCGTTCGCCTCCATGCACTTCCCTGGGAAGAAGTTCGTCTTCGGCCTGGTCCTGGCCATCTACATGGTGCCGACCGAGGTGACCCTGGTCCCCAACTTCATCATCCTGGCCAACCTCCACTGGATCGACAGCTACCAGGCGCAGATCGTCCCCTTTGGTGCCTCGGTGTTCGGGATCTTCCTGATGCGGCAGTTCTTCATGGGGCTGCCCAGCGACCTGTGGGACGCCGCCCAGCTCGACGGCGCCGGCCACCTTCGTTTCCTGTGGTCGATTGCCGCGCCGCTGGCCCGGCCGCCCCTGGTGACGATCGCGCTGTTTCACTTCGTCGGCTCCTGGAATGCCTTCCTGTGGCCCCTAATAGTCACCAACAGCGACGCGTACCGGCCCGTGCAGGTGGGCCTGCAGGCTTTCAGCTACGCGGACGCCACCAACCCAGTTCTACACGCGGCGGGCAGCTTGATGGTCACACTCCCAATACTCGTTATCTTTCTCTTGGCGCAGAGGCAAATCGTGGGCGGCATCGCCGCGAGCGGGATTCGCGGCTAGGGGAAGTTTTGGAGGAGATTCAATGAGAGGCAGAAGGTTGCTCGGCCTGCTGGCCATCGCCCTGATCGTCGCCTGTGGCGGCAGTAACACCCCTGCTCCCCCGAAGCTCGGCGCACTCGCCACGACGGTTCAGGTCACCTTCTGGCACGCCCTGAGCGGCAACCTCCTGACCGCGCTCACGGACCTGACCACCCAGTTCAACTCGAGCCAGAGCAACGTCAAGGTCACGCTGGTGGCGAAGGGCGCGTACACCGACCTGAACAAGGCGGTCCTGACCGGTCTCGCGGCCAGCCAGGCGCCGGACCTCGCGCAGTGCATCGA
>Ga0209117_1000219_pt1 | contig 32936 bp, 39 predicted proteins | sample BlaSpr_A8_OM2_M2_FD_187978 | JGI IMG/M metagenome (GOLD analysis project Ga0209117, IMG submission 187978) | Forest soil microbial communities from Thunder Bay, Ontario, Canada - Black Spruce, Ontario site 2_A8_OM2_M2 (SPAdes) (version 2) | ecosystem: Environmental > Terrestrial > Soil > Boreal... | reverse complement strand
GTCCTCGTCGAAGAGCTCTTGCTTCTCGCCGAGCCAGTCGCGCAGATGACAGAGAAGGGATGCGGATTGGAAACCGATCTCACCCGTGCTCAACGCCGCGGCGACCTTGGGCAGCGACTCCAGCTGCTTGCCGACGCGCAGCCGATCGGCTGCAGCAGTGACCGACATGTTGCAAGTCCGGCTGATCCAGGTTGCAGCGGTCGCCGTCCCGCTTAGGAGGTGGTCGCCCCGCTGCTTGGCCCGTCGGGCCATCGCTGAGAACTCACTCTCCAGCCCATCTATGCCGGCACGAAGACTCTTGAGGTCGTCGTCCATTGCCTCGACCTCGCGAGCCTGATATTCGCGAATCGCCGCCAGCAGTTTCTCGAGAGGTGTTCCCCCCTCCCCCAACATGAGAAAAGCATACCAAACATCTGTTTGGGGGTCAACACTTTACAGGGAAAATCTCACCCGGCACAAAACAATTTCTGCGGACATCCACCCGCACCACCCAGGCCCGGCCCGACGCCCTTTTCCCAGCCCTCTTCCGACCTACATCTGACCGAGCGCCAGACCTAGCTCACCGATCCCCTCGAGCCTGTGCCACCGCGATTTCGGCAGCGACTCCTCCGGCACCACCTCGTGATGCCACGTCACCGGGTACGGGATATGCACCGCCCGCGCCCCCAGCGCCAGCACGGGCGCGATGTCGGATTTCAACGAGTTACCGACCATGACGAACTCCTCCGCCTTGATCCCTCTCCGCGCCAGGACCGTGCGATACGACTCGACGTTCTTCTCGCTCAGGATCTCGACGCCTGCGAACAAGTCGGCCAGGCCCGACCGCGCGAGCTTGCTCTCCTGGTCGAACAGGTCACCCTTCGTAATGAGCAGCAGGTCGTAACGCCCGTTCAGCTCGCGCAGCGCTGCCTCGACCCCATCGAGCAGCTCGGTCGGCTCCATGAGCATCCGCTTGCCCCAACCCAGGATTACCTCGAGGTCCGCAGCCGGAATCTTCCCGCCGGTCAGCTGGATCGCCGACTCGATCATCGAAAGCGTGAAAGCCTTGACCCCGTACCCGTACAGGCCGAGGTTCTTCATCTCGACCTCGGCGAGGTGCCCCTCGACGTCCGCCTCGGGGACGTGCCTGCGCAGCAGGTCGTTGAACGCGGTCTGCGTCAAAACGAAACGCGTTTCGTTGTGCCACAACGTGTCGTCCCCGTCGAGCCCCACGACGCTGATCGCCATGCGCCCGATTATCCGGGTGCTACGTCCCTGGCGCTTGGACCATCACCGATTGCGCGCCGCCGTCACTCTCTGTGGTAGCGATCGGAATGGACAGGGTGAAAGTCGATCCCTTTCCCACCTCGCTTCTTTCGAGCAGAAGGGTTCCTCCGTGCGCCACGGCGAGCTGGCGGCTGATGTAAAGGCCGAGGCCGGTGCCGGGCACCTGCGCGACCAAGGGGTCCAAACCGCGACGAAACGGCTCGAAGATGAGGTCGGCGTTCCCCCCGGCGATCCCGACGCCATTGTCTGAGACTCGAACCACCGCCCGACCACCCTCGGTCGAAACCGCTATCCCAATTTGTGACGGTCGCTCGGTGTAATTCAGGCCGTTGATGATGAGGTTGTCCATGATCCGGGCGAGCTGGGCGGCGTCACCCATCACCGTGATCGATTCGCCTCCCGACTCGACAGTGATCGCGCCACTGCCCAGGGACGCTCGAGGCTCAGCGCGGTCCACCGCCTCCCGGACCACCGTGCGCAGGTCGACCGGTTTCCGGCTGCCAGTCATGACATCGCCCTCGAAGCGTGAGACCGCGAGGAGGTCGTCCATGATCTTGTTTAGCTCCCAGGTCTTCGACGACAGGATCTCCAGCGGTCCGCTCCAACGCGGCGGTGGCGCACCGAGCGCGCCGTCAGAGATCATCGACAGATAGCCGGCAATCACCGTCAGCGGGGCCCTCAGCTCGTGAGAGGCCATCTTGAGAAATTCGTTTTTGGCCGTGTTGGATAGCTGAGACGCCAGATAGAGGCGCGAAACACGCTCTTCGCTTTCACGCGTGTCGACATACGAGGCCAGCACGAACGAGGCGAGAGCCACGAAAACGTTGAAGACCTGGAGCGTCACCATTTTTTGAAGCAGTGTCTCGGTGGCGAACGGGCCAGTGCCGTTGACCGCCGCCAGGACCGCGACCCCCGAGGCGATCAGCGCTGCCGGCGCGGCGCCGCGCAGGCGGAACCGGAATGCCGCCAACATGATCAGGGGAAAGACCAGGTACTCGAGCCGGAATTGGTTCTGGAACACGATGAAGGTGGCGATTCCCACAGCCCCGAGCAGGGCGGTCAGCTCAATTCGACGGCGCCAGTCGAGGCCCGGTACGCCCGGTCTCGGACGGAGGCTCAGCAGGAAAGGAGCCACGAGCAGGATGCCCATCGCGTCCCCGGTCCACCAGACAGCCCACGTCGAGGCGAAGTTCGCCACGGGCACCGACCCCGATAGCACCAGCACCAGGGTGCCCACCGAGGCGCTGATCGCCATCCCTGCCAGCGCCCCCAGCAACATGATCCAGGCCGCATCACGCAGCCGGTCCAACTCGAGCCGGAACCCGACGTGCTTCAGGAGGACTGCGGAAACCAGCGGCGCCAGCGTGTTGCCGGCCGCGATCAGGCCCGCCCCGAGCGGGCTCGGGCCAAGCGGAAGGTTGACGGCGAAGGCGGCCGCTGCGATCGCGGGCCATGCCCGCAAGCCGAAGACTAGGAAAGCGACCAGCGCGATCCCGGTCGGGGGCCACACCGGCGTCACCTGTCCGTGCACGAGTGCCAGCCCGAGGCTGAGGCGAGCCGCGACGTAGTACGCCACGGCAACCAGCGCCAGTCGTAGGAACTCTCTGGCCGGTCGGGGCAGCCTACTGACAGCCTCGGCCATCGGGCCGAGTATCGAGGACGCGCGCGCGGCGGTCAATCCCGCGCGCTGGAACAAGTGCCTGTGGTTTTTGGGTAGAGATAGAACATGGAAGAGCTGGACGGAATCCATCACATCAGCGCGATCACCGCAGACGCGACCAATAACCTCCTCTTTTATGAGGGAGTGATGGGGCTGCGCCTGGTCAAGAAGACAGTCAACCAGGACAACCCAAGCGTCTACCACCTCTTCTATAGCGGACGAAGACGGCAGCCCTGGCGCCGACCTTACCTTTTTCGAGTACCCCGGCCTGGTCCGTGGGCGCGCCGGCGCCGGGATGATCCACACCATCGCGATCCGGGTCGGTTCGGCAGACGCACTCGACTTCTGGGCCAAGCGCCTCGCCGCTCAGGGAATCAAGTCCACCCGAAAAGGCGACCGCCTCAGCTTCGACGACCCCGAAGGCCTCGGCCTCGAGCTCACCGCCCAACCCACAACCGACAAGCCCCTGACGGCCGACCACCCCGAGATCCCGACGCAGTTCGCCCTCCAGGGCTTCGCCGGTGTGCGCGCCTACTCCAGCCGGCCGGAAGCAAGCCAGAGCCTCCTCACCGACACCCTCGGCTTCACCATCACCGACACGACCTCCTACGAGTCACGCGGTGCTGGACGCGGCTCCCACTACATCTATGACGAAGCCCCCCTGTCACGCGGGCTCGGCGGCTCCGGCACCGTGCACCACGTCGCGTGGTCCTCGACGATGGCCGACCACACCGGCTGGCGCGATCGCGTCAGCGCGGCCGGCGGCAACCCGACCCCGGTGATCGACCGCTTCTACTTCCGCTCGATCTACTTCCGCGAGCCGAGCGGCGTGCTGTTCGAGATCGCCACGAAAGGCCCCGGATTCACCTCCGACGAACCAAAGGAGCACCTCGGCGAGAAGCTCTCGCTGCCGCCCGATTTCGAACACCTTCGCGCCCAGGTGGAGGCGAACCTCACACCGCTGCCCAACTTGCGAGCTCAGGCCGCGAGCAGGAGCTCCGGCACCGGCTGAGACCGGCAGCCCCGCAAGGCGGCATTCACATCGTCGGCTGTCACCTCCCGCCGCCGGAAGTGGCGCAGCGCGAACCGGTCGCAGGCGGCTTCCGCCATGGCACGCCGCCCCAGGACCTCGCGCAGGTACCAGTGCAGCCACTCGTGGCAGTACAGAAAGCGAAGCACGTCGCGTCGAGTGCTGAACATGACGTTCTCCGACAACCAGATGAACCGCATCCCCGGCACCGGCTCGCGCCGGGCCGAGTGGTACACGAGCTCGTCGAAAGGACGGAACGGCTCGGGCACCCGCAGGACGATGCGCCGCTCGTCGAATTCGCATAAGGCCGACAGGCTGGGGCTCTTCCGATACCGCATCGGCTTGACCAGCACCTCGTAGCCACCCGGCGCGGGCAGCCCGGCGAGCGCGCGCCGAGCGTCGGCGACAGGGAGGCCGTCCAGGTCACTGCGGATGGCCATGCGGCTCGCAAACGGGGCGGACGGCGGTGCGAGCAGGGCCATCGGATTGATAAATAATCGCCCACCACCAGTCCTGTACCCGACGCTTGAAAGAGCCCCATCATTACCGCGATGGGCGTCCAGCAGGTCAAGCTCGAGTCGGTCCGGCGCAAAACCGGCGGGCGCATCCACCTCACCCCTCGAGTCCCCAAAAGCGGCACGGTCACGACCCTGTGCGGCCAGACCCTGGCCGCCGGCACCTTCGCCGCCGCCGAAGACGCAGCCGACTGCACCAACTGCATCCGCCGCTCCCAGGACCAGGGCCGGATCTCGGGCGCGTTCTTCGCCCAGGACGAAGGCTCCGAGCTGCTCAAGCTCTCCCTCGAGCAGGCCCGCCTGCGCAGGCCACCCACCAAACCGCCGGCCTCAGCCCCCGACAAGCCCGTCGCCTGGCCCGCCCCTAAGCCACCACCCGAGGTCATCCCCGAAGAGCTCGGCGAGCTCGTCACCAGAGGATTCCGGCCGTCCGGCGAAGGTGTCTGGCGCAGCCCCGGCGGCGTGGTGGTCAAGATGAAAAAGCAAGGCAAAAAACAAGGCGAGTCGTGGAAATTCGAAGGGCTCGTCTTCGAGGGCTCGATCATCGCCACGCGCGCGGGTGAAGGCATCCGCGTGAAAGCCGGCGACGTCGAGGTCAACCCGACCAAGGACGGCTACGAAGTCCAGCTCACCAAGAAGTAAAAAGAAGGGACCGGGCGGCGCAGGCCCGATCCCTTCACGGTAAGAGAGCTATTTCGCGGCTTTCGCGAAGTCGTTGGTGTAAGTCTTCGCCAGATCGACAGTCGCGCCCTTCATGTCCTTCACATACTTGAGCTCGATGTCGAGCGCGTTCGCCGCACCTGCGGCCGGCATGATGCCATCCGCGGTGAACGAGTCCTTCTGACCGTCGAGCGCGGCCACATACCCGGGCAAGTCGCCCGCGTAGTAGTCGGCCGGCATCTTGTCAGAAATTTCCTGCGCGGTGTGGGACTTCATCCACTTGAGCGTCTTGACGTAAGCGTTGACCAGCCGCTGCACGATGTTCTTGTGGCTGGCAACGTAGCTGCTCATCATGAAGATCCCGATGAACGGGTAGTCCGCGCCCAGCGCGGCGCGGGTTGCGGTCGGCGTGCGCAGGTCGATCAGCACTTTGCCGACGCCTGACTTGACCAGGCGCGAGATGGTCGGCTCGGTTGTCATGCCCGCGTCGATCACCTTCTGCTGGATGGCGGCGATGAACGTGTTGCCCGCACCCACTGCCACGAACTTCGCGTCCGTGCCGGTCAACCCTGCGCGCCCCAATAGAGCGAGGGTGATCGTGTGGGTTCCGGAGCCGATGGAGGTCACTCCCAGGTTCTTGCCCTTGAGGTCAGCGGCCGTCTTGATCGTGTCCGCCTTCCTGGCGTCGACCATCTCCGCCTCTCCCGGTGCGATCTGGAACTGGACCACCTGCGTCAGGAACTTGCCCTTGGGCTGCACCTCGAGGACGTGGCTGAAGGAGCCCGATCCGCCGTCGACGTTGCCGGCGATGACCTCTTCCTCCGACGCCTGCCCTGAGCCCTCGTCGATCAGCGTGACGTTGAGGTTCTGCTCCTTGAAGTAGCCGAGGATCTCGGTCAGCTTGTTCGGAATGTAGATCTGCTTGTTGAGGCCGCCGACCATGATCTTCACGTCGGCCGGCGTGTTGTCTGGCGGGGCGGCAGTGCTGCCACCACACGCGGTCAGGACGAAGATCGCAGTGAGAACGAACAACAACGGACGGGTCAATACGCGCATACGCATCTCCTCCTAGATTTGGACTTCGCTGCCCACTTGCGGCGGCCGCCATTTGATCAGGCGGTTTTCAAGCGCGGTGATGATTGCTTCCGCGATCAGCGCCATGGCGGCGAGCAAGAGCATTCCCGCGAAAACTCCGTTGGCGTTGAAGTTGTGCTCGGCGCTGTAGATCAGCTCTCCGACTCCTTCCGTCGCTCCGAAAAGCTCTCCGACGACAGCTCCGACCAGCGCCAGGCCGAAGCTGATGTGGAGGCTCGCGATGATCCAGCTGAGCGCCGACGGGATGATGACCTCGGTGGTCAGCTTCCGGTCGTCGGCGCCGAGGATGCGCGCATTGGCGATGAGGTTGCGCTCGACCTCACGCACGCCCTGGAAAGCATTGAAGAACACGACGAAGAAGACGAGCACCGCGGCGGTCGCGATCTTCGAGCGGATGTCGAGCCCAAGCGAGATGGCGAACAGCGCGCCCAGCACGACGCGCGGGATCGCGTTTGCGGCCTTGATGTAGATCGAGAAGACGTCGGAGAGGAGCCGGTTGCGACCCATCAGCACGCCGAACACCACACCTGTGATCGTGCCCACGATGAATCCCCCCACGGTCTCCTCCATGGTCACGAGCACCTGCCGCCACAGCGGACCAAGCGCCGTCTCGTCTGTGACCCAGACCACGAGCTGGTGCCAGATCCCCGACGGCTGACCCCAGAAGAATGGATCGATGACGGTCGGCGCATACCGTGTGGAGAGCTCCCACGCGCCGAGCACGAGGACCGCTGTCAGGATGCGCAGCGCGTAGACGTTGAACTGGTACCGGCGGCGCGCGCGGACGCGCCGTGCCGAAAGGTCGGTGATCGGTGCGGCAGCCTGCGGTGCGCCGGCCTCCGGCGTCACCACGTCAAGCCGCGCCGCTGCGCTTCTGCCGCTCATAGCTCACCAGGACCTCATCCTTCAGGTCGTTCCAGATCTCGCTGTAGATCTCGCTGAATTGCGGCTGCATGCGAATCTCGGTCACGTTGCGCGGCCGCGACAGCGGCACCGGATAGTTCGCCTTCACGGTCCCTGGTCCGGCGCTGATGACGAAGACGCGATCGGCCAGCGCGATGGCCTCCTCGAGGTCGTGGGTGACGAAGACAACCGACGCACGGGAGGCAGCCCACAGCGAAAGGAGCTCGTTTTCCATCAGCGCTCGCGTCTGCACGTCGAGGGCGCTGAAGGGCTCGTCCATCAGCAGGATCTTTGGCTCGTTGATCAGGCTCTGCGCGAGCGCGACGCGCTTCCGCATCCCACCCGACAGCTGATACGGATAGCGGTCCTCGAAGCCGGCGAGCCCGACACGCGCGATCCATTCGCGCGCCTTTTCGCGAGCCTGGCGAGTGGACTCGCCGTGGTAGCGCGGCCCGGCCGCGACGTTGTCGAGCACCGTCTTCCACGGGAAGACCGCGTCGGTCTGGAACACGTAGCCGATCTCCTTGGCGATCCCGGTCACAGGCTTGCCCAGCACGGTGACCTGGCCCTCGCTGGCGGGCTCGAGGCCTGAGATCAGCGCCAGGGTGGTCGACTTTCCGCACCCGGTCGGGCCGACCACTGCGCAGAACTCACCGGGCTGGACAACCATGTCGAGGTCCCGAAGCGCGGTGAAGACTGCGCCGGAGGGAGTCAGGAACCGCTTGGTGACACCGTGAAGCTCAATGGCTGGGGGCATCACGCCGACTCTGGCTCTCCGCGGCCCTCAGCGCAACGGATACGGTCTTTGTGGCCGTTTTGGTCGTTTTGGTCGCGCCGCGGCCGCCAGCTTAGGGACTAGGATCACGAGGGACTCACCTCGTGAAGACAAGGCTTCCCCTCGCCTATCAAATCCTGGCTTTCCAGGTGGCCATCATTTTGCTTTCCGCATTGATGGGCGCCGGCGCTGCCGTGTGGCAGGCGGGCCAGGGACTCGACAAGCAGTACGAGCAGCGCGCGCTCGCGATCGCCCAGTCGGTCGCCGCCAACAGCTCGATCCAGGATGCGCTCATCAACCGCGACACGACCGGGATCATCGACCCCAACGGAGTTATCGAAAGGACGGCCGAGCAGGTTCGCCAGTCCACCGGGGCGACCTACGTCGTCGTCACCAACCGCGACGGCATCCGCTACTCCCACCCGAACCGGGCCCTGATCGGCAAGCCGGTGGACGAAAACCCTGCCTCGGTGCTCGCCGGCAACCCGTGGGTTGGCGTGCAGCGCGGCACGTTGGGGGTTTCGGCTCGAGGCAAGGCGCCGATCTTCAACCAGGGCAGCGTCATCGGCATGGTGTCCGTCGGCTTCCTCGAAACCACCGTCTTCAACCAGCTGCTCTCGGAGCTCCCCGGGTTCGCGCTTACGATCCTTCTCGCCCTAGGGCTCGGCGTGGCGGGATCGATGCTGCTGGCCTCACGCCTGAAACGCCAGACGTTCGGCCTCGAGCCCTACGAGATCGCGGGGTTGCTCGAAGAGCGCGAGGCGAGCCTGCAGGGCATCCACGAGGGAGCGATCGCCACCGACCGGAACGGGACTATCACGCTCGCCAACGACGAAGCGCGCCGCCTGCTGGTGCTGCCGGCCGACTGCGTCGGCCGCAAAGTCTCCCAGGTCCTCCCGCAAGGACGCCTGCTGAAATTCCTCTCTGGCGCGTTGAACGACGAGGACGAGGTCCTGCTTGCCGGCGACCGCGTGCTGCTGGCGAGCCGCCGCGCGATTATCGTCCGCGGCCGCGAGATCGGCCACGTCGCCACCGTGCGTGACTCGACCGAGCTGGCCGGACTTGCCACAGGCCTCGGCGTCGACAGCCTCACGGACGCGCTGCGCGCTCAGGCCCACGAGTTCGCCAACCGCCTGCACACCATCGCGGGCCTGGTCCAGATCGGGCGCGGCGACGACGCCATGAAGCTCATCGCGCAGACCTCAGGTGTCCACCAGGAGCTCACCGAGGCCCTGCTCGACCGAGTCGGCGACCCTGTGCTCGGCGCTCTCCTGCTCGCGAAGGCAGCAGTCGCTTCCGAAAGAGGCATCGAGCTGCGCGTCAGCGACGACACCGTGATGACAAGGAGCAGGCTCGACAGCGAGGACCTAATCACATTGCTCGGCAACCTCATCGACAACGCACTCGATGCCGTCGGCTCATCGACAGGCGAACGCTGGGTGAGCCTCTCGGTCACGGAGCAACAGGACGAGCTCGTCATCAAGGTCCACGACTCCGGTCCCGGCGTGGATGAAAGCCTCGACGGGCAGATCTTCCAGGAGGGCTTCAGCACCAAGCGAGGCTCGGGCCGAAAGCGCCGCGGCTTCGGCCTCGCGCTGGTCCGCCAGGTCGCGCGGCGCCTCGGCGGCGACGTCACCGTGGTCAACGACGGCGGCGCCGTGTTCACCGTGACGATCCCGGTCCGGGTGACCGCGACGCCATGATCCGCACCCTCGTCGTCGACGACGACTATCGCGTCGCGGACCTCCACTGCGCATATGTCGAGAGGGTCGCGGGATTCGAGGTCGCCGGAAAGGTGCACACCGGCGCCGCCGCGCTGGAGGCCGTCGACCAGCTGCGCCCCGACCTCGTGCTGCTGGACATCTACCTGCCCGACATCTCAGGCCTCGAGGTCCTCCAACAGCTCCGCGAGGAAGACCATCCTCCGGTGGACGTGATCTCGATCACCGCCGCGCGCGAGGTCGAGAGCCTGCGCGCCGCGATGCGAGGCGGCGTCGTCCATTACCTGATCAAGCCCTTTCTCTTCCCGACATTCGAGGAGAAGCTCTTGTCCTACGCCGCCGCCCACGCGCGCATGACGCGCATCGGAAAGGCCGAGCAGGGAGACGTGGACAAGATCTTCGGCGCCCTGCGCACCGCGAGCAACGAGCCGCTTCCGAAAGGACTCTCCGACGCCACGCTCGACCTCGTCGTCCAGGCGTTGAGCCGATCGCAGTCCGGGCTCGCCGCGGCGTCGGTCGCGGATGCCGCCGGCGTGAGCCGAGTCACCGCGCGCCGGTATCTCGACCATCTGTGCCAGCTCGGGAAAGCCGAGCTCACCATGCGCTATGGCGGGCCCGGACGGCCGGAGCACCGCTATCGCCTGATGTCCTCTCCAGTCCGGGAATAGCTTTCACCTCCCCACCTTGTGGGGAGGTCGGCGCGCGAAGCGCGCCGGGTGGGGGTCGAGGAATATCTGAAGCGCGCGTTGGCTTGTTGTTTGTATGGCCCAAGCGCAGGCGCGAACGATCTACGAGGTCGACTTACCGAGGCTCGACGGCAAGCCCGCGAAGCTCTCCGAATACGCGGGCAAGGCCATCCTGGCCGTCAACGTGGCGTCAAAGTGCGGGTTCACGCCGCAGTACGCAGGCCTCGAGCGTCTCTACGAAAAGTATTCCGCGCAGGGCTTCACCGTTTTGGGCTTCCCGTGCAACCAGTTCTTCGGCCAGGAGCCAGGCTCTGCCGAAACGATCCAGGAATTCTGCTCCGTGAACTACGGGGTCACCTTTCCGCTGTTCACCAAGCTCGACGTCAAAGGGGCCAACCAGCACCCGCTGTACGCGATCCTCACCGAGACTCCCGACGACGCCGGCAAGGCCGGCAACGTCAAGTGGAACTTCGAAAAGTTTCTCGTCGGCCGCGACGGCCGCGTCGTGAGGCGCTTCCGCTCGAAGGTCGAGCCCGAAGACCCGGAGCTCGTCCAGGCTATCGAGTCCCTTCTCTAACGGCCCGGCAGCAAGCCCGCGGCGTGCGCGACCACCAGGCCCAGGACGATGAGCAGGTCGGCCAGCAGGAACAACCCCAGCAGCTCCCAGTCGACCCGGTTCGCGATCGCGAGCCAGCGCGGCGCGCGCGGCGCCCCCTCCGGCGCCCATCCGCAGATCGGGCAGTGGCCCTGCGTGTAGCGCGGGTCGAAACGCCACTTGTCCAGCTCGCAGTAAGCCGCCCTCACGGCGAAAGCACCTCCTCGGGAACCCGTTCGACCGGAGTGTTGCGAGCCCACACCCACGCCGCGGCGGCGCAGAGCAGCAGCGCCTCGAGCGTCAGGAACATGAACGCGAGCGGTATCCGGTTGGCAGCCAGCGCGGCACCGATGGCTTTCGCAGCGCCTGCCACTGGATTCTGATCGGCGCCAAACCCGCCGCCCTGGTCGAACCCGCCGAATCCGCCAAAGTCACCGAAGCCACCGAATCCGAGGTCCGACCCACCCGCCCCGTTTCCGGCGGTGGTGTCGGCGAAACCCTCGCCAAGGATGTACTCGGTGCTCTGCGTCGGCGTTCCCGGCCCAGGCGAGGGATGCGTCACGACGATGTGAAGCCCGGTCGCCCAGAGGGTCACGTGGCTGCCATCGATCGTCTTCGTCGGCGCGACCGTATAGAACTTGAAGTACGTGATGTCCACGCCTGGCACGCAGCTGCTGGAAGGCGCGCCCGACGATCCACTGGGGGAACCGCCGCTCGGCGGAGCGCTGGAACCACCCACCGGCAGGCCGCCGATGGGCGGCACCACCGGGGGCGGCTGGGGAGGGGGCGGGGGGGCCGGCGCCGGTGGCGGCTTCGGCACCGAGGTGCACGGGATGAGCTGCTTGTCCTGCACCGTGACGCCCTGGTCGGTGACGCTGACCGGCTGGCCGTTGAAAGTTACCTTCCCGCCCGTCACGGTCGCCTCGCCGCTGCCGCCGGAGAGATTGCTCACCGCTTTGACGTCCACCATCACCTTGGTCACCTGGACGGTGCCCATCGACCAGCTCTGCACTTCCGAGTGCGTGATGACGATGAGGTTCCCGCTCGAATCCACCACGGTGCTGGTCTTTCCGGAGGCGCCGCTGAACGGCTGCTGAGCGCTCGCCCCACCCGAGTAGTAGCCGTACGCGCTGGCGTTCAGCTGCGCCGCCTCGCTGTCAGCACCGGCCGCGGGGCAGGAGTTCGAGTTGTTGCAGCTGTCGATGTGCGACTTGCCAGGACCCCCCGGATAGGTCGACCTCGAATACGGCACCTGGTTGTTCGGGTTCTGACAGACCTCCTTGGGCGGCGGCTTGTCCCCGGTCGTACAGCCCTGGTTGTACGCCGACCCGGCGGTGGGAACGAGAGGACCACTGTCGACATATGTCGCCACCGCGGTCGACGAAGGGCTCGCGTCCTGCTCGACTTGCGCCAGCGGGTAGCGATTGTTGACCGCGCCATGCTCGAAGTTGGGGAATGCGTCGCTGCCCGCGATGTAGTGCACGCCAGTCGCATAGCCGTAGCTGTTGTAGCTCGCCGGCACGTCGGCCAGCACAAACGCCGGCACCAAAACGATGGCGGCCAAAACCATGAGCAAAGTATTGAGTGCGACAAAAACTCTTTTCCCTCTCCCCTTAAGGGGAGAGGGCAGGGAGAGGGGCGAGAAAAGAAGCTTCATGGCTTTACCCCCTCCAGCAGCTCCATCACCACCGCTCCGGTCGGCCGGCCTTCTCGTTCCGCTCGCTCCTCGAGCGCCCGCTTGAGCTTGGCCGGAAGCTTCACCGAGACGACCTCCATCAGCGCCGGGTCGGCGTGATGACCGTTGCCGTTCGAGGCCGCGACCATATCGACAGCGCTGCCCAGATAAGAGCCTGAGATCAGCTTGCGGTCAGCGCGCAGCTCGGCCGCCGACCCGGAATGGCCTATGGTCCCGTGCTCGAAAACGTACGCGCGGTCGGCGACCTCGAGCGCTGAATCGACGAACTGCTCGACGATCAACACCGCGATGCCCTCGTCGCGCATCATCCGGATGATGTCGAACAGCTGGCGCACGACGGTCGGCGCCAGGCCCTGCGACATCTCGTCGACCATCACGAGCTGAGGTCGCGCGAGAACCGCCCTCGCCAGCGCCACCATGTGCTGCTCGCCACCCGAAAGAGTCCCGACGGCCTGATGGCGCCGCTCCTTCAATTTAGGAAACAGCCTGTACGCAGTGGCGAGGTCAGGCTCTTTGCCGATGCTGTTCGAGACGAGCCGCAGCGTGTCCTCGACGCTAAGGTTGGGAAAGAGCCCCCGGCCCTCCGGGATGTGGATGAGGCCCTGCCGCGAGATGTGCTCCGCGGTCTTGCCGGTGATATCCCGGCCGTCAAACGTCACAGTTCCTGAACGGGGACGGATCATGCCTGAGATCGCTCGCAGCGTCGTCGTCTTGCCGGCGCCGTTGGCGCCGATGCACGCCACCACCTCACCAGGCCGAACCGTGAGATTCACGTCGCGGATCACCTCGAGGTGCCCATAGCCGGCGGCGAGCTGCGTGACCTCGAGCAGCGGCGCCTCATCTCTCCTTCTGGGCATCGCGACGACGTCATGTGACTTGTTCGATTCTCTGGACGATTCGTCGCCCAGGTAGGCGGCGATCACCTTCGGGTCGTTCTGGATCGCCGAGGGCCGGCCCTTCGCGAGCACCTTGCCGAAGTCGAGCACGTAGACGTAGTCGCTGACCGGCAGGACCAGGCTCATGTCGTGATCGACCAGCAGCATCGAGACGTGGAACCGCTCGCGAACCGTGTGCAGCAGCTCCGCCAGGTGCCCGGTCTCGCGAGCATCGAGTCCCGCGGCGGGCTCATCGAGGAGCAGCAGCTGCGGCCGTCCCGCCAGCGCGCGCGCGATCTCGACCCGTCGCTGGATCCCCGCCGGCAGGTCACCGGCAAGAGTCCTGGCGTAGTCGTCCAGCTCGAGCACGTGAAGGATCGCCCTCGCGCGCTCCGAAGACGCTCGCTCCGCATACGTTGAAAACGGCAGGTGCAATGCATCGCTGAACGTGTTGCGCCCGCCCAGGGCATCCATCGGGACTGTCAAGTTTTCCTGCACCGTCATCGAGCCCCAGAGCTGAAGGTTCTGGAAGGTGCGGGCGATCCCGCGGCGCGCGCGCTCATGCGGCGGTGCGAACTTCAGCGAGCGGCCCTCGAAGAACATCGAGCCCTGATCCGGCCGGATGACGCCCGAGATGCAGTTGAACAGCGTCGTCTTCCCGGCGCCGTTGGGTCCGATCAGTCCGAGGATCTCACCACGGTTGAGATCGAGCGATACACCGTCGAGCGCGACGATTCCGCCGAATCTCACCGTCACGTCGCGCACTCGCAGCATCGTCACGCGACTCGCACCCGCCCTTTTGCCACCGCGCGCGCAGCAGACTTCGCGTGCGCCGCCGCGTGCGCGATGCGGCCGCGAAGGTCGCCCCACACGCCATCCGGCATCAGGATCAGCTGGATGATCAGCAGCACGCCGACCGCGATCTGAAACCAGTCGAACGAGATGTCGTAGCTGTACCGGCCGATATTGCCGTGACCGAATCGCGTCAGCACGTCGGGCACAAACGCCATGAAAACTCCGCCCAGCGCGGCCGCGGGCACGTAGCGCACGCCCATCAGCACCGCGATCGCGGCGAGCTGCAGCGACGTGAAGAGCCAGAAGGGCTGAGGGCTGACCGAGCCCGCAACCAGCGGATAGAACGATCCGCCAAGCCCCGCGATCGCCGCCGACATGCCGAACGCCAGCAGCTTGTACCGCGTCAGGTTTACGCCCATCGTCGATGCCGCAAGCTCTGAGTCGCGGATGGCGCGAAAGCGCCGGCCCGCGCCGGAATCGTGCAGGTTGACCATGAGCAGCGCGACCAGGCAGAACAGCCCGACGAGCACGACGTAAGCCGCCAGCAGGTGCTTCGACGAATCCATCTGCAGGCCGAACATCCTTGCTCCGTCCACGCGCCAGCCGCCGCTGCCGCCCGTGAACCAGGCGAAGGCTGCGTCCTGGAAGACGTAGCGGTCGAACACCAGCGCGATGCCCAGGGTCACGATCGCGAGGGTGATGCCGCTGAGGCGCAAGGCCGGCAGACCGACGACGACGCCGAGCGCAAACGCGGCGAACACCGCGACCGCGACGGCGATCAGGTAGCTGACGTGGTAGGTCGAGACCATCATCCCCGCCGCATACGCGCCCACTCCGGCGAATGTCGCCTGGCACAGCGAGACCTGCCCGACATAGCCCGTGAGCAGGACCAGGCTGAGGATCCCGAATCCCCACACGACCGCCAGCGCGGCGTCGAACTGGAATCCAATGTCCAATCCGGCGGGCAGCCGGGCCAGGACGACGAAGGCGAGCAGCGCCAGCAGGACGCGAACTGTGAGGCGGGACGACCAGGTCACCAGATCACCAGGTCACCTGGACACCGCCGTCAACCCGCGCGGGTTCCGCACTATCAGCACGGCCAGGATCACGACAAGAGCCACCAGCCGCGGAAAGCCAAGCGACTGGATCCAGATCGTCGGATACGTCTCGAGCAGGCCGAGGATGAAACCGCCGAGCACCGTGAGCGGCAGCGAGACCATCCCTCCGATCAGCGCCGCCGCCAGCGCGTCGACGATCAGCAGCGTCAGGCTCGTCGTGTCGAAGTTGATGAAGGGCGTGATCAGGATTCCGGCCACCGCGGCGATCAGGCTCCCCAGCATCCAGCTCACCGCGCTCACCCTTCCCACCGGCACCGCCCACAGCGAGGCCGCGGTCGGGCTGTCCGACACCGCGCGCATCGACCGGCCGAAGCCTGTGTAACGCAGGTAAGCCGCCAACCCAAAGGCGAGACCCAGCGCCACCACGATGATCGCGATGGAGTTGGCGCCGACGGGAACGTCCGCGATGTTCGCCACCCAGTCTTTCGGCAGCACGTAGATCGACAGGTGGTATTGGTTGTTCTTCCAGATCAGCGACGCGGTCGCCTGCAGCGCGAGCAGGATGCCGATCGTGATCACGGCCTTGACCACCGGCGGCCGCGTGCGCACCCACCTGAAGACCGCGAGGTCAAGGAAAAGGCCGAGCAACGCCGCGAAAACGAGGCCGGCGATGATGGCGATCGCCGTCGCCAGCCACTGCGGCCAGTACGGGTGCGCCATCCCATAGAAGATCTGCCACGCGACGAAGGTCGAGAACATGCCCATCGCCCCATGCGCGAAGTTCAAGACACCGGTCGTGCGATAGATGAGGACGATGCCTAGCGCGGCAAGCGCGTAGACCCCTCCGACGCTGAGGCCGATGATCGTGTAGGCCGCGAAAGTGGCCATCGCCTAGCTACAGGTCCAGCCCGACGTCGTATGCCAGCCTCCGCCTTCATGCGACGTGTACATGAAGCAGCGATTGGGATCCTTCGCGCCGGCCCCATAGGACAGTGGCACAGACCAGCCTGTTTGGAACCCCTGGATGGAGTTCAGCGCTTGAATCAAAGTTTCGCGCGACAGGTTCGCTCCCGCGCGTTTAGCTGCTTCGTGAAACACCATCGCGGCGGTCCATGAATGCTGCGTATAGATGTCGAGCGCCTGGAACTGGCCTGGGTAGTAGCGCTGCACCGTGCCCAGGTACTGGCGGACCGTCGCGTTGCCCCGGTTGTCGTAAGGCGAAACGAAGGGGACCAGCGAATGGGCTTTCGCGAGCTCCTTGCCATATGACTGCTGCACGTTGAACTTGTCGAGCCCGGCGCCCAAAATTCCCGGGTACCAGTTCGCCGCCATCATCGCGTCGAACAGGCGGTGATAGCTGAAGGGATCGAGCGCCGCGATCACATAGTCCGGGCACGCCCGATCAGTGGCGCCGCACTTCTTGTTCGGGGCCGACCCGCCGCCAGACGCTCCGTGATTGGAGTGCTGCATGTTGAACACGGTCGCGGTGTAGTTGGCCTGCGTCGCCGAGACTTCCTCCACGTCGACATAGCCGACACCGTTGGAGACGAGGCGGTTCAACAGGTTGGCCTCGACCGCGTGCACCCAAGGCACGTCGCCCAGGACCACCACCGCCGGGTTCTTCACACCCAGCGCCTTCGCCTGGTCGGCGATCGCCGTCCCGTAACGGAAGAAGCTCGTGGAGACCGGATACGACAGCGGATCCGAGAACTCAGCCGGGGTACCGAGGCCGCCGATCACCGGGATGCCCGCGGCGGTCAATGTCCTGATCTCGTTGTTCTCGCCCAGCGGCGCGGTCAGGCCGACCACCGCCATCACGTTCTGCGCGATCATCTGCTGGGCGCACGAGTGCGCTGAGCTCGCGTCGTATTTGGAGTCGCACCAGACGTACTCCACCTGGCGCCCGTTGATCCCACCCGACGCATTCACCGCCTGCATATAGGCGCGCACGGTGTCGCGCTCGACCGAGGAGTCGATCGGACCCGTGATGTCGAAGAACCCGCCGATCGTGATCTTGCCGCCGCCGGCCGCCGGCGACCCGCCACCGCCCGACGCTGTACTCGCCCCAGCCCCAGCCCCGCCCGCGGAGCCGGCGGTCGTCGCGTCCGGCGATGCCTGCTGCTGGCCGGACACGTCGCCAGAGGCGACGAGCCTGGAGTTGGGCCCGGTGAAGGACTGCACCGTCATGACGCCCAGCACCACCGCCAGCACCAGGGCTGCGGCGAGGAAGGAAACCGCGATTCGTTCCCGAAGGCCACGCTGGATCACTGGCCACCCCCCGTATGCGAACGCGAGGGCAGGATCTGCCCCCTATCAGGCAGATACGCGCAGGGCTCCTGGACTACCCGAATGTGGGTGACTCGCACTACTGTCCCTCCGGTTTATTGGGTACAGACCCACTAAACACCAGATGGAAAGAGTTGTCAAGCCGTGATTCGGCTCTTTCGGCTCCCGCCCTGCCGCCCCGGCGGCAGCTGCACGATGTCGCCGCGCCGCGCCTTGACCAGGTAGAGCTCCCGGTCGGCACGCGCGAGCAGGGAGACCACGTCGTCCGACCGCTGCAGCGCAGTCAGCCCGACGCTGAACCGGAGACCGGCTTTGGCCGCCGCTGTGCGGATCTCGCTCAGCTTGGCGACGCCGGCCTCGGCGGGTGTGTCCGGCAGGACGCAGACGAACTCGTCGCCGCCATAGCGGACGAGCAGGTCCTGGTCGCGCAGCCCCTGTTTCAAAGCCTCGGCCAGGCCGCGGATCAGCCTATCGCCGGCGGCGTGGCCCCGGCGGTCGTTCACAGCCTTCAGCCCGTCGATGTCCACAAAGGCAAGCGAAAGCGGGCTCTTATGGCGCCGAGCCCTGGCGACCTCGCGGTCTATGGCCGAGATGCCCGCGCCCCGGCGCAGCGCACCCGTGAGGTCGTCGAAGGCAGCCTGCTCGCGGAGCTTGAACAGCGCTTTCGTATTCAGCGAGGTCAGTTCGCGAGGCCTGAGCCCGAGGTCGCCGGCGAGCGCCAGCCGGAGCTGAGCCTCCCTGGCCCGGCGCGCGGACGCGAAAGTCCGGCCGAAGACAAGGAGCCAGATCCCAAGCAGCAGGGGCAGGCTCGCCAGGGCCACCGCGAGCGCGACGTCAAGTGGCGACGAGATGACGATCGTCGTAAAAGGGATCGGCAGCCCGCGCGCCGGCGGAGTTCCACCGTCCGGAGCACCCGACGTGCCGGCCCCACCCGTCGCACTCGGCACGCCGCCGCCCGCCAGAGGCGCGCCGGCAGACGACGCAGCTGGCGTGGCCCCAACCGAGGGAAGCGCTGAGCTGGACGACGAGACCGTCGGTAGGAGGGTCGGCAGCGAGAGCGGGGTCGCCGACACCGACGGCAGCACGGGCACGGACAGACCGCCCGGTGTGGGCACGGGGAGCGGAAGGGGCAGGCCCAGAAAGGCCACTACCACCGCAGGCAACACCGAGCGAAGCTTGGTCTTCAATGGCAAACTGGCACGCCTCCTACCGCAGCGTTCAAGGTAGTCTAACGACGTTTCGAAGACAACCTTGTCCTTCTATTGTCTTGCCGGAACCCAACATACCTGACAAACCCGGGTAAGCTAGGGTAGTGAGTTCGGACATGGAAAGGGCCCTTGGGGCCCTTCGAGACTTCACGCGGCGCGACATCCTCCTTCGGTTCTATGCCGATCGCAAGCCGCGCAGCGTGGATGAGGTGTCGCGCGAGGCAGGTGTCCACCGTTCGGTGGCCTTCGAGCACCTGGAACGCCTCGTCGCGCTGGGCTACCTTGATGTCGAGCGCCGGCGCGGCCTCATCGGCAAGCCCGCCAAGATCTACAAGCTCACCGGCGGCCCGGTCCAGATCAGCCACCCCATGCGCCGCTACGACGTCCTGGCCGAAGCCCTGGCCAAAGCGTTCGAAGGCCTCGGCGACATCGGCAGCCATGCGGTGAGGCGCGCAGGACGCTCGCTCGGAGTGGAGCTCTCGAGATCGGGAGCCAAGAGCCCGTTGGCCGCGCTCGAACCGATGATGGAGATGGGCGCCGAATACGAGACGCGACGCGACGGCATCGTCGACTGCACCAACTGCCTCTTCGCCGAGGTGTGCCGCCGAGCCCCGGTGACATGCCGCTTCCACGCGGGCATCATGGAAGGCCTCCTCGAGCGCTCCGGCTTGAAGCTGAGCGTCAAGGTATTGGGTTTCCGCGACCCCGACGGCTGCGCCTTCGCGCTCGAAGACTACGAGCGGACCGGCGACCTGGAAGCTCAAGCCCAGTAGCGCATCCCGGGCCTTCGGATTCGGTCTGTTTGGGCCCAAACGCACGCATGAACTGACCACATTCGGTGCGTTCTGCGCCAAACGGGCCTAATTACCCGTGTGAAATTCGTCGCCGAGTCCTTCTCCTGGCCATTTCGCGGCGACTGGAAATCAACGTGGCTGCCCGGCGTCGCGGCAGTGGTTCTGCTGCCCATCGCCTTCATCCCCCTCCTCGGCTACGCCATCGCAGCCACTCGCGCGGCGGAGACGGATCCCACCCAAGGACCACCAGGATGGACCCTCTCCACCCGCCTCTTCTCCGACGGCTTCTCGACGTCGCTCGCGGTGATCGTCCTGACCGCCCCCTTCGCACTTGCGCTCAACCCATTCGCCGACAGGCTCTACGACGCCCACCTGTGGCACGTGACCGACGTCCCCCTTTCTCAGCTCTACGCGCACATCGTCGCCGCCTTCCTCCTCGCCCTGCCCTGGGGACTGCTTCTGCTCCTCCACATGCCGCACGCGACGGCTCGCTTCGCGCGCACCGGGCGCCCCCAGGAATACCTCGATTTTCCAGGCTCCATCACCGCGGTCAAAAAAGACTTCGCGACCTGGAACCTCGCCGCCGCCGCCATCGTCACCGGCTGGGCAATCGGCCTGGCATGCGTGGGACTGGTCTGCGCGGGCCTCGTGCCCGGCATCTTCTACGCCATTCTTGTGAGCGCACATGCCAGCGCCGCCCTCCACCCCGAAGGTAAGAACCCACCCGCTAGGTGACTCCGCGCTCCTCGCGGAGCTGGGCACGCGCCTCGACACCGCCCTCAACACGCGAGCCATCGCGCTCGCGGCTGCGCTGAAAAAGCGGCGCGACGTGCGACAGGCCGTCGCCGGCTACGCAAGCGTGACCGTCCACTTCGACCCCGACCAGACCACGTACGAAGCTCTGACGACTGCGATCAAACGCCTCGCCTCCAAGCGTCCCCCGATGGCCGAACCCGGCCGCCTTCATCGAATTCCGGTGAGCTATGACGGACCGGACATGGAAGCAGTCGCCGCACAGCTGAAACTCACACCCAAACAGATCGTCGAGATCCACACCCGTCCCATCTACCGCGTCTTTCTCGTCGGCTTCGTGCCCGGCTGGGCCTACCTCGGCCCGCTCCCCGAAGAGCTCGAGCTGCCCCGGCGCCATGTGCCGCGGACGCAGGTGCCCGCAGGGTCGGTAGCGATCGCCGGGCGGCAGACCGGAATCTACCCGCTGCCCTCACCCGGCGGCTGGCACCTCATCGGGCGTACGCCGGTCAAGCTCTTCCTCCCCGACTCCGACCCGCCATGCCTCTTCCGCGCCGGCGACCGCGTCAAGTTCTTCGCCCAATGAGCGAAAAGCTCAGAGTCAGAAAGCCCGGAGTCTTCACGACGATTCAGGACCTCGGCCGCCCCAACGCGATCATGGCCGGCGTTCCGCCCGGCGGTGCCATGGATCGGTTCGCGCACAGGGCGGCCAACCTGCTCGCCGGCAACGACGAGGGTGCGGCGACTCTCGAGTGCACGCTGAACGGACCGGAGCTGATAGCAATGGAGTCGTGCCTCGTCGCGATCACCGGCGCCGATTTCGATCCGCGCGTCAACGGCGAGCCGGTGCCGAGGTGGGAGGGCATGTTCCTCCACGAAGGCGACGAGGTCACCTTCGCCGGCCGCCGCTCGGGAGCTCGCGCGTACATCGCGGTGGGCGGCGGGATTGCCGGGGCTCGATGGCTCGGCTCGATGTCGACCTATATGCTTGCCGCGCGCGGCGGAATGCACGGCCGCCAGCTCATGGCGGGAGACGTCATCGCCACCGCCGGCCCGCCGTCCGGACCCGCAATTTCGGGCCGCAAGCTCACTCGCAACCTCCTTCCTGACTACAGCAACCACCAACTGCAGGCGATCGCCGGTCCACACATCAGGCGGCTCGGCGCCGCCGGCCGCAAGGAGCTCTTCGGCTCCCCATTCAAGGTCAGCAAAGACGCCGACCGGATGGGCTACCGGCTGGAAGGCCCCGGAATCGACGCCTCAGGCGACGAGCTGCTCTCGTTCGGCCTGGCCGCCGGAGCGATCCAGGTGCCGCGCAGCGGACAGCCGATCCTTCTCATGGCCGATCACCAGACCGCCGGCGGCTATCCAGTGGTCGCGACAGTGGCAGGTGCCGCGATGCCGGTCGCAGCTCAGCTCCTGCCGGGCGACGAGCTCAGCTTTACCGAGGTCACCATCGAAGCTGCGCTCCGGATGCGCACGGCTCAGCGTGCGGCGCTCGACTCCCTGGTCAATTGATCGATCCAGCCGATGTGTTCGGCGTAGTGCTCGTACGTGTTGCCCGCGACCCATCCGATTACCGGTCTCTTTTCGTCGGGGTCGGCCGGCTGAAAGTGAGAGTACGGCTTCTGCAAGTCAGCCTCGCTCAACTTCCCTAACACGGCCATCAGGCTCGCGTGCGAGTCGCGGAAGTACTTCAATACCTGATCCGGAGTTTCGCCCGCATGCAGCTTCTGGATCGCCGCGTTGATCGGGTCGGTCTGTCTCTCGACCGGCTCGAGCACGCCCATCGCCGACACGCGGTCGCGACCTTCGATCAACCCGACCAGCGAATGCTCCCAGGCGGCAACGTGCGCCAGGTGGTCCTTGACCGCCCACCCGTCCGGCGCCGCGCGCATCAAGCCGCCAGGCCCGAGCTTCGTCACCGTCTCGAAAAGGTCGTTCCACGACGCCTCGATCTGTTCGAGGAGCGCCTTCGTCACGACGTGGCCTGGTTCGCTGATTTGGCCGCCGCCTTGCGGCCCTCTTCGATCACGAGGTCGTAATCCGGCTGCGGCTGCTCGCGCGACGTGATCCATGTATACGTGATGACGCCATCGCCGTCGATCACGAAAACCGTCCGTCGCGCCATACCCGAGTAGCCCGCCACATCTTCCCGCGCGACTCCAAATGCGTGGACCAGCTTGCGCTCGAAGTCACCGATCAGCTCGTAGGGCAACCCGCCCAGCTCCTTCGCAAAAGCCGTATGCGAGAACACCGAGTCGACACTGATGCCGTAGATGCCAATGCCGTCCGCGACGGCTGCGTCGTTCCTGGACCGAAACTCGGTCAGCTCCATCCTTCAACCACCCGTGAAGTCAAGCACGTAGAACAGAAAGATGAGCGCCTTGTGCTTCTTGAGCGCCTCTTCGAGCGTGAGCTCGGTCCCTCCGGTGGTCGGGAGACTGAACTCGGGCGCCTTGTCCCCAACCTGCAGCACGAGGAAAGTCTAGTTGGCTCCGATTTCGAGCACGTACCAGCCGGACCGCGTCGCACCGCTGACTTCGTAGCCGGAATCGAGAGCCTCCGTGAACGCCTTGCGAAGCGCGACCCGCCATGCGCGGGCGAGCGCGGGGTCGGAGCGCCGGAGGGAAACTATGTCATCCGGCATCTGACATAGAAGGACGCGCGCGGAAAGAGCGGAAGCAGAGGAACTGTCAGATATCGCGACCGGCTCGCCGGCCTTACCGACCACCAGCACCTCGGCAGCTCCGTCCTTGCGAAGCTGGTCCAATGGCGGCTCGGGACCGCGACCCGCGGCGGCAGCCTCCGCGGATGGAGAATCCAGCCGCCAGCTGATCAGCAAGCGGTCGGACTCCTCCCCAGCGTTGATCTCATCCGTCATCTCGCCGTAGACGTTGACGAGATATCTGTGCGCCTCCGCGCCCAGCTTGGTCAGGTTGAAGTACGCGTTGCGCCTCACCAGGGGATCGGTCGTCCATTCGATGACCTTGACCTCGCGCTCGAGACACCACCGGCGCTGATGTTGCTTGAGCTCGAAACCAAGGCCGTGCGCCTCGTTACCGGCGACCACGCCGAGGATGTGCGAATGCAGGTGCAGCTCGTGCGGTGGCACGCCGCCGAACCACCCGACCAGGCCCCCGACCAGGCGCGTGTCCGCGTACGCGCCGCACACGTAGTTTCCGGAATGCGCGAGCGCCTTCAGGACGTCAGAGGTGAGGGCAGGCTCGCCGGGCCGTCCCCAGACCTCGGCGAACAGGTCCGCCAGCTTGCGCAGGTCTTCGATCTCCGTCAGCTCCAGGATCGAGAAGGCGACCACTAAGACGCCAGCCGCGTGGTCACGATCCCCGCCTCGTCGAGCGACCGTCGCACCGCCGCCGCGACCAGGGCCGCGCCAGGGCTGTCGCCGTGGATGCAGATCGTGTCGTAAAGGCGTGAGCCCGCAAGTCGAACCGCCTGCTCAGCCGCCTGCGTTGAATCCAAAAGCGATCCGGGTTCCGAACGAGGCGCCAGGCGACCGTCAGGCAGCATGCGCCGGTCGGCAAACCCCTCGCGATACGCGGGGATCCCGGCGCGTTTCGCCGCCGCGACCAGCTCGAAACCCGGCTGCCCCATCAACCCGACACCGTGCGCCTTGGCCACTCGCGCGACCGCGTCGGCCGCGGCGGAATCCTTCTGGCAGCGGTGGTACAGAGCTCCATGGGGCTTGACGTACGCGATTGGCGCTATGGCGGCGAGGCCCGCCACCTGGAACGCGACCAGCGCCTCGATCTCCTCGACCGACAGAGGCAGCTCGACGCGCCCGAAGCTGGCACGGTCGTCGAAACCAGGATGCGCGCCGACCTCGACGCCCAAATCAATGCATCGCGACGCAGTCGCGATGCTCATTGAAACCGAGCCCGCGTGGACGCCGCACGCCACATTCGCGCTGTCGATCAGCGAAAGGATCGCCTCGTCATCACCCGCGCCCTCACCGAGGTCCGAGTTGAGATTCACTAGTGGGAGGTGTCGCCGCGCAGCAGCCGGACCGCGTGGCCGACGATCGGCATCACCGCCTCCAGCGACTCGGTCGCGCCCTTCACGCTGCCGGGCACGTTGATGATCAGCGTGCGGCCGCTCACCCCCGCGATCGCGCGCGACAGCGCCGCCATCGGAGTGCTCGCAGTGCCGGCGCTTCTCATCGCCTCGGCGATGCCAGGCACCTCGAAGTCGATCACCGTGGCCGTGGCCTGCGGCGTCACGTCTCGAGGACCCAGGCCCGTGCCGCCTGTCGTGACCACGATGTCAAAGCCTGCCGCGACCGCCGCGACCAGGGCGTCGGTGATCTTCTGCTGATGGTCCGGCACGACATCCGGCCCGGAGACCTCGAAGTGACCCTGCCTCAGGATCCGCACCAGCGCCGGCCCGCTCTCGTCGGGCATCTTCTTGGCCGAAGCGCGATCACTGACCGTAATGACATATGCCTTGGTCACCTCGGCTTGAGCTTCCACGTCCCCGACCGGCCGCCCGATTTCTCCAGCAGCCGGACCGCCTCGAGGTACACGCCCTTCTCGACGCCTTTCGTCATGTCGATCAGGGTCAGCCCGGCCACCGCTGCCGCAGTGAGCGCTTCCATCTCGACACCGGTCTGCCCGGTGACTCGCGCTCGCGCCAGGACGCGCACCCCGCCGCGAACGAACTCGAAGTCCACCGTGACGCTCGTCAGCGGCAGCGGGTGGCAGAGAGGGATCAACTCGGACGTCTTCTTGGCCGCCATGATGCCGGCGACCCGAGCAACCTGGAGCGCATCTCCCTTGGCAGTTCCCTCGCGGACCGCTCGCAAAGTCGCAGGTGCCATGCGCACGACGCACTCGGCAAGAGCTTCACGCGCGGTCGTGGCCTTCGCGGAGACGTCGACCATCCGCGCCGCGCCCTTGTCATCCAGGTGCGTGAGTCGTTTTGCCACGGGCTTCAGGATATGCGGATGCCCGACTTTGAAAGGGGGTCCCCACGAACTCACGCCGTAGGCTCAGAGTTCGTGGGGTCAACGCGAGGCGTGCTCTTCGACTACGGACGGACGCTCGTCACGTTCGACTACCCCACCGAAGACCTCCTGGCCGTGATTCGCCACTTCCGGCCCCGCATCGCCGCCGCCCTGGGAGTCGCGGCGCCCGAGGCGCAGGCAATCCTCGAAAAGGTCCTCGTGCCGATGGAGCAGTACGTCGGGAGCATCAACGAGGACGAGGTCGACTACATGAGCGTCTACCGGAAGGCCTGGGCGGCAGCCGGCATGAACCTCCCGGACGACCTGCTGCACGACATCCTCGACGCCGAGCAGATGAGCTGGGACCGCGCAGTCAAGCTCGACCCCGACGCGCTGCAGGTGCTCTCCTGGCTGGGGGCGCACGGGATCAAGCGAGCCGTCTGCTCAAACGCCCCTTTTCCGCCTGAGATGATGCGGCGCCAGGTGAACACGAACGGCATCAGCGAGATGGTCGATGCGGTGGTCTTTTCAAGTGAGGTCGGCCGGCGCAAGCCCGCTCCCGAGCTGTACCGGGCCGCGCTGGACGCCATCGGCGTGGAACCGCAGCACGCCCTTTTCGTCGGAGACCGGGTGCGCGAGGACTACGACGGGCCGCGCGCGCTCGGGATGCGGGCCGTCATCTTCACCGCGCACGCGGAGGCACTACCGCCATCCGGCATCCCGATGATTGCGTCGCTCAGCGACCTGACCGGCCTGCTGTGAACACGCCCAAAAAGAAACCTGGCGCCCTCTGGCTCCTTTTCTACGGCCGCCGCCGGCGCGGCTTCCCGTGGCTGCTCGCCGCCGTTTTCTTGGTGGTCTTGGTACTCGCTCTCACCTTCGCCGTTCCTGGTGGTGTCGATATGTGGCGCGCGGTCGCGCCCGTCTTGTTCGTGGTGCTGCTGCTGGCGGCGCTGGTGGCTGCGGTAGTGGCATCGTTCCGGCCGCGAAGGCGGCGCTGAGCGATCAGCACCGCGGCGGCGCCGGCGCCGACGCCGTTGTCGATGTTCACCACCACAAGCCCCGTCGAGCAGGACTGGAGCATCGTCGTGAGCGCCGCCTCGCCCGCGCCTCCGCGCCCATAACCCGTCGAAACGGGCAGGCCGATCACCGGCACGTCGACGAGGCCTGCCACCAGGCCGGGCAGCACGCCATCCATGCCGGCGGCGACGATCATGACCTCGGCGCCCCATTCGAGTGTCGAAGCCAGCGGACCGACGAATCGATGCAGGCCCGCGACCCCCAGGTCCGCATGGATCCTCACCTCAATTCCGCACGCCTCGACGACCATCTTCGCTTCCTCGGCCGCGGGCAGGTCCGACGTTCCCGCCGTGAGGATGCCCACCCGGCAATCGAGTGCCTCCGGCACGAATCCCTGACGGACCACACGCGCTGAGGCCGCGTAGCTGATCACCTGCATGCCGGCGGCGTCGGCGGCGTTCTGCAATGCCGCTTTGTGCTCGTCGCTCATCCGGCTGATCAGGCCCTGCCCCTGGCGCTCGGCCATCGCGATCGCCAGTCGCGCGGCGTCAGCCGGCGTTTTTCCGGTCGCCAGGACGACCTCTGGGATGCCGCGGCGCATGAACCTGCCCAGGTCGAGCTTCGCGCGACCGCCGAGCTCATCCAGCTGAAGCCGGCGCAGCTCGGAGACGGCCTGCTCTTCGGTTAGATCGCCCGCAACCAGGCGGCGCAGGATGTCCCTCACAGTCCCGCGAGCACCTCACGCATCCGCTGCCAGTGAGTGCCGGCCCAGTAGATCCGCCCGCAGTCGGGGCATTCCGAATAGCGCGACTGCGTGCGGCGCACGTACGGCGGCACGCGCTCTGCAACCGTCGCCGGCACGCGCGACTCGAGCTCGGAGTTGCACACGATGCACCGCGTCAGGGCCTCCTTCAGCTCGAGCCCAAGCTCCGAGAACACCTGGCGTAGCTGTTTGGTCACGTCGTCGTCGCGAATGAGGATTGCCTGCACGGTGCCCGTCTGGATGACGCGGCGCTTGGTCAGGTCGCGATCACGGGTGAGCAGCACCCGGCTCTCCGCCGCGGCCTCGCGGACCAGCTCCGCGTCGCCGATCCTCGCGTGATAGGACGCGTCATACCCGAGCGCACGCAGCCAGCGCGCGAGCCGCCCGACGTTGCAGTCGGCGAGGAACCGGGGCTTCACTGCTGCCATCTTAGAATCGGAACGATGGAGGATCTGATGACTCGCCTGCGAAGCGAGGCGACCGGCTGCTATTCGTGGTCGAACGGGCCTGGCGATCGGTACACGCCTCACACCCACGATTACGAGAAGGTCCTGTACTGCGTGGACGGCTCGATCACGTTCGTGCTCGAGGCAGACGATCGCAAGCTGGAGCTCGAGTCGGGCGACCGGATGGTGCTGCCCGCGGGCACGATTCACTCTGCGATCGTGGGCGCCTCGGGCTGCACCTGCATAGAAGGTAAGCGCTAGCGTCACCGGCGTAATATGGGCCCCGCGATGAGCATCATCGAGTTCATCCGCGACCGGGCCCGGTTTTACAACTGCCCGGTTTGCGGACGCAGCCTCAAAGGGTGCGAAGTCCAGGTCCTCAGCCATGAGGAGGAGCGCTTCAACCTGCAGGTCACGTGCGCGCAGTGCCAGGTGACGTTCGTCGTCGTGCTCGCCATCGCAGGCGGCGCCGCCGAGGAAATCGAGAAGGTGATCCCCGAGCACGAGGTCGAGCCGATCGCGGTGGCCGAACCGATCACGGTCGACGAGATCCTCGACCTTCACCTTTATCTCAAGAGCTTCCAGGGCACTCTCCTGGAGCTCATTCAGCAGCCGGACCCAAGCCGCGGCTAGCCGCATCTACCTCGACGACGCCGGTTCGGCGCCGTTGCTCCCCGAAGTCCGCGAAGCGCTTCGCGACCTCCCCGACGGCAACCCATCCAGCCCGCACACCGAAGGGCGCGCCGCCCGAGCCGCGCTAGACACAGCGCGCGACGTGGCCGCCCAGGCGCTGGGCGCCGACCGCACCGAGATCTCGTTCACCGCCTCCGGCACCGAAGCTGTCAACCTCGCGCTCTTCGGCGCCGCGCGCCGCCTGTCGAAGCGCGGAGCGATCGTGACGTGGGCCGCCGAGCATCAGTCGGTGCTTGGCGCGGTGCGGCGCCTCCAATCGGAAGGCCACACCGTTCACGTGGCGAAGGTCGACCGCGACGCGAACGCGAGCCCAGTCGAAATTCCCGATTCCGCTGCGCTGGTCTCGATCGGGCTCGCCAACAACGAGGTCGGCACCATTCAGCCGGTCGGCGCGATCATCGCGCGGGCGCATGAGGTCGGCGCCCTCGTCCACGTCGATGCATGTGCGGGGCCGCGATGGATCCCGATCCCCGATGGCGCAGACCTGATCTCGCTCAGCGGCCCCAAGCTCGGCGGCGGCCGCGGTGGCATCCTGCTCGTCAGGGATGGGGTGCGGATCGATCCTCTTCTTTATGGAGGTCCCCAGGAATGGGGCCGCCGCGGCGGTCGAGAGGACGTCGGCGCCGCGACCGCGATTGCCACGGCCTTATCGGTGTGCGTGCGCGACCGCGCATCCCGATCCGAATCCGCCGCGCGGCAGGCCGCATCGCTGCGCGACCTGCTCATCGACCTCGGCGGCGTGCTCACCGGCGCGGAGTCTCGCCTGCCCAACTTCGCCACCTGCGCGTTCGCCGACCGCCGCGGCGAGGACATGCTGCTCGCGCTCGACCTGGCCGGAGTCGCAGCGTCCAGCGGATCCGCATGCGCATCCGGCTCGCTTGATCCGTCGCACGTCCTGCTCGCGATGGGCTTGAACCTGGAGCAGGCGCTCGGCAGCCTGCGCCTGACGACCGGCTACGCCACCACCGACGAAGAGATCTCCCGTGCCCAAACGCTCCTCCGTTCCGCGCTGACGCGCGCCGCCGCCCGTGCCTAGTCTCGAAGAGGACCTCGCGCGCCGGGTCGCCCGTGGAGAAGAGGTGGTCCTCGCGACGGTGATCAAGCTCGACGGCAAGCCGCCCTCCCACCCAGGCGCGAAGATCCTGCTCTCACGCACCGCCACCCTGGCCGGCACGCTCGGCTGCAGCGAGTTCGATTCGGCGGCGCTCGCCGACGCCGGCAGGATCGCCGACGCCGGCGCCCCAGAGCTTCGGACCTACAGCCACGACCTCGGCTCGATCGAGGTGTACCTCGAGCCGTACCCCGCGGCGCCGACCCTTGTCGTCTTCGCCGCGACGCCCGTCGCCGCCTCCCTTCTCCGCTGGGCGCCGGACCTCGGCTTCCGCATCCTGCTGGTGGAGACGCGACAGGACCGGCTGAAGAATGCGCGCTGGCCGCCGGCGATCACCTCGCTAGCGGACCTGCCCGGCGCACTTGGCCCAGACGTCTACGTGGTGCACACGGATCACGACGCCGAAGACCTCGTGCAAGCCCTCGAAGCGGTGCTGCCGAAAGAGCCGCGTTTCATCGGACTGGTCGGCAGCCGCCGTCACACCGGCCATCACCTGGAGGCTCTGCGCGCAAAGGGAGTCGCCGAAGAGGTGATCGCCAGAATCCAGAGCCCGGTCGGCCTCGACATCGGCGCCCAGACGCCTGGCGAGATCGCTCTGTCCATCCTGGCCGGCATCACGGCGATCCGGCGCGAGGCCCGCATCAAGCGTTAACCCAAGTTGGGCCCCAGCAACCGAACCTCATAATCAGCAACCGTGTCGATCGCACCGGGGACCAAATTAGGCCAGTACGAGGTCCAGGACTTCATCGGCCAGGGGGCAATGGGGTTCGTTTACCGCGCCTACCATTCGCAGCTCGAGCGCACCGGCGCGGTAAAGATCCTGCAGGCGATCGCGCCGGACCCTGACACCACCGCGCGCTTCCGGCACGAGGCACAGGCCATCGCGCAGCTGCGCCACCCCAACATCCTCAACGTCTACGACTTCGGTGAGTACCAGGGAACGCCCTACATGATCGTCGAGTACGTCCCGGGTGGAAGCCTCAGCGGCCGGCTCAGCAAAGGGCAGCTCGATTCGCCCGCCACTCTGAAATACCTGCGCGGCATCGCCGCCGGTCTCGATTACGCGCACAGCCACGGGATCGTCCATCGGGACGTCAAGCCAGCCAACGTCCTCCTCGAGTCCGACGACACGCCGGTGATCGCCGACTTCGGCCTGGCGAAGCTGATGCAGGGCTCGTCGCTCAAGTCGATGACCGGGGTGACCACTGGTACTCCCGCCTACATGGCTCCCGAGCAGGTCACGGGCAGCCAGGTCGGTCCGGCCGCGGACCGCTACTCGCTCGCGACGATGGCCTACGAGATGTTGACCGGGGTGATCCCGTTCGACGGCGAAGGCCTGATGGAAATTCTTTACGCGCAGGTGCACCGCGAACCGCCGCCGCCCAGCACTCGCAACAGCTCTCTCGGGCCGCATGTCGACGAGGTCATCCTTCGCGGCCTGGCGAAGAACCCGGCCTTGCGTTGGGAGAGCTGCACCGCGTTTGTCGACGCTCTTGCGGCGGCGGTCGACGGAAAGAAACCCCTCAAACAAGCTGCGGCGAAAACCGGGGTGATGGATCCGGCCTTCGCCTCCACAGTGCCGCTCGCCGAAGTGGCCGTGGACCCGATCCACCCGATGTCCTCTCCGCCGCCGCCCAAACGCAAAATGCGGAAGCGCCTATTCGCTCTGATCGGTGGGGCACTGATCGTCTTGCTTCTCATCTTGGGAGGCGTCGTGTATCTCGTCACGCACCAGAAGTCGACGGTCACGCTGTCGGAGTCGACGGTCAAGGCGGGGGACACCGTGGTCGTGACCGCGAGCCATGTGCCGGTCAACCAGGTCGGTGAGATCCAGCTGCTCAGCGACCTCCACACTTTTCCATTCCAGGCCGACGCGAACGGCGACGTCAGCGAACCGATCCTCGTCCCGCGCGACATAGGATCCGGGGACCACGTGGTCCGCGTGTGCTGGGTCTCGCAGTGTTACGGCTCGGCCACCCTCCATGTGATCGCGCTGGTCCCAAGTCCGTCGCCTACCGCATCGCCTTCGCCGACGGCGTCACCGACCGCGCGTCCCACGCCAACGCCGACCCAAGCCCCACGCAGCCTCGCCCTCTCGTCCAACCACATCGTGGTCAAGACCGGGTCGATGACAGTCAAGGGTTTCAACTTCACGCCCGGCAAGGTGGCGACCATCACTTTCATCCAGGGCTCGACCACGAACAAGACCGTGGCGACGCCGTCTGTCGGGTCCGATGGCACCTTCCTCCAGCAGTTCGGTGTCCCATCCACCGCGGTCGTCGGCCCCGCGGCGATCCGAGTGTGCGACGTCAACGGGTGCGCCTCCGCGAGCTTCCAGGTAACCGCCAGCTAACCTATCGCCGTGCGCTTAGCCGCGAGCATCGCCATCGTTCTGGTGGGCGCGCTCCACGTTTACTTCCTGGTCTTGGAGATGTTCCTGTGGCGCACACCGTTTGGGCGCCGAACCTTTGGAACGACCGCCGAGTTCGCGGACTCTTCCGCGGTCCTTGCCGCCAATCAAGGCCTCTATAACGGCTTCCTGGCTGCCGGCCTTCTGTGGGCCCTGGTCTGGTACGGGGTCACGGGCGGCAGAGCAATCCTCACCTTCTTCTTGGTCTGCGTCGTGGTCGCCGGCCTGTTTGGCGGGTTAACCGTCAGCTGGCGGATCTTGATGGTGCAGGCGCTCCCGGCCGTGATCACGATTGCGTTGTTGTGGCTGTCGTAAGAATGAGAGAGCGAGCTCGGCGTGCTTTCGGTTGGGGCGCCTGGCTGGTGCTCGCTTCAGTGATCGTGCAGGTGACGCTCGCCGGCCTCGGAGTCTTCGCGAATTCGGAATTCTTCTTCTGGCACTCCAGCGTCAATGGGGCGGTTGTCTTCTTCCTGCCCCTGCTGCTGATCCTTGTCGGCTGGTTGGGGCGCGTCCCAATTCGCCTCCGCTGGCTGACGGCCGCCGTGCCGGCGCTCGTCGTCCTCCAGTCGCTGCTGCTGGTGCCCTATCACATGAACGCTCACGGCGTGCTGCGGGCCATCTCAGCGCTGCACGTCGTCAACGCCTTCGTCATTTTCTGGGTGGCGTTTGAGCTCGTGGACAGGACACGCCGCTACCTCGCCACGCCGGAAGCAGGCGGAGCGGTCTAGAACACCTCGGCCGCGACGAGGTCCTCAAAGGTCTCCCGCCGTCGCATCACGCGCGCCTCGCCGTCTTTGAGCATCAACACCTCAGGCCGCGGCACGCCGTTGTAGTTGCTCGCCATCGCAAGGCAGTACGCACCCGCAGCCGGTAGGCCGATGATGTCGCCCGCCTTCAATGGCGGCATCTCGATGTCGGTGATCAGGATGTCCGTCGACTCGCAGTACTTCCCGGCGATGGTCACCTTGCCGTCCGGAGCGCGATCTGGGTCGGATGCGAGGTAGGCCTCGTACCGCGCGCCGTAGAGCTTCGGCCGGATGTTGTCGCCCATTCCACCGTCGACCGCGACGTAGCGCCGCACTCCCGGAATGTCCTTGATCGATCCGACCGTGTACAGCGCCATGCCGGCGGGCCCCGCGATCGACCGCCCTGGCTCGACCAC
>Ga0209117_1000218_pt1 | contig 33084 bp, 33 predicted proteins | sample BlaSpr_A8_OM2_M2_FD_187978 | JGI IMG/M metagenome (GOLD analysis project Ga0209117, IMG submission 187978) | Forest soil microbial communities from Thunder Bay, Ontario, Canada - Black Spruce, Ontario site 2_A8_OM2_M2 (SPAdes) (version 2) | ecosystem: Environmental > Terrestrial > Soil > Boreal... | reverse complement strand
TGGAGGAAAAAACCCTGCAGCCTCTCGACAATCCGTTTGGCCCCAAAGTGTTACCCATGTAGCCGGTACGTTCTGTTACCTATGTGTCCGGGCCGGACCTTAGTTGCATAGTAGGGGCGGTGGGGATCGAACCCACGACCTTCGGCTTAAAAGGCCGCTGCTCTACCACTGAGCTACGCCCCTGCAGTCAAGATTTTCTATTGTAGCATGGCGCTATCGCGTGTCCCGCCGGATGCGCAATGCAACGTAGAAGGTTGCTGCGCATCCGGACCGTTCCGCGGCTGGCAGAGCCGCCAAGTGGAGCGGCGTCTTGCTTACTGCGCCGCTAATCTTCCAGGGTTGGCAGCGTCTTTAACACTTCCGACGCACTTGGCCGGCTTACTACGGCGTCGTCTTTGCGGATTTTCCCGTCGCGGAAGATGAGCACGCGTTTGGCGAATTGCGCGATGTCATGCTCGTGCGTCACCAGCACAATCGTCAGTCCCTTATCATTTAAATTCTGAAATATCTCCATGATCTCGACGGACGTGCGGCTGTCGAGATTCCCTGTCGGCTCATCGGCCAGCAAAATCGACGGCCGATTCACCAGGGCGCGCGCCACAGCAACGCGCTGTTGCTGTCCTCCGGACATCTGCGAAGGAAAATGATGAGCGCGATCCGTCAGTCCGACCATCGCCAGCGCCTCGGAAGCGCGGCGGGCGCGTTCGCTGTTATCGATTTTTGTGTACAGCGTCGGCAGCTCCGTGTTTTCCAAGGCGGTTGTGCGCGCCAGCAAATTAAAACCTTGAAACACAAATCCAATCTTCTGATTGCGAATCAGCGCCAGCGCCTTTTTATCGTGCCGCGAAACGTCCGTGCCCTCCAGCAAATAGCGCCCGGAGCTCGGCTTATCCAGGCATCCCAGAATATTCATGAACGTCGACTTGCCGCTGCCGCTCGCGCCCATGATGGCCACGAATTCGCCGCGCGCAATCTCCAAGCTCACCCCACGCAACGCGTGCACGCGCGTCTCGCCCAATTCGTAATACTTGTGAACGTCTTCAATCTGGATGACGCACTCTGTAGCTGGAATTGGCGTTCCTTCGATTGGCTTCACGGCGGGAGTCGTGTCCATGTCCAAAAATATCGCCTTGCGAGCCGATCGCTAACGCCGTAGCGCGCCGGGACCTAATGTTTTTGCCGTCACGGACCGAATCACCACATCGTCTCCAGGCTTCAGTTCGCCCTTTAGAACTGCACCGACTTCCGTGTACGCATGGTCTGTGATTCCAAGTGAAATCTTGACAGGCTCCATCGTGCTATCCGGATGGAGTTTCCACACGACCGCGCTATCTGCTTTCGGCGCCCGAGCAGGACCCGGATTTCCTGGAGCGGCTTGCGTTGCGGTCACCACCCCAGCAGCATCCGCGGCCTTACGCTCGCCTCCCTCGATTCCGTATTGCTTGTAAGTCGCAAGAATCTGTTCCGGCGTCATCGGAGGCTTATACCGCAAAGCGGTGTTCGGCACCTTCACCACGTTCTGTACGGTGTTCACCGGAATGGTGACGTATGCCGTCATTCCTGGAAACAGCTTTAGCTCCGGATTCGCGAATTCAATGATGGTGTCGTAGGTCACCACGCTTTGCACCATGGTCGCGTTCATGCGCACCTGACTGACCACTCCCCGAAACGTATCCTTCGGGAAAGCGTCCACTTTGAACATGACCGGCTTCCCTACTTTGATATTTCCGACGTCGGACTCGTCGGTTTTCGCGTATACCCGCATTTTCGTGAGATCCTGCGCGATCGTAAAAATCGTCGGCGCTTGCAACGAGGCGGCGACCGTCTGTCCGACGTCCACATTGCGCGCCACCACCGTGCCATCAATCGGCGACCGAATCACCGTGTAATTAAGATTGGTTTGCGCCACGGTAACCGCCGCGGCCTTTTGCGCCACTTGCGCTTCGGCTTGCGTTACGTTGGCGACCGCTCCATTCACAGCGGCATTCGCCGAGTCAAAATTTGCTTTGGCCACGTCCAGCTGCTGTTCGCTCATTACGCCTTCCTTGGAGAGCGCAACGGCTCGCGAGTAATCCGCTTTGGTTTGCACTGCGCCGGCTTTCGCTTTTTCCAGGTTGGCCTTGGCCGCCGCCAGATTGGCCCTGGCATTCTCCAGATCCGCCGTCGCTTGCAGCAGCGCCCCTTGGAACAGTGCGGGGTCAATGAGTGCTACGACATCGCCTTTATGAACGCGAGAGTTGAAGTCGACGTTGAGTTTCGCGACCGTTCCCGAGACCTGCGAGCCGACTTGCACCGTAATCACCGCATTGATCGTTCCAGTGGCCTCAACGACGTCGTCGATCTCGCCCCGCTCCACTTTCGAGGTAAAGTGCTGTACCTGGCTGCCGCGATTCAGACCAAAAGCGGCGAACAGCCCAATCGCCGCTATCAAACCTGCCAGAACTAGCCATTTGCTTTTTGTCTTCATTCAGTTTTCGTCAGGGCGCGTAGGCACGATGCTCATTTCGTGATGCTCACTCGTATCGCAACGCCTCTATGGGATCAAGTAGCGACGCTTTGCGCGCCGGGTAGTAGCCGAAGAACACACCCACTGCTATCGCGAAGAACGCCGCGATAGCTATGGATTCAAGCGACATCTGCGTTTGCCAATGCAGCGTCTGGCCCACCAAATACGATCCAAAGATCCCAAAGAGCACGCCTGCAGCGCCACCCACCAGACTGAGCATAATCGCTTCGCCCAAGAACTGAAGCTGGATTGCCTCTTCCGTAGCTCCGACCGCCACGCGAACTCCGATCTCCCGCGTGCGCTCCGTTACGGAAACCAGCATCACGTTCATGATCCCGATTCCTCCTACGATCAGGGAAACGGAGGCAATCGCAATCAGAAGAACCGTCAATGTCTTGCTGGCTTCGAGCTGCGCCTGAATGATGTCTTCGGGATTGCGAATATTGAAGTCGTCTTCCTCTTCGGGGCGCAGATGGTGACGATCGCGGAGCACCGCGGTTGCCTCCTGCCCAGCCATCTTCACTGCGTCCTGCGAAACCGCCGAGCACAGAATATCGTCAAGCCAGGTAATCCCCTTCAGCTTCTTCTGCGCCATGGTGTAGGGGAGGATTACGGTGTCGTCTTGATCGCGACCGTCCAGGGACAGTCCCTTGGGATGCAGCGTAGCCACTACTTTGCATGGGAGATTGTTGACGCGGATTACTTTCCCGATGGGATCTTCAACGCCAAAAAGCTGTTCGCGAACCGTGCGCCCGATGGTGCAGACTTCGGCCGCGCGCTCTACATCATCCTGCGAGAAGACAGCGCCCTGATCCAAGTACCAGCGTTTTATTTCAAAGTACTCGGGGGTGACGCCGCGGTATGACGTGTGCCAATTCTGATTGCCATACACAACCTGCACGGGATCATCCACTTGTGGCGAAACGCTCTTGATCAGCGAAACCTGGTTTTTAATCGCGATCGCATCAGCCATTACCAGCGTCTTCGTATCGTGCGTCCCTGTGCGCACGCCGTTGACCGCGCGTCCCCCCGCCTCAACCCAGACAAAATTATCGCCAAGGTTATTGAGCTGCTGCTCGACCCGCGCCTGGCCGGCTTTGCCGATAGACACGACGCAGATCACCGCGGCAATACCGATCGTGATGCCCAGCACGGTCAAGACGCTGCGCATCTTGTTTCTGAGCAGCGCCACTACAGCGGATCGCAGCAAAGCGGTGCGATGCACGAATTGTCTCCTCAGACTATTCTTGTCGCCCAGAGATAAATGCTAGATAAACGCTTACGCCGAGGCGCTCAGGACGCTTCAACGGGAAGCGGCCGCGGACGCTTCCGTTTCCACTCGTAATCTTTGCGTAGGCGGGATTGGTGCTTCTTCACTTGCACCTCCAGCTCGGTAAACGCTTTCTTGCAGCTTGCGCGGACGTTGCTGCCAATTCCCGTTGCGTGCAAGGTACCGGTGGGCAAGGAAAGGTTCAGGGAAAACGAGTGCTCCTGGTTGTGCGGATTCTTTGAGAAAACACCGTGGAGCTGAACCAGATCCGGCTCATAGCTTTTCAGCAGCCGTGACAGTTTCTCGACATGGCGCTCGTTTCGCTTTTCGACGGCCTCATGCGCGTCCACATGCTTATAACTGATGGAAAGTTTCATGTATGCACCTGTAGGAGTGTTTGCAGGAAGGAACAACGGCGACGCAGATAGTTTTTCCGCACCGCATTGTAAGCAAAGCATAGCAACTCGCGCTCTCGGCGGCAATCCGGAGTCGCGCCGCCGTGCGTTGACACGTTGCCGCTCCCGCTCCTACTCTGCAATCAGCCATGGCGGACATTCGTATTGGGCCAGCAGGATGGTCGTATTCGGATTGGGCCGGTTACGTGTACCCGGCGCCGCGGCCGAAAGGCTTTCACGAAGCCACGTACCTGGCGCAGTTCTTCGACACCATCGAGATCAATACTTCTTTCTACCAACCACTGAACCCGGAGCACGCCAAGCAGTGGCTTGATCGCGTTTCCACCAATCCGCGCTTTGTGTTCACCGCGAAACTGTGGCAGAAATTCACGCACGACCCAAGCGCCACTCCGGAAGACGAACGCGCCGTCCGAGCCGGCTTCGATATCTTGCACAAGGCCGGCAAGCTCGGCGCAGTATTGCTGCAATTCCCTTTCGCGTTTCACCGCACCGCGGAAACTACCGCATACCTTGGTACCGTTCTGAAGCGCTTCGCCGATTACCCGCTCGCGGTAGAGGTGCGCCACGCCACCTGGAACGATCCCGAATTCTTCGCGCTGCTCCGTGAGCATCACGCGGCATTCTGCAACATCGATCAGCCCGTGATCGGCCGCTCTCTTGAGCCTTCGGAAGAAGCCACTTCGCCGATTGGCTACGTCCGCCTGCACGGCCGCCGCTACGACACCTGGTTCAGCGACGACCCAGAACTTCCGCAGCACGAACGCTATAACTACCTTTACTCGGCAAAGGAGCTCGCGCCCTGGGCTGGTCGCATCAAGACGGTCGCGGAACAAACGCGCAACACGTTCGTCATCACCAATAATCATTACCTCGGCAAAGCCGTGGTCAACGCTCTAGAACTCATTAGCATGCTCAAATCCACCAAAGTTCAGGTGCCCGACCCGCTCCGCCTCCGCTACCCCGAACTCGAAGCCATCGCCGCCAACCCAGCGCAGTCTCCGACGCTGTTTCCGCTGGGAAGTGGCGAGTGACGAGTAGTGATAGGGGTACCCCCCCGTATTTTTGTAAGTGCTGATTCTAAAGAAGTTAGCGCAGGGGGTGTCCGTAAGTGCGGATTCTAAAGGAGTTACAATGCCACTTTTTAGCGAAAAATGCGAAAATCTCGGATCTGCGGAAAATAAAGGAGTTAGCTTGCGCGGCGGGCGGGGCTGGAGTGCGAATTTCACGCCTGAAGGTAGCATGAAAATGCTACTTTGTCAAGTACTTTATCATCTTGTTATCCGTTCGAACGACCGGCAGCGCGCTCGTCGATGAAAATGAAGGGGTTGGCAGAGCGGCCTCGCAAGAGTGGAAAGAAGCACCCTCAGGCGTCGGGTTGGATGGAGACGTACATGGGACCGGCGCCGAGGGTACCGATGAGGAACCAGGTGAAGCGGCCGGCGCGGCTGATGGTGAGAAATTTGAGGTGGTCGCCGGGAGCGACGTCGAGGTCGAGTGTCTTCCAATTCCAAGTGTTGTCGACGCGGAGGCGATGCCGGCCCGGAGCGACGGGAATCGTGATGGTGTGGCCGTACATGAGCTCAGCGACGGGTTTGCCGTCGAGCTTCACGATGATTTGGCGTAGTTGAACGTCGTCAGGCGAGGTGCGGCGGATGGTGATTTGCGCCTCAGGAGCTTGTGGAGAGGCGGAAGGCATAGAAAGGGGGAAGGGCACAGCCACGATTGGCTGTGCCACTTACTTCTTGAAAAGGTCCTCGAAAGCTTGGCGAGCGTCGTTGTGCCGCGGCGGGGGAGTTGCGGCGGGCGAAGTTCCCTTCTGCGCGTAGGACGTGGGCGCGGTGTCTTTTTCCACGGTGGTGCGAAATTCGTAGAACGTACAGTTGTTCTTTGCGTCCTTAGGCGTGATGCGCTCGGGAACCGGCTGCGTGCATTCAAACTGCGCGCCGCTGTCGAAGAAGCGGCACTGTTTGCAACTGTGCAGCTCGAAACCACACTTGGGACACTGGCCGTTGGGGTCGAAGCCACTGCTGAGCACGGCGCCGCAATTGGAACAGCGCGCGCGTGTGACGGTGCCGACCATGCGCGGCGTGCGCGGACCGAACTGATCGGCGCGCGGACCGCCTTGCGGCGGCTTGCGGTCGTGCGAGCGGTCCTTCTTGTCTTGCTTTTCCGCGTCGCGATAACCGCGGTGGCTATACTTTCGATCCACAAACGCCTCCGTACACCAGTGTGCGCGACAATTCGCAAAGAGGTGACGCGCCTCTGGCGCTCGAACGGACCCTGCCTGCGGCAAGCAGGCTAAAGCGCGCCCTTAAATGCTACTGCTCCGTGACTTGTATCCAATCGGATTGCTACACTCGACCGTTAACGCAATCTTCCCCAGGGTTTAACGAACAGGATTGCCGACAGTCCGAGCAGGAGATGGGACATCTATGTTTTTAGTCCTGTGGGAGTTCGAAGTCAAGCCGGGCCGCGAGCAACGTTTTGAACTAGTCTATGGCCCCGGCGGTGACTGGGATTCCCTATTCCACAGCGACCCAAACCACGCGGGAACCCGACTGTTCCGTGACATGTCGCGGATCGGCGTGTACCTCACTGCTGACTATTGGCTCTCCCGCAAATCCTACGAGGAATTCCTTCTCCTTCGGAGAAGCGAATACAAGACATTAGACGCTGCCACCGAAGATCTGACTCTGAACGAACGCCACATCGCTTCATTTGAGACCGCTGAAGCCATTATCAATTAACGAGACCACAGAGCGACCAGGCCATCGGCGGCGAGATCGGGCCTGACAAATTGATGCGGCCGGCCTTCTCTACGTAACACAGCTTCAGCCGCCAGATACCCGCTGCGCACCGCGCCTTCCATCGTGGCGGGCCAACCGGTGTCGGTCCAATCGCCCGCTAAGAACAAATTTTGCACACTTGTTTCCTGTTTGGGACGCCAGCGGTCAACTCCGGGTTCCGGGGAAAAGGTCGCTGCTGCCTCTTTGATGACGGTGGCCTTGATTAGGTTGGCGTCACGCGCGCCAGGCAGCGCCTGCCGAACTTCTCTCAGGCAAAGATCAATGATCTCCTGTCGGGGCTTTTGCAGCAAGTTATATGATGCGCTAACCACCAGTTGCAGGTACTGGCCTTTGGCAGAATCCTTGCCGCCGCCGTTTAAGGATCCGTACAGCGCTGTTTTGTTGAAAATCCATTGCGTGGTCGTATCCAGCAGGGTGACAAACGGTTCGGTCATGACTTCGCGATCAAACCAAAGATGGACGCCGGTGATGGGAGCGTTCTTGAGCATGGCAAGATTTCGAAAGGCGGAATGCTTGCGCATCACCTCGTCGGGGAGCAGGTCCGCGACAGCGGTATGAGGGACGGCGATGATGAAAGCGTCGCCGCGCTCTTCACGGCTGGCGTCAAATTGCACGGCAGTGACGGCGTCATTTTCGATTTGGAGACGGCGCGCGGTGGCGCGCAAGTTTACTTCCCCGCCGCGTTGCTCGATGGCGGCCTTGCAGCCGTCGTAGAGCTCGGCCAGCGGGACGGTGGGGACGCCCATGCGGTAGCCGGTGCGATTCGAGAGAAAAGCTTTCCAGAAAACGTCGATGCCGTAGCGGGCGTCGGTTTTCTCAAGTTCTTCGTCCAGCGCGCTGACGAGCACGACGCGCCAGAAGCGCTCGATGGCGCCTTTGGTTTGGTGACGGCGGCGCAGCCATTCGAGCATGGAGATGCCGCCATGCTGATCGACGTCCCACGTGCGGCCGTTCGTTTGCAAAATATTGAGCATGGCCCAAGCGATAGACAGCTTGTCTTTCAACGTGAGCGGCGCGAATTTCGCGAAGGCGCCGGTCATGTGAAATGGCGCGGGGAGCAGGCCGGCTCGCATTTCACCGCGCCGGCCGTGCGGATCGACAAAAACAAGGCGGTCAAAGAATTTGATTTTGTCGGCGGCGCCGACACGGCGGTAAAAATCCTCGAGATTGGTGCAGCAGCCGAGCGTAACGTGCTGGCAATTGTCTACGTGCTCGCCGTCGGGCAAGACGTAAGAAGTCGCGCGGCCACCGAGGAAGGGGCGCTGCTCGAAAAGGCGTACGCGCCAGCCGGACTCAGCCAATGCGACGCCGGCTGCCAGCCCCGCCAGTCCGCCGCCGATCACGTTCACGTTTTTCAATAATGTTCTCTTCCGTCAGGCGCCCGAAGCGCGCTTTGGCGATGAATACAAGTTTTTCCGCTTTCGACAGGCGCACGCGCTCGCCGAATACAGCGAAGTCCAGATCTTCAATGCGCGCGAGCAGGGCGCTGTACGTATGCACCAGGAGCCACAGAGCCGCGCGGCTTTCCGGCTCGATGAGGTTTAGCAGCGCGGCGCCTTCTTCGTAGCACTGCCAGGCGCGGTGGGCCTCGAAGCGCAGGAGTTCGCGGACGCCGAGCGTGGCTTCGCTGCGGGCGAAGTCTGGCGGCTTGACGTTGTACTGGGCGAGATCTTCGTCGGGCAGATAGACGCGTCCCATCGCATAGTCGTCGCGAATATCGCGGATAATGTTGGTGAGCTGGAAGGCGAGGCCGAGCTTTTCCGCGAGGTCCAGCGCACGAGCATCGCGGAATCCGAAGACGTGCGTGCACGTCAGCCCCACGGTGCCCGCCACGCGATAGCAGTATTCGCGGAGGCGATCGAATGTCGGATAGGACTCTACCGTCAGATCCATTTCCGCGCCGGAAATTAAATCGTGGAGATAGCGCGCGGGCATCTTGTAGCGGCGCATGGTATCGACAAGCGCGGGCAACACTTCGGCGGCACCTGGCAGCGCGGAGATCCTGGGCTGGATGTTCGCGGTGACGGCCTCATCGAGCGCGGCGCGCCATTTTGCAAGGCCGCGCTGCTTGACCGAGAGGTCGTTGTTTTCGTCGGCGACATCGTCGACCAGGCGCATAAAGGCGTAGAGCGCGGCCAAACCATCGCGGCGCTTTTTCGGCAAAAGGAAAAAGGCGTAGTAGAAATTGCTTTGCGACAAACGAGCTATGCGGTGGCAATCTTCGTACGACTGCGCGACAAGATCGGCGGATTCTTGCTGCACCGCGGCCACAGGCTTGGCATCCCTTGCCACCAGATGCGCAACGAGCGCGCGGCCGAGCAAGCGTGCTTGTTTGCCTTTGCCGATGGATGGGCGGTAGTGCAGCGTGTTGTGGCCGCTAGCTTCGATGGCATCGAGGACGGCGATGCCGCCGCGGCTGAACATTTCGAGATCAACGCTGAGGCGGGCGTCCACCATTTTCGCGAGCGGCACGCCTTCGGCGAAAAGCATTCGCGTACGGCTAATCAAATCCTTCATCAGGTTAATGTAGCGGTCGTCGAAGCGGCGCTCTACGATGTCGGCTTCGGTCAGGCCGTGCGCCGCGGCGGCATCGAGAGGAATGTAGATGCGGCCCTTCTCGACGTCGCGCGAGACGTCTTGCCAGAAATTGGCGAGCTGCAATGCAGTGCAAGTGGCGTCGGAAAGTCGCTGGCGCTGCTCGTCGCGATACCCGCAGAGATAGAGAACGAGGCGGCCGACGGGATTTGCGGAATAGACGCAATAATCTAGCACCGCGTCCCAGGTGGGATAGCGCTTCACTGTTTGGTCCTGGCGAAACGCTTTCAGCAGATCAGCAAACGGCTGCTTGGGAATATCTTTGGCGACGATGGTCTCGCGGAGCGCGATGAAGACCGGGTGCGACGGACGCCCTTCGTAACAGTCGGTCAGTTCCTCTTCCCACCAATCAAGAAGTGCAAGTGCGCGCTGTGTGTCCGGAATCTCATCGCCGAGATCGTCAGCCCAGCGGCAATAGGCGTAAACGTTGTAGAAATGCTGGTGTAATTCTTTCGGGAGGAGCCAGGAGACCACGTTGAAGTTTTCGTAGTGGTGCGTAGCCAGCCAGCGCGTGTAGTTTTGGGCAACCTCCGCGGCGCACCCCGGCGAGGGCGCGTTCGCAGCGATCTCGAGTTCGTTTGGACGCAGCATGGAGCTTATGTGCCTCTCACAACTGGCCTGCAAAGTATCGAACGTTGAGATCCTTCGGCCCGGCTGAAAGACGCCGGGACCTCAGGATGACAGAGTTTGCGTTTGCGCCAAATCCTGAGGCGACAGTACCGAACACAGTTAAGGGCGGACGGCGAGCTTGATTTCGCCGCTGCGCGATTTCATTTTTTCGAAGGCGTGCGGGAGATCCTCAAGGCGAATCTCCTCGGTGACAAAGTCGTGCGCGAGGATGTCGCCGCGGCGGATGGCTTCCAGGGCCTCGCGAATGAAGCGCGGCGTGTGATGGAATGGAGAGATGAGCTTGATCTCCGAATAGTGAATCGCGGCCGGCTCGATCTCGACGCGCGTGCCGGACGGCAAGCCGCTGAAGAAATTCACCACGCCCCCACGCCGCACCATCGCGAGCGCCTGTTTCCAGGTGGCCGGATTGCCGGCGGCTTCGACTACGGAATCTGTGCCGCGCTCGTCCTCGGTTAAGTTCCTCACCGCGGCCACGACGTCGTGGACTTGCGTGACGTTGATGGTTGCAACCGCGCCCATGCGCCGCGCAACCTCGAGGGGCGCAACACGACGGGCCAGTGCAATAACGCGCACACCGCGGCGCGAGAGCATGCGGACATACTTGAGGCCAATGGGACCGCAGCCGATGACCACAGCGGTGTCCCCGGTGCGCACTTCCATTTCGTGAATGCCGCGCAGCACGCAGGCCAGAGGCTCGACTAGGGCGGCGCTGCCATCATCGACGGAGTGCGGCACCTCAAGCATGTTCTCCATGACGATGCGCCCAGGGATGCGCATGTACTCGGCGTAGGCGCCATTGTTAAAGAGAAGATCTTCGCAAAGATTTTCCTGGCCGCGGCGGCAGTGAAAGCACCGCAGGCAGGGAGCCGAGTTAGCGGCAATCACGCGCAGGCCCAGGCGCCACCTTGGGTCGACTCGTTTCCCGACCGCAGCAACTTCACCAACTACTTCATGGCCGAAGACCGCCGGCGGCTGAATCATCATGGCGTGATAGCCACGTTGCCAAACCTTGAGGTCGGTGCCATCGGTAAGAGCGAGGCGCACGCGGAGCAACACTTCGTCAGCGGCCAGTGGCGGGACATCAATTTTTTCCAGGCGCAAGTCCTCGCTCCCGTAAAGCACGGCGGCCATCATCTTGGAAGGCACCGCGGGGGCGCGTACTACCACCGTGGCCTCTTCACCGATGACTTCCGCTCTCTTGGGGATCGTGGTTCTCATGTGTGCGTGATCAAAATCTTAAGAGATTGAGCTGTGGGTCGCGCCGCGAGTTCCAGCGCCTCTTGAATTCTATCCAACGGGAAGCGATGGGTGACAATGTCCATGACGGGAAGTTTCTTCTGCAACACCAGAGCTGCCGCCGCTTCCTGGATGTCCACCGCGGCACTGTAGCTGCCCAGGATTTCTTTTTCGTCGATCCCAACCGCTGCTGCGGGAAACTCGATCTTGGTAACTGGGTCGTTCGCGGCAAAGAGCAAAACACGTCCGCCTGGGCGCGCCGCCGCGAGCGCGTCAATTACGAGAGCTGGATGCGCTACGGCGACTAGCACGGCATCGGCTCCCCGCCCTTCGGTCTTGGCCTGTATTGCATCTACCAGCTTACCATTTGTTGGGTCAAAGGACTCAATCGCGCCCAGGGTGAGGCTCTTGGCTCGACGCTCCGCGATGGGATCGCTGGTGTAGAGATTGGCGGTTTGCAGCTTGCTGACCATCAGGAGCTGCAAGCCGATGGGGCCGCAGCCAATCACGAGGACCGTTTCGCCCGGCGCTACGCGAGCCTTTTGCACCGCTTTGACAATGGTGTTGATGGGCTCGATGAACGTGGCTTCCTCAAACCCGACGTTGTCCGGAAGCGCGACGATGCCGCGTTCGGCTACCCACGGCATGGCTTTCACGTATTCGCCGAAGCCGCCGCCGTTCGGCGTAAAGCCGCCCGTCAGGCCGGTGGTCTTGTACTGCTTGCACTGAGAAAAGAGGCGGTTCTGGCAGTAGAAGCACTTGCCGCAAGGCGTGTGATGGAAGCTCGTGACGCGATCGCCGGGCTTCCATTTCGTTACGCCGCTGCCAACAGCGACGACAGTGCCGGCAAGTTCGTGACCGAGGATTTGCGGCGGCTCCACATAGCGCTGAAAGATTTTCTTGATGTCGGTGCCGCAGATGCCGCAGGCGGCAACTTTGATCAAGACTTCGCGGTCGCCAACTTCAGGGACCGGCACTTCCTCAACGCGCACAATTCCCTTTTCGCGATAGACCCCGGCGCGCATGGTTTTGGGAATAGGAGCAAGCGTGCTTAGTGTCTCGACAATGGAGCGCGTGCCGCTCATATTGCCGAGACCTCCGTGTCCTTGCGTCTCAGGCTGCCTGGCGTTAGGGACTCGATGAGTCCGTCCAGAAAGCTGGTTAGTTTTCGGCTCGCATTTCTACTTTGTAGACTAAATCGAATCAGTTCGGGAACCTTTTTAGGACGAGCAATCACTTCTCTCAAGAGCGGGGCGACCTTGATGTGGCCTTGCGGCGTCAAGCACTTCTCAAAATTCACTGGCAAATCTTCATCATTCCCGTCACTAATCGCCCTGACAACAGCCACAGGTATGTTGTCACCACTGAATTGCCGCGCCACATGAAACGACTCCATGTCAACACCTTCGCCAAAAACAGCCAACCGAGTCTTCTCTTCCTGCGTCTCGATGATGTGGTCCGAAGTCAGCAAGAGATCAATGAGCCTTGCCCCACGGCGTTCTGCACAGTCAAGAATCTCAGGCGTCATCGGCAGGCCACTTGCATCCCTCAGAGTACCCACTCTTCTTGAAGCGACGACCTCACCAGGTCCAATTTCTGGTTTGAGCGAACCCGCCAGACCCGACGAAAGGACGACGTCCAGACCGGCGTCCTCAAGGCAACAGGCCGCACCGAAATCGAAGCATTTGATGCCAATTCCCGTCAGAAAAACCCACACAGTGCATTGGCCAATCTGGGCCTCGCAAACGTCGACTCCCTTTGACCAGTGTTCCTTGTTAATTCGGATGCTCTTGAATGACCTAAGCATACGCCAGGGAGCGAATTCGGCTTCGACCGCGAACGTGACGAGAACTTTCATGGCAATTTGTTCAGATGCCGAGCTAAAGCCAAGCACTACACGCGCTCAAGTGCACGCACTACAAAGAAGCCGCCGCTTGGGTTATGCGCCTGGCGCGCCTCGCGGAGACGTAGCCGTTGGCTTCGTACCAGCGCACGGCGCGCTCCAGCGCTGCTTCCACCGGGCCTGGTCGAAAACCCAGTTCACGCTGGGCTCGCGAGCAATCAACAAACATTTTGTGCCGCGCAATTTTCACGCCCTCGATGGGTATTTGCGGTTCTCGAAATGTGAGCCGTGAAAACACGGTGTTGGCATACGCTGCGCCAAGGGCCAGCCCGTGCGGAATTTTCATGCCAGGTGCGCGCAGACCCGTGATCCTCGCCAACGTGTCGAGCATTTGCTTCAGCGTGAGATTTTCGGCGCCGAGCAAGTAGCGTTCGCCGGCTTTGCCTTTGTCGGAAACGAGCAGATGCCCGGCAGCGCATTCTTCCACACCCACGAAATTCAGCCCCGTGTCGACGTAACCCGGCATCTTGCCATTCAGAAAATCGACGATGATTTTCCCGGTGGGCGTGGGCTTCCAGTCCCAAGGACCCACGGGAGTCGTAGGCATGGCAACAATGACGGGCGCGCCGTTCTTTGCCGCGTTCAGCGCTTCCTGCTCGGCAAGCCACTTGGAGCGCTTGTAGTGGCCAACCATTTCATCAAGACGAGCTTCGGTCAACTCGTTCGGCGGCTTCGGGCGATCGACCGCGATGGTGGCCACAGTGCTCGTGTAAATAAATTGCTCGACACCGGCTCGCTCGGCCGCAGCAAGTAGATTTTTTGTGCCGCCCACGTTGGACTCATAAATATCTTTCGAGCGCTTGGCCCACAAGCGGTAATCAGCAGCAATGTGAAAGACCCGCTTCACGCCCTTCATGGCGCGCTCCAGCGAAGCGGGATCTCGCAAATCGCCAGTTACGTATTCCAGCGAGAGATCGGAAATAGCGCGATTGTGACTGGATGGGCGCAGAAGAACCCGTACGTCATCACCGCGCGCGACGAGCTGGCGGGCAACGTGGCTCCCGAGGAAGCCGGAGGCGCCAGTGACCAGAGTAGTCATGTAGTCGGCTAAAACCCGCTGCGCAGGCGGAATTCGCCGGGCTGGAATATCAGCGCGCAGTATTGCCGCGCTTCTTGCGCCTGGTTGCGGAAGCGGGCCAGCGCGTAGAGCGGGAACGAATTCCGGTACAGGTGATACTTCAAGTAGAAGACGCACGGGAACCCGGTGCCGGTGAATTCGTCTTCGCTCCAGGAACCATCCGCGTTTTGCTGCTCGATGAGATAGGCCGCTGCTCTTTGGATTGCAGGATCGCTGGTGTCAGAGCCGGCGAGCAGTCCGATGAGGCCCCAGGCAGTTTGTGACGCCGTGCTGTCCCCCTGGCCTTTGGTCGCCGGTTCGTGATAGCTGCGAAGGGATTCGCCAAAGCTGCCGTCCGCTTTCTGCACCGTGCGCAGCCAACGCACCGCGCGCTGGCAATATTCTTTCGCGGTGAGCGAAACGGTTTCGAGCGCGCGCAGAACCCCGCTCGTGCCGTAGACGTAATTCACGCCCCAGCGGCCGAACCAGGAGCCGTCTTCGCACTGATCCTGCAAGAGGAATCTCAGGCCGCGCTGCACGGCCGGATGATCCGCGGGCCAGCCGTAGCGGCCCAGGCACTCCAGCACACGCGCGGTTACGTCGGCGGTCGAGGGATCGATCATCGCATTGTGGTCGGCAAACGGAATGTTGCATAGGAACGCTTTGTTGTTGTCGCGGTCAAACGCGCCCCAGCCGCCATCGCGGTTCTGCATGCTGAGCAGCCACTGAATGCCGCGGCGCACGGCAGCTTCCATGCGCCCGGGATCGGGAAATTTCACGCGCTGCAGCGCCATGAGCACAAATGCGGTGTCGTCCACGTCCGGATAAAAATCATTACGAAACTCAAATACCCAGCCGCCGGGCTCGGCGTCTCTATTCTTGATTTGCCAGTCGCCCGACCCGAGAACCTGCCTCGACAAAATCCAGTCCGCGGACTTCACCAGCGCGGGGTGATCCGGCGGCAAATCGGCTTCTTCCAGCGCCACCAGGGCGATACAACTATCCCACACGGGTGAAACGCAGGGTTGCATGCGGATGGTGTCGCCGTCTTCGATCTCGAAGCGGGAAAATTCGCGAATTTCGCGCGCTGTCAGTGGATCGTCGGGCCCGTGGCCGAGCGCCATCAGCGCGAAAATTGAATTCATCATCGCCGGATAAATCGCGGCGAGACCCTCGGTGCGCTCCATGTGCTCGAGCAGCCAGGATTTTGCTTCGCGCAACGCGCGTTGCCGCAGCGGCTTCCACGGCAATTTCTCGTAAAGCTTCAACACGTGGTCGAGCGCGAGGAAAAAATTGCGCCACGAGAGAATCTGATCGCTCCAGTCAAACGCCGCTTTCTTGCGCGAGAGGTCGCAGAAGAGTTCGTCGACGTGTGCGCGTTCAGGCAAGCGCCAATCCGGCCGCACAGCGGACAAAATCGCCATGGGGATGACAATCCCGCGCGTCCAGGACGACATCTCGTAAATGTTGAGATAGAACCAGTTCGGCAGCAGCATCAACTCCGGCAGAATCGCCGGGACCAGCTCCCACCCGACAGCGCCGACCAAGGCAAGATAAAAACGCACGTAGGAGTTCGTGCGCTCGAGGCCACCCAGGCGGTGGACAGTCTCTTTCGCGCGCGCCATGTGCGGAGAATCGTGCGGGTCGCCCGCGAGCTTCAGCGCAAAATACGCTTTGCAGGTGGCGTTGAGCTCGGACGGTCCGCCTGGATAGATGCTCCAGCCGCCGTCGGGCAATTGCCGCTGCCGCACGTAGTTGGCCAGCTTGGCGATGCGCTGCGCGTCGGCCTTGCCCAGAACGTGCAGATAATAGATGTAGTCGGATTCGAGGGTGGTGTCGGCTTCTAGCTCGCCCACCCAGTAGCCCGCATCCCCTTGCAGAGACAGCAGGTGATTCGCGCCGCGCTCGATGGCTTGCTCGAGCCGCTCAAGCCGGTCTTGCACCGGCGAAGTGAATGCGGCCCCAGATGAGACTGGACTATCCAGCCCAACCCGCGTGCTCGTTGCCAAGGCAAATCCCCCAGTGCGACTTCAGCCCGAGAAAGCAGACGCCCGGCGCGTATTATGGCAAGCGCCAACTGTTTCGCGGATAGCGTCTGTACTAGTAAATTATCGCTGCGGGCCGACTAAGGGTCAACCGCTAAGATGCATCAATGTTTACAAGGAGACGCCTTCAGCGTCATGAATCATGCCTCGTACTTGCTCGAGCAGCCGTTGCGGCAAGGCTTCGCCTTCGCGTTGCAGAAACTTCGGTTTGCCGCGCAGAAGCTGCAGCGGCAAGCCCGCCCACGCGTGTGCGTCGTCAGCGGCATGCAATGGCTGCCGCAGAACGAAGGCGGAGGCGCGATCCATTTGCAATCTCGCGGACTCCTTGAAGTCCGCTTTTGAAGGATCGATGACCATCAGGTACAGCGAGGGCTTTAGAAATTGCAGCAGCGTGTTGCTTTCGAGGATTACGCGGCCCCGCGCGCTCTGATCAATGCCCTCCAAATCGTGCAGCGCTTCGCGCAGCAGTGGCATGCCCTCCGCGAGGAATCCCTGCTTGGTCCTTAACCAGAAAGAACGACGCGCGCCTGCGGCCAAAAAGCGGCCGCTGTCGGTTTCGTTCGCGCCCTTCTCCCAGCTGATCGCGCAAACGTGCTCGTCCGGAGCGCAATCGCAATTCTCGCCGTTTTGCGCGCAGACTCCGTGGCCATACTGGGTGATTTTCCCCGCGGTCCAATGCTCATCCGGGAACGCGGCGATCAGATCGCACACCAACTGCGTCTTCCCAATACTTCGGGTGTGCCCGCCGACGACGATCACCTGCCACCGCATGCGTCTCTATTTTCCTCTTGCTCTCAGCGCCCTCTGTGCTCTCTGTGGCGAACCCTTTTTCTTGCCCGCAGCCATCATTTTGCTCTCTATCTCTTTGATGCGCGCCCCAAGCTCCGGAAGCCGTGCATACCAAGCATACGCTTCCTTGAATGTACCGATTTCACGCGCCGGTGTGCCCCATACCGTTTGCCCCGCTCGAATCGTTTTCCGTGTAAGAATGCCCGCTTGCCCGCCCGCGATAGCGCCGTCCTCCAAAGTGCAATGCTCACCGATTCCCACCTGCCCCCCGACCACCACATGATGCCCGAGCGAGCTCGACCCGGAAATACCCGTCTGCGCCGCGATTACCGTGTGCGTGCCGACCTGCACGTTGTGCCCCACGTGCACAAGGTTATCGATCTTGACCCCTTCGGCGATGCGCGTGTCATCCAGCGAGCCGCGATCAATCGTCGTGTTCGCGCCGATTTCCACGTCGTCGCCAATCTCCACGATTCCCACCTGCGGAAACTTCCAGTAGCGTCCGTCGCCGTACACATAACCAAAACCATCCGCGCCAATCACCGTCCCAGCGTGAATTTCGACACGATGGCCGACGCGCGCCCTCGCATACAAGGTCACTCGCGGATGAATCCGGCATTCTTCACCGATCCAGCATCCTGCGCCGATAACGCAATGCGCCCCGATCTGCGTGCCGTCGCCGATGTGCGCATCTTCTCCAATCACTGCGTACGGGCCGATACTCACGTTTTTCCCGACGCGGGCCAGCGGCGCCACGATCGCGGTCGCATGAATGCCTGCGGCAATCGGCCCGCGTTCCACCAACATCGCCGCCGCCTTCGCAAACGCCACTTTCGGCTGCGTGTGCCGCAAGATTGTTTTCCCCGCAATGGCAACGCCCTCACCCGCAATCACGCAGACCGCAGCAGATGTCGCTGCGCGCCCGGCATGCTTCGCCGCTTCGACATAAATCAGGTCGCGGGAGCCGGCACGCTCCGGCGCCGCTACGCCCCGCACCTCGAAATCTCGGTCACCCTTTAGCTCGGCGCCGATCGCCGCCGCCAATTCCCCAGCCGTCTTCGTCATAGTCAACTCTCCGCAGGTTTTCTCCGTGGCCTCTGTGCTCTTCTCTGTGTGTGCTCTGTGTTCATTGTTGTTCTTATTCGTACAGTTCCGCCTCGCCCTTCGGCCGCGTCTTCCAGCGCGCATGCACCCACACCCATTGCTCCGGATGCTTGCGAATTATCTCCTCAATCACCTTCGCAAATCTCTGTGTGTTCACAAAGACGTCCCGCTCGCTGTCTCCCGTTCGAACCAATTCCACCGCGGGCTCAAACCGCAGCCGATATTTTCCGATGGCGTCATCCCAATATGCGTATCCCGGGACAACCGCAGCATCCGTGTGCAGCGCAACGCGCGCAATTCCCGTCGTCGTACATGCGGACTTGCCAAAGAAATCCACAAACACGCCTTCTTCCGGCATGGTGTTCTGGTCCGCCAGAATCCCAACCGTTGCGGCCTCCTTCAAAATCTTAAGCAGTGCACGCGCGGACTCATTCTTGAAAATTGGCTGGTTCCCCGACAAGCACCGATAGCGATTCACGAGCCCATCCACGCGCGCGTTGTCCAGCGGCCGCGCCATGTAATGCAGCGGAAACCCGTACAGCGCGTGCGCAAACGAAGACAGCTCCCACGCGCCGATGTGCCCGGTAAGGTACAGCACGCCTTTGCCGCGTCGCTGCCCATCCAGAAAATTCTCGTGTCCCTCGAGGACCACAACTTCCTCGATATTTTCGCGCGTGTACCGCGGAAAGCGCGCAAACTCCGCGGCCATCCACCCCAAGTTCCGCACCATGCCACGAATGACGCCTCGCCGCCGCGCTTCGTCCCACTCGGGAAAAGCCACTTGCAGATTGAACTCTGCCGTCCGCCGCAATCGCGGCAGCATTGCATACAAAAGCCGCGCCACCATCGCCGCGAAGTTCCGTGCCACCGTGCGTGGCAAAGCTCCCAGCACTTTCAGAATTGCCCACACGGCGGCGTACTCAAGCCACTCCTTCATTTCTCTCCCGAACAACGCAACGCAGAACTCGCCGACCAAGTATCCTACGCGCTGACGTTCACCCGTACCAATGCTAGACTCACTCTTTCGTGACCACCCCCACTGACATTGCTTCAAGCAAAAACACGAAGGACCTCGCGGCGCGCATCGGCTGGGCCGCGCTCATCGTGGCTACCCTGTACGTTTGTTACTTCAGCCATCTGGGCGGGATTGGATTTGTGGGGCCCGACGAGCCGCGCTACGCGTGGATCGCGCGCGACATGGCCGAGACTGGCGACTGGGTCACGCCGCGCCTTTACGGCAAGCCCTGGTTCGAGAAGCCGCCGCTCTACTATTGGGGCGCCGCGATTTGCTTCAAACTTTTTGGCGTGAGCGAAGCCGCGGCCCGCTTGCCGAGCGCGGTCTCGGCCCTGCTCGCCACGCTGGCGCTGGCCTGGCTCGCGTGGCGCGTCTACGGCGCAGAAACCGCCCGCTGGCTGCTGCTTCTGCTTCCCACCACCGTTGGCATGATCGGCTTTTCCCACGCTGCAGCAACGGACATGCCGTTCTCGGCGATGCTGACTATTGCGATGGTCTGCGCCGCAGCCCTACTGCACCTCCCTTTGGAGTGCGGCGGCTCGCCGCCGCTTTCATACCATGAAGCAGGCGCGACCAATTCGACGGGGACACCCGCACCGTCAACCGTAGGCACGCAGTCCGCGATACCGCAGGCTGTCAAAGCCTCTTGGCTCGCGCCGATTCTCTTCGGCTTCTTTCTTGGGCTCGCGGTGCTGGCTAAGGGCCCCGCCGCGATCGTTCTCTGCGGCGGCGCCGTCTTTTTCTGGGCGATATTCACCAAGCGCCGGCGAGACGCTCTCCGCCTCCTTCATCCCGCCGGCATCGTCGCATTCTGCGCCACCGCCCTCCCGTGGTACATCCTCTGTGCCCACCGCAACCCAGATTTCTTCCGCATCTTCATAATCGAACACAACTTCAAGCGCTTCCTAACCCCCGAATTCCAGCACATCCAACCCTTCTGGTTTTATGGACCGATTTTGTTTGTCGGCCTTTTCCCATGGCTCGGCATGGCAACGAGCGCCCTTGCTTACACCTTTCGTCACAAATTTGGAATGCACCTAGATACAGGCGCGATTTATATCCTCTGTTGGTCAGCATTTCCTGTCATTTTCTTCTCCATCTCGAAGTCGAAGCTTCCCGGTTACGTCCTACCGGCAATTCCTGCGTTGATATTTTTCGCGGCGCTTGGCCAGGCAAAGCTACTCAGAATCGAAAGAGTCCCAGTTCAAGTCGGGTTTGCTGCGATGGCGCTAACCCCGGTCGCTACCATTGCAGCGCTTGGCCTCTTCGAGTATTTCCAACCTCTCCTAAGGACGGCGGCGTTCCGTGAATTCGTCTGGGCGTGCATGCTTCTAAGTTGTGTTGGGGCCATCACAATCTTAGCCCTCGCAATACGCAAGAGATATGCGGCAGCCATCATCTCAGGAGTCGTCGCCTGGGTTTGCGTTCTCGTTCTTACATATTCAGGTCCGCTAGTATGGCTGGATTCATGGTTTTCACCTCGATCCATAGCTTTCGCTCTTTTACACGATCCCCAAATGACAGCAGAGGTCAGAACTTTGCGTCTCCAGAGAGGTTGGCAATTTGGCTTGAACTTCTACTTCCACCGGGAGCTACAAGAATGGAACCCCGCTGAGCCACAAGGGTTCGTCATCGCATCACCGTCAGGAATCGAGGAATTGAAGAGAAACCGAATGCAGTATCAGGTCTTGGACGATACTTCTCTCGAAGCCATTCTGATTCGCATCCGCGCTTCGGAAGGCCGATTGAAAAAGGCGACAAACATCGGAATCACCGAACCGAGGGGCTGAATGAAGACCTAGCGGCTGGTGCGCCCCGTGGCGGGAAGCCGCAGTAGAAAATAGCTCACAACCCGATTCTCGTAAGCTCGTTTGTCCGCATCTTCCATATTCACAAAATTGCCGTGCAAAATCGTTGCCTGCTCCTTCGGCTCCGGCGCGTTCTTGAACATTTTCTGCGTGATGCCCGCCAGCTCCGGATCATCGGCGGCCTCAATAAACAATTTCGGCACGCCTGCCAGCGTATCGAACTTCCAGGTCAGCGGTTTCTCCCCGCTATACTTGTGATTGATCCAACCGAAACTGACTTCCGCCGAGCGCGTCATCAGTGGAATTCCCGCCAATCCCTCTTTCTCCACGCCGATCCTCACCATCTGCTCGGGGGAATCGTAGACCGAGTCCAGAATCAGTGCGCGCACGCGTTTGTCATTTTCCGCCTCGCGCAGCGCCGCATAAGCGCCCAAGTTGTAGCCCCACAATCCAAAATGGTCAGGATCGACATCGTTTCGCCTGGCGAGTTCATCAATCGCCGCGCGCACTTCGTCCGCTTCGTGATAACCAAACGAGGTAATCCCGTCATTCCCCCCGTGCGCCACGAAATCAAACACGAACACGTTGTACTGATGATCCTGCAACGCGGAAACCAACGTCAGCAATTCGCCGCGGCTCGAGCCATAGCCATGGCAAAGCACAATCGTCGGCGCTCCTACAAGCCCCGGGAAAAACCAACCCTCGCGATGCCCCGCCCCCGGCACGGAGAATTTCACGGCGTCGGGGCGTCCCGGAAAGCTGTCCATGTTGATTTCGCTGCTGGAGCGCTGCGGCTTTACGATGCGGTACACCAAAAATCCGGCAATCGCCGAAGTAGCCACCACGGCAAAAAACAACAACGCCAAAATGGCCATCAATATTTTTGTGTACCAATGCGACGGAAACCGGAATTCGTCAAGAATGGACATTCGTGACCTGCGCCACTGGGCTGGCGCATAGCGCCGTGTCTAATCCCTCGTCCTAAATATTCGTCATCGTAGCACGCTGTTTGTGTCGTCCATTCCGCAACTGCTCGGCTTGTGTCGCATGCAGTAGCAGCCGCCGCGCGTTCCTGCGGAGCTCCGCCTTTCGCGCGCGCCTTGCCGAATCGGCTATCATAAAGCTGCGCCCTGCGCCGGCCTTCCATGAATATCCTGGATCTTCGCCAAACCAGTGTCCGCCAGCTTGAGCCGCTGCTCGAGGAAGAAGCGCGCCACTGGCACGACGAGCTGCACTGGGACTATCGCGGCGCGCTGGACCTCATCAAACGTTTTCTCGAAGCACACGCGCTCTGTGGCTGCGTTGCGTTTGAAAACGGCTCGGCCGCCGGCTATTCCTTTTACGTTCTCGAGGAACAAAAGGGGCTGATCGGCGGCCTCTACGTTTCCCCCCGCTTTCCCCAAGCCGACATTGGCCGCCGCCTGCTCGAGGAAATGCTCTTCTCCATGCGCGCGCTCCCGCAACTTTCGCGCATTGAAGCGCAACTCATGCCCTTCGGCGGCCCGGTCGACAACCCGCTGCGCGAGCAAGGCTTCAAACTCTACACCCGCCAGTTTATGCTCCTCGATTTACAGAACCATGCCGAGCCGCGCGCCGGCGCTTCCGCAGGCATGCGCCTCGACCGCTGGAACGATCGCTTCTTCGAGCCTTGCGCGAAACTGATTTACTTGTCCTATGCCAATCACATCGACGGCGAGATCAACGATCAATACCGCAGCCGAGGCGGAGCTCTGCGCTTCCTCAAGAACATTATTTTGCTCCCCGGTTGCGGCCAATTCGTGCCCAGCGCCTCCTTCGTCCTCCGCCAGCCTGGAAGCGACGAACTCATCGCCGCCGTGCTAACCAGCGAAGTCTCCCCGGGCGTCGGCCACACCACGCAAATCTGCGTCCTTCCCGGCTATCAAGGGCACGGTCTCGGCCGCATGCTCATGCAGACGTCCGCCGAGGCCCTGCGCGCCATGAAATTTCGTGAATTGACACTGACCGTGACCTCGCAAAACCGCTCCGCCGTCCAGCTCTACGAAAATCTCCACTTCACCACCATCCGCAGCTTCACCGCCGGGGTCTGGCCCCGTTGACTCTGTCAGTGTAGGGGCGCAGCCCGTCTGCGCCAGGCGAGGCACGGGTGCGCCCCAGGTCCGCAACCGTCGTTCCATTGGATATTACTTTTGATTTGTCCTAGCATAGCGGCGCCTCTTTTCAGAAAGGGCGGCATGCCCAAGGAAACTGCGCCACAACAAAGCAGGTTCGCCAGCATTCTCACGGACATTCATTTCTGGGTGCCCGTCGCGGTTTTGATCGGCGGGCTTGTTCTGCTGAAATTTCTTCGCTAAACGATTATGCAATCCACGTTGACGCCCACCCTCGATTCGCCAGCGCAACAAACGTCCCGCGCGCGCAAGCTGCAACTCCTCGGCATCCTCTCCGGATTCACCGCCGGCGCGTGGCTCGGCGCCGCCGAAGCGCCCACCAAACTCGTCTCCATCGGCCTCTCTCCCATGGTGATTTCGCTCATCATGGTCATCGGCGTTTTCCTCGCCCGCTGGAGCGTCCCCGCGCTCATCCTCGGCACTTCCTCCGTACGCGCCGACATCCGTCGCGCGCCCCATCTAATCATCTGGGCTTTGCTGGCCGGATGCCTCTGGGCCGTGGCCAACACCATGACCATCTTCGCCATCCGCGACATTGGCCTGAGCATCGCCTTTCCGCTGTGGAACTCCAACAGCCTGCTCGGCATTCTCTGGGGCTTTCTCTTCTTCAACGAATTGCGCCAAGCAGGCTGGCGCCGCTGGCTTGGCGTTCTCGGTGGAGCACTAGTTATGTGCGTAGGCGCTGCGTTGTTGGCCATTGCTTCGTCCGGCGCAGCTCCCGCCGCGCATTCCCTCCGCGGAGTCTGGGCCGCGCTCGGCGCAGGCGTTCTCTGGGGCACGATGTACATCCCCTACCGCAAAGCCTATCTCACCGGCATGAATCCCCTTTCCTTCGTCACGTTCTTCACTTTTGGCGAGCTCGGCATGATGTCCGCGTTAGCCGTCACCTATCTCGGCGTGACGCCGCTCTTGCATGAACTGCAAAGCGCCCGAGACGTTCTCTTCTGGCTCATGCTTGGCGGCTTCATCTGGGTCATCGGGGATCTCTTCCAGCAGTACGCCGCCAAATACGTAGGCATCAGCCGCGGCATCCCGCTGTCCAACACCAACCAGCTCTGGGGACTCCTTTGGGGCATGCTCGTGTTCGGTGAGTTGCACGGCCACAGCCATTCCCTCTACGCGCAAGTCGTCGGCGGGTCCTTGCTGATGATGGCCGGCGTCGCTGCCATTAGTTTTTCTTCCGCCACCAGCTCCGAACGAACATGCTGGAAGCAAGCCGCGCATCGCGAGAGCGAGCGCTACAACATCGCAAGCGATTATGTCGATGCCCGCATGGACGGCCGCCAATCCGCCAGCGAAGCAAAGCCTTCGCGCACAGCGATTGACTGGCTGCTCGTAGCCGTCGCCACCGCAGTCTTCGTCTTCTTCGGTGCCACGGCTCGCCTGCCACAAATCCCAATCAACTGGCCGGCAGCGCTAGTCCTGACTGTTGCCAGCGTAGCGCTTCTCCTGCTTTGCGGCGTGACCCTGCATCGCACCACGCGCTTCCACTAACAGCGGCACACCCATCCAGCATGGACCTTTTCTCAAGCGTCCTACGGCTTCACATTCCGTTGCTCGATACTGCGGACAAGACCTAAACTCTTTCAAGCAAGGCTATGTTCGAGCGATACACAGAGAAAGCCCGCCGCGTCATTTTCTTTGCGCGCTACGAGGCCAGCAACTACGGAAGCCGTTACATCGAGACAGAGCACTTGCTTCTAGGCCTCCTGCGGGAAGGTCCGCTGGCGAAGTGGTTTCCGGGAGAAAGCAACGTCGAATCAGAAATTCGTGCTGAAATCGAGAGACGGATTACACGAGGAGAGCGAATCGCCGTATCCGTGGAAGTCCCTATTTCAGCCGAATGCAAGACGGTTTTGACGCTTGCTGCGGAGTGGTCTGAGAGACTCAGCCATCGCCAGGTCGATACAGAACACCTACTCATTGGCATCCTAAACGTTGAAGGGTCGCTAGCTGCTCAAATTTTGACTGCGCGGGGGCTCAAGCCACAAACGATTCAAGAACAACTCGCAAAAGCAGCCAGTCCGAAATATCAGGCTACGGCAAAGGCAAGCGCGTCACTCACACTTGATAACTTCCTTGCTGGACTCAAATGGTTCAACTCAGAAGAACTGATTTCTTTTTTCGCAAAGAATGCGGAGTTCATCGATGCTTCTGGAAAACGGTGGAATCGCGAAGAAATTTGGAGGGGCTTTGAAACGCTGTTTGCTCCTTACGCAAAGAAAAATGCAAGTTACGTTGTCGAAGCAACGCTGACAGAAACAAGCGAGCTGTTCGTCGCTAATGTTGTATGGAGGAATGCACTTCTCGCCAGCGAACAACGCGCCTGGATGCACCGAATGAGTTTCGTTCTCTCGCCTGGAGCGGATGATTGGGAAATCCTCTTGGCACAGGTGACGCCGGTGCAATTCTCTTAGTCGACCCGAGGAGCAGACCAGGTAGCACTCGATAAGTCCGCTAATGGGAAACTGGCCCCCCATCGCATTTCGCTTTGCATCGCGCGCCAACTCCTTTACATTTGGCCCCGCCAAATGTCACCCACTCCCAAAGTCGACGTCGTCGGCGTCGGTCTGAACGCCACCGACACGCTCATTCCCGTTCACCCCTACCCCGCTGCCGGCTCCAAGGTCGAATTCCGCTCCGCCAACGTTCTCCCCGGCGGCCAAGTCGCCACCGCCATGGTCGCTTGCCAATCCTGGGGACTGCGCACCCGCTACGTCGGAAAAGTTGGCGACGATCCCGCCGCCGCCCTGCACCGCTCCGAATTCGCCCGCCTCGGCGTAGAAACGCATCTCTTCACCGCGCCGGGCTGCCCCAGTCAGCAAGCCTTCATCCTCGTCGACGATGCCGGCGAGCGCACCGTACTCTGGAAGCGCGACGACCGTCTCGCCCTTCAGCCCAGCGACCTCTGCTGCGAGTGGATCCTCGAATCCCGCGCCCTCCACCTCGATGGCCACGACACTGCCGCCGCAACCGTCGCCGCCACCTGGGCACGCTCCGCAGGCATTCCCGTCATTGCCGATCTCGACGAACTCTACCCCGGCGTCGACGCTCTCCTCCCGCTGATCGATTACCTCATCACCAGCCGCGACATTCCCGGCCGCATCTCCAACGAATCCGATTTGCGCAAATCGCTTCCGGCAGTCCGCAGCCGCTATGGCGCGCGCCTCACCGCCGCGACGCTCGGCCCCGAAGGCGTCCTCGCCTACGACGGCGCGCAATTCCACTACGCGCCCGCGTTTCGCGTCGACACCGTCGACACCACCGGCGCCGGCGACATCTTCCACGCTGGTTTTATTTATGGATTGCTGCAAGATTGGCCGCTGCCGCGCCAACTCGAATTCGCCTGCGCCGCCGCCGCCCTCAATTGCACTGGCATCGGCGCCCGCGGGCACATCGCCCCACTTGCCGAAATCGAACACCTAATCTCAACCGGCCAGCGCCATCCCTCCGCTTTCCAGATCCAAGGTGGCACAGCGATTTCTGGCTGTGCGTCCTAGTCTTTTTGCCGCGAATCACTCATAGCGCAGCGCTTTCATCGGATCGACGCGGCTCGCCCGCAGCGCCGGCACATAGCCGGCCGCGCACGCCACTATCGCCAACAATCCCGTCGCCAATCCCAGCGTCCACGGATCATGCGCCTCCAATCCGTAGAGCTGGCTCTTCACCATGCGCGTTAGCGCCAGCGCTGCGGGCACACCCACGCCAACGCCAATCGCAATCAGGGTCACCACTTCGCGCATCACCATCCCAATGACTTTCCCCTGCTCCGCACCCAGCGCCATGCGAATCCCGATCTCCCGCGTCCGCTGCGCTACGCTATACGACATCACGCCGTACAACCCGATAATCGCCAGCACCGTGGCCACAAATCCAAACACGCTCGACAAGCTCGCAATCATCCGCTCGGTCGACAACGAATTGCTGATCTGCTCCTCCATCGTTCGCATGGCGTAAATCGGTACGTTGGCATCGAGCTCTCGCATCTTCGCCCGCACCGAGCTAATCAACTGGTTCGGCTCTCCCTCCGTGCGCACGTAGATCGTCATCCCGCCCAAGTAAGGGCTATTCATGTACGGTACATAAGCCTGTATCGGAATCTCGTCTCGCAAATTCGTGTACTTGATATCCTTCACCACTCCGATGATTTCCATGTCCGTGTGCGTTCCGGGATCGGTCCCAAATCCCAGGTGCATGCCCACCGGATTGCGCCCAGCAAAAAACTTCTGCGCAAACTTTTCGTTGATGACCACCGTGGTGGGAGTAGTGTCGAAGTCGTCCGTTGCGTCAGCTCGTTTGATCACGCGGTTATCGGTAAGACGAAAATCGCGCCCCGCGATAATCGGCACTCCCAGCGTCGCGAAGTATCCCGGACCAATCTGGTTCATGTACGCCTGCGGATGGTCGTCCGGCTTCGTCGGCGAATACCCTTCCGCCGTCAGCCCGCTGTCCCACTCGTTATCTTCCATGATGCGCATGGAAGCCACGGCCACCGATTTAACCCCTGGTATCGCCCCCAGGCTGTCGGTCAACTGTTGATAAAACGTATTGAGTCGCGCCGGAGTGTAGCCGTTCAGCGATGGGTCAATCTTAAAGCCCACCAGCCGCTCCGCTGGAAATCCCGTGCCCAGATTGCTCAGATTCTTCAAGCTCCTTAAAAACAATCCCGCGCCAATCAGCAGCAGCAACGAAAGCGCCACCTGTGTGACCACCAGAGCGTTGCGCAGCCGTCCGTGCCCTCCACCAACCACCGCGCCCGCCTGATCCTTCAGCGTTCGCCCTACGTCTGGCCTTGTAGACTGCAGCGCTGGTGCTAACCCAAAAATCACTCCCGTCACCACCGTCACCGCCAGCGTAAACGCCAAAATGCGCAAATCCGGCGCTGTGGAGATATTCAGGTTGCCCGAATCCGACGGCAGATAAATCGCCATCAACGCTTTGTCGCCCCAAAACGCCAGCGCCAATCCCAAAATTCCGCCCACCGCCGAAAGCGAAAGCGTTTCGATGAGCAACTGCGCGACGATGCGCCCCCGCGTTGCCCCCATCGCCAGCCGCACCGCGATCTCCTTTTGCCTTCCGGTTGCGCGCGCCAAGAGCAGATTCGCAATATTCGCGCACGCAATCAGCAGCACCATCCCTGTCGTGGCCATCAGCACCCACAACGGCGTCCGCAGCTCCCGCCGCAACGACGCACGTCCCTGCGATCCCGGCAGTACATCGATCCAGCATTTCAAAAACTCTTCGCGCGCATACGCCGAAGCATTGCGGAACGCCACCTCTTTCACTTCCATTTCCAGCATCGAATGCATGAACGGCTGCAGCGAAGCCTTCGCTTTCGTCTCCGTCACCCCCGGCTTCAGCCGCCCAAACGAATTCACCCACCGCGACCGCCGGTCCGTCAGCATCTTCATGGGTCCGATGATGATCTGCTGCTCCATCATCACCGGAATAAAAATCTTCGTGGAATAGCCCAACTCCACGCCGTCAAATCCCGCTTGCGCCACGCCGATAATCGTCATCTGGTGGTTGTTCACCAGCACCGTTTTCCCGACGATTTGCGAATCGCCTCCGAATCTCCGCTTCCAGAAGTCGTAGCTCAGCATCACCAGCGGATGCCCGTTCGGCACGCGGTCATCCTCCGGCGTGAATGCGCGTCCTAACGCCGTCCCCACTCCGAGAACATTGAAATACGTCCCCGAAACCAGTTCCGCCGCCACAAGTTCCGACTGCGCGCCAAACGTTAGGCTCACATGCTCCGGAAACCGGCAGAACATCCCCGAGAACACTTCGTTGTGGTCCTGAAAATCCCGGTACATCGGGTAGGAAATCGCATTGCCGCCCCAATTGTTTCCGTAATGGTGCCCGCGCATCGTAAGTAGCACCAACTGCTGGGGATTCTTCACCGGCAGCAGCCGCAGTAATACCTGGTCGAGCAAAGTAAAAATCGCCGTGTTCGCGCCAATCCCCAGCGCCAAAGTCAGCGCCGCCACAGCCGCAAACCCGCGGCTACGCCGCAAAGTCCGCAGCGCATACCCAAAGTCCCGGCCCACCATCTCCACCCACTCGCGCATGTCCATCGATCCTCCCACCTCGGCAACCACGCGCAGTCCTTTCGAGTGCGGCGGTCTTGCCGCCGCTTTTACGCGTTAAACCACAACCACCGTGCCTCCGCTGTCTACCCGCGGACATCCAGACTCTCTCCCTCCAATACGCAAAGACGACGCAAGGGTTCCCTTGGTCTTGTTGGAATCTGCAGTTCCAAGGCGGGTATAAAACGGGGTATTTTAGATTTTCTGCGGAAGTCAAGGGAACTGCCTAAGACTCCCGTCCAATCCGCCGGATTTCCTTCCGTATCCCCAGCTTATCCAAGCTCGCAAGCGGCAACGACACCAGCAGGCTGATCCGCCGCTCCAGGTTCCTGTACGCATCGCGAAACGCCCGCGCAATCTCTTCCGGCGTCCCCACCGCCGCCGCCGGATCCGGCACGCCCCAATGCGCCGTCATCGGATGACCCGGCCAGATCGGGCACACTTCCTTCGCCGCGTTATCACAGACTGTGATCACAAAATCCATCTGCGGCGCGCCCGCCTTCGCAAACTCATCCCAATTCTTGCTCCGCAAACCCGCCGTCGGCAGCCCCGCCGCCTCTAATTGCTGGATCGCTTCCGGCCGCACTCGTCCCGTCGCTTGGCTTCCCGCGCTGAACGCCGCAAAATTCGGCTTTCCCTCATGGCTCAGAATCGCCTCCGCCATAATCGACCGCGCCGAATTCCCAGTGCACAGAAACAGCACGTTGTACCGCCCCTGCATGACAGCCATCCTCGCCTCCTAGGAACGCGGCACTGTCCCGTCCTCCACCTCGTAGGATAGAGTGACCAAATGCCCTCACATCGCGAGCGTCAAACGCGTCCAGCCATTCCCTCAATTCCTGCCCAAGCCGCCCTCAGCTTCCTCAGAGACACCAAGGGTACGCTAACTTGGACTGCCCGCGACCTGGCTGACTCGCTAAATATCAACCGCCGCGACGCTGAACAAATCCTCGCATTCCTACAAGCCCAAGGCTATGCCCAGCCTGCTCGCCAAAGGGGATCCGCTCGCGGCACGGACCAGTGGATGACCACCCCCGCCGGCGAAACCGTCTCCGGAGCCAAGCCTTCCCGTTTCACTCGCGAAAGTGTGGAGCAGGCGCTATCCGCCCTCAAAGATCGCATTAAACAGACCAACAAAAATCCGCAAGCGCCCTTCCACATCACCGACGCCGTCGCCTTCGGCGACTTCCTTCTCCCCGACCGCGTCAGAGTGCAATCCGCCGACGTAGGTATTCGCCTCGTGCAGCGAGATGCCTCGGCAAACGAACCGCGCTCCGCCTCCGACGCAAAAGCCGAGCGCAAGTTCCTCCGCCAGCTCCGCGCCAAGTCCGCTCTCCTAACCCTCCGCCCCTACGCCCACTGGATGCGCAACCGATCCCATCGCGCTCTGCTATAGGCCAATCTCTCTATCTTGATAAAGGCATACCCAGGATCGACCGAATCCGCTGACGGTCACTGATTTCGCGTGGCGAGCCGCCTGTCCTGTCCAGCCACTTCGTAAAATCCATCAGCTTGACCTCGTGCTCCACTCGAACGTCCGCAACCGACACCTTGACCACGTTAAGTCCCTGCGCGATGCCCGCTACCCATTCGTTTCGTCGAATGGCAGCAAGGCCTTGCGCCACAGCCTCATAAAGCGTACCCGCCGTCACATCGACCGTGTGGGATACGCCATCCATGTCGTGAATCGTCACGCGGCAAGATCGGACCGGCATGGAGCGAAAATATCACATTCGCTTTTTATTCGCCACAGGCATGTGACAGTCAGCGACCGCGGCCATCCAGTGCGGCCGTTGCTTCTCATCGCATGAGACGCGCCGATCAAATAAGGGCGTGCTTCGGTGGGGTGTGAGGTGACTCGGCGGCCTGTCGCGACCAGTAGACATCCATGGAAACTGCTGTTATTGCTGGTGCGAGCCTAATCGCGATTCGCCTTGTCGTGAATCCCTTCGTTACGCAAACGGTCGCACTCCGTGTTGGCACACTTCGCAAGCCATTGGTCCGGATTTTCTTGACGCTCATAGGAGCGCGCGTGCTCCGCCATACGTTGCATAAGCACGCACTCCGCCTTGTCCGCGACCGGCCCTGCTCCAAAATAACGCGTGACAATGGCGCGGATGGCTTTAGCGTTGTTATCGTGCAGCGACGTCATGGCCAGGCCGTCGCCGGTGTTGACTGAGAGTCGCAGGATGGCTTCACGATTTGTCATGGGGCAGGGTGCAACGCAAACCACTCTTGCAAGCTCGAGACGTTACGAAACGTCTTCGAGTCTATCTTCCCAGGAGCGGTCATCCAATAAACGGTCAAGATATTCGCTGCGCTGTCGATGCATATACGTTGGTGCGTATTCGTGCCCGCATCCGGTGTCTCTTTCCTAAGCCACACGACAGTGCCTTCTTCGCTTTCTTCCACCTGAACAAAGCCGCCTTCGCGAGCGGCGGCTTGCAATGCTTGAAGTTTCTCCATCGTGCTTCCAGTATAGGCTTATTCCCCGCGAACTCCGGCAAGCATACTCGTTGTTAGAAACATTTAATTACGTAGGATAGAAACACAAATGTCGCGCCGGCTACCGAGGACGACCGCAAACGCATCGAGCACGCGTCCAATCCTCTTCGCCCCTAATCGCCGTGGTGCCCGCATCTCGCCGGCCCGCTCATCCTAATGTAGCGGCCAGGCTTCAGTTTATCCTGAGCTTCGAAGGGCCCGGCTAGCGAGCAAGGCGAGCGCTCCTGATCTTCTAGCGGCCGCCTTCTGAGGCGGGCGTTTTTACAGGTCCCCCCAGCGACCCGAAGAACTGTGCGGTCGAACGATTGTTACGAAGTACTTTACATTGCAGAGTGCCTGTGCTAACTTTCCATAGGCATCCCGATGAGACTCTCGGACTAAGGAGCTCACTCCATGAGCATCGTTTCGTCGATCAAACCCGCCGTTGCTGCGCGATTGGGACTAACTCTTCTAATCGTTCCCATCTATTTCATCAGCGCATCAGCTCTCAGGCAAAACGCGCCGGGGCTCTCCTTGCTGGGGAGTCCTATGATTTTGCTCGGTGCGTTGCTCGTAGCCGTCACTCTAAACGCCTTGCCGATTCTTTCAGTAAACCTTCGCAGCGACGCCCCACCTGTCCTGAATGTTTCCCTCTCATTACGCTTCTGGAATCTCACAGCGATCGTAACCGCTTTGCTGCTGCTGGGCGTGCTGCTCGGTTACGCGTTCGTTGAAAATTTCCAGGCTCGTCCAGGCAGTTAACCGCAAGCAAGGATAGAGGTAGAGCGCCTGACCAACTAGGCGGGCGGCACACCCTTGTCGTGGAGATCTGGGGTCGCCTTGAGCTACGAGGCGAGCAGCCTTTCGAGACACTCTAGCAGCGGCGTCAAGCCGTCGGCCTTGGAGAGGATGATCGTGACGCCGAACCCCGGGGATATCGCCCCCCGGAGCTGCTCGGCGTAGAGCGTGAACAGAACGACGGGAACCTTGGGCATCGTGTTCCTCAGCACCATCGCCGCCTCTACTCCGTTCATCCGCGGCATGGCCAGATCCATGATCACCAGGTCCGGCCTGAGCTCCCTCGCCTTCTCGATGGCTTCCACGCCGTCCGAGGCCTCGCCGCACACGTCGAACTTCGTGAGCCCCTCTACGGCCGAGCGGATGATGGTGCGCTCGAACT
>Ga0209117_1000217_pt1 | contig 33269 bp, 27 predicted proteins | sample BlaSpr_A8_OM2_M2_FD_187978 | JGI IMG/M metagenome (GOLD analysis project Ga0209117, IMG submission 187978) | Forest soil microbial communities from Thunder Bay, Ontario, Canada - Black Spruce, Ontario site 2_A8_OM2_M2 (SPAdes) (version 2) | ecosystem: Environmental > Terrestrial > Soil > Boreal... | reverse complement strand
CCCACGCCCGGATTCGAACCGGGGACCTTTTCCTTACCAAGGAAATGCTCTGCCACCTGAGCTACGTGGGCGAGCCGCAGCCCAAAGATACTAGTGGGCCGCGCATAATCGCCGCGAGAAGCCCTGATGCCAATGACCGTAGAAGAGCTGCTGGATCAGGCCAGGCGAAGGCTCGTTCGGGTCGAACCGGAGCAGGCCGCGCGCGAGTTGGCCGAGGGTGCCCTGCTGGTCGACATCCGGCCATCCGAGCAGCGCGCACAAGGAGAAATCCCCGGCGCCACGGTGATCGATCGCAACGTGCTCGAGTGGAGACTCGACCCCGCGTCTCGGTGGCGAATTCCCGAGGTCACCAGCCACGACGTCCGGCTGATCGTGATCTGCAACGAGGGCTATTCATCGAGCCTTGTGGCGGCTGAGCTGCACGAGCTGGGCCTGGTCAACGCGACTGACGTCATTGGCGGATTCGGCGCCTGGAAAGCGGCAGGCCTCCCGATCGAGCTCGCGGCCAATAAGTAAGAGGGCAGCCTCGCGACGGCCTCCCCTGGGAATGCGCTACGAGGCCGAGTAGCTGAAGGCGTTCTCCACCCAATTGCGCTGGCCGTGGGCCGCGGGCCGGCTCTGCATTTCCATGCCTTCAAAGTAAGAAATCCGGAAAGGCACGACTACCCGCATTTGGGGGGAATCTGGAGCCGCAAGACAGCCAACTGGAGGGGGCCGAACGGCGGGGGTCGGTCAGATCAAGTTCAAACGTGAAGCAGCCGCCACCGCTTCGGCCCGATTACGCGCATTCAATCGAGTGAGCAGCCCCTCGACGTAACCCTTCACCGTGTTGTCGCTGAGGTGCAGCCGGTTGGCGATCATGGTGTTCGAGTAACCCTGGGAAACCAGCTGCAGGACTTCGCGCTCGCGAGGGGAAAGCCTGAACGCGGGCGCTGGGATGACACGCGCCGGATCCCCGCTCACAGCTGCCGGCGCCCGGCCGGTCAAGACTTGTTGGATGCTCGTCAAGCTGATCGCCAAGATCGCGATCACGACGACCCACAGCACGAAGTCGGTGAGGGGAAATGTGTCGTGGTAAACGGCGCTGCGCGTCGCCCCGAGGCCCGCATAGCCTGCTGTGAAAAGGCCGACAGATATCGCGCCGCCGGCGACACCCTCGGTGGCGACGTGCACGTTCAAAAGTGCGATATAGCAAGCAATCAGCGCGCCAGGCGGCGCCGGCCCAAAGCTCCAAAGCATGACGAAGAAGCTGACCACGTCGAGCACGGCGACCACTCGAGAAACTGTCAGGACAGTCTCGTCAGAGCCTCGGTAGAAGGCGAGCAACCCGAGCGAGTTGTAGACCGAGACGAATAGGATCAGGAACACGACCCCGGGCTTCCAGCTGCTCTGGACCAGGAGTCCGGCCAGGCCGAGGACGGCGAATCCGGCGATGCCGCGCATGACTCCGAAAACACGCGACATGAACCGGATCTGGTAGGGCGTCGGCCGGCGCCAGTCGCTGCCCGTCACAAGAGGCAGGATGGTTTTTGCCAGCGGCTCCTCACCCAGCGCCATGCAACGTATCCCTCTCGGAGCGAATCATGCCACGGCATCGCTCGACGAGCGATCGGGATTTCCTCCGCCGCTTCGCGCGGAGGTTGTCCGTCCACAGCGGACGACAACCGGAAAGGAGAGGACCCGCTCCTCTCCACTTCCATTGTGTAGCACACCGGGGGGCTTGCGGCAAGCCCCCCGGTATGGTGCAGAGTTTCCTGACAAACGTTGGGAAACGAGGAGTCGTATATGTCGGAGCACGCAGTTGTGATCGCCGGCGCCGGTCCGACGGGGATGATGCTGGCGGCGGAGCTGACGCTGGCGGGGACCGACGTCCTCATCGTCGAGCGACGCCCCAGCTTCAAGCTCGAAAGCTCGCGCTCCAGAGGTCTGCACTCTCGCACCATCGAGGTGCTGGATCAGCGTGGCGTGGTTGATCGCTTTCTCGCCGAGGGGAAGGCGGTGCAGGTGCAGGCGTTCGCCGGGGTGCCGATGGACATCAGCGATTTCCCCACCCGTCACAACTATGGGATGGCGCTGCTGCAGAGCCACTTCGAGCGCATCCTGGCCGGCTGGCTCGATGAGCTGGGCGTTTCCATCCTGCGCGAGCGCGAGGTGACAGGTTTCACGCAGGACGACAGCGGCGTCGACGTTGCGCTGTCCGACGGCACATCGCTGCGGGCTAAGTATCTGGTGGGTTGCGATGGGGGTCGCAGCGCTGTGCGCAAGGCGGCCGGCATCGAGTTCGCGGGCTGGGATCCAACCACGCGCTGGATCATTGCCGAGGTCGAGATGGAGGAGAAGCCGGAATTCGGCTTGCGTGGCGGCGGTGGCATCGGCCCGGCCGAAGACGGACGGGTCGGCGTCACCCTCACAGTGCCCTATCTGGACCGCAGCGATGAGCCCACCCTGCAGGACGTCCGCGACGCGCTCATCCGGGTTGACGGCAAGGACTACGGCGTGCACAGCCCGCGCTGGATCTCGAGCTTTACCGACATGACGCGTCAGGCGGTGGCGTATCGCAGCGGGCGCGTGCTACTCGCGGGTGACGCCGCACATGTGCACGCTCCAATCGGCGGGCAGGGTTTGAACGTCGGCGTCCAGGATTCGGTGAATCTGGGCTGGAAGCTGGCTCAGGTTGTCAACGGAACATCACCGGTGAGCCTGCTCGACACCTACCACGCTGAGCGGTATCCGGTTGCTGCCCGCGTGCTGCGGAACACGATGGCGCAGAGAGCGGTGGGCGCCAACGACGAGCGCACGGTCGCCTTGCGCGCCATCCTGGCCGAGGTGCTGACGATGGATCAACCGCGCAAGCACATCGCCGCGATGATCGCCGGTCTCGACGTTACGTACGACCTGGGCGAGGGACATCCGCTGCTGGGACGTCGCATGCCCGACCTGGACCTGGTGACCGTGGATGGCCCGCTTCGCGTCTTCGAGCTGCTCCACTCCGCCAGGCCCGTCCTGCTCAACTTCGGCGAGGCGGGTAGGCTCGATGTCGCACCGTGGGCCGACCGCGTTCAGCTCATTGACGCCTCGTACGCCGGTACCTGGGAGCTTCCTGTGGTCGGCGAGGTGGCTGCCCCTTCGGCCGTGCTGATCAGGCCGGACGGACACGTCGCCTGGGTTGGCGAGGGCACTGATGCCGGATTGCGCGACGCGCTGACGACCTGGTTTGGATCGCCTGCCGCGGCGTAGCTGACCGCCTCCAGATCAATCGGTTAGGAGTTCTTAGGAGACACGCCTAGGTGCCCGACTCCAGCTTGCCCATGTCGGTCAGGATTTCTGCCTTGCCACGGATCTTGATCGCGGCGGTCAGCTCTGTGAACTGGGCCACCAGCACCTCGCCCGCGTCCAGGCGCTCAGAGTGGTGCGAGCGCGTGTCCTTGCCTCGGGTCAAGCCCATGATCACGACGCCGTCTTCCAGCGCCTTCACCACCACGTAGCGGCCAGTCGCCGTACCTTCTTCGAGCTCGGTCACTTTTTCCACCGTCCGTTTCCGTTGCCGTTGGTCTGCGCTTTGGGCCGCACCGTTTCCAGCTTCGTCGCCGCTTGCCCGATCAGCTCGTCGATCTCAGCCGTGAGCGCCGGACCGGCGAGCACATGATAGCGATCGGCATTCACGATCACCTCGCGCCTGCCCACCACCACATGCAGCACCACCTCGTCGGTCCCCGGGTGCCGCGCCAGCACCGCCTCGAGGCGTTCGGCCAGCCCTGCGTCGCTGCTCGGGATCCGCACGTGGACCAGCTGGCGCCGCGCGACGGGAACGCATTCCGGGTCGTCCCAAAGCCACGCCATGTCGGCGACGATCGAGGCTGTCTCCACCTCGGGCTCGATGTCGGGTTCCGGTGGCGGGGCCCCGCTGGCTCCGCTGTAACGGGTGTTGCCGGCGCGCGCGTCCACCTTGCCCTGGACGACGATCACCTTGTCTGGTTCGAACAGCAGCCTTACCTGCTCGAAGATGCGCGGGAACAACACCACGTCCACAGTTCCCGTCAGGTCTTCCAAAGACGCGTACGCCATGATCTGGCCCTTCCGCGTCACCACCCGGCGAACCTCGCGCACCAGCCCCGCGACGCGCACCTCCGTGTCCTGCAGCGCGCTGGTCACCTCGACCGCCTGGGTGTCGGAAAGCTTGGCCAGCTCGGCCGAGATGCGGCGGAGCGGATGGTCGCTCAAGTACAAGCCGAGCAGCTCCTTCTCGAGCCGCAGCTTCTCCTCCCCCGCCATCGGAGCCACGTCGATCAGCAGCCCGTAATCGTCAGCCACTGTCTCGGGCGTGCCGACCATGTCCAGCAGCGACGTCTGACCCGACTCCCGGTCTCGACGCGACCGCTCCGCCCGGCTGACTGCGTGGTCGAGCGCCGTCAGCAGCCGCGCCCGTTCGCCCAACGAATCGCAGGTGCCCGATTGGACAAGTGCCTCGAGGACGCGGCGGTTGACGTCCTGGATCGCGGCCGTGCGATCACACAGGTCTTCGAGTGACTTGAAAGGGCCGTCGGCGTCGCGCATGGAGACGATGCTCTCGACCGCGTGCTGGCCGACGTTCTTGATCGCGGCGAGCCCGAAGAGGATGCGGCCATCGCTCATCGAGAAGTCCGCACGCGACCGATTGATGTCCGGCGCCACCACGTCGATACCGCGGATTCTGCAATCCACGATCGCCGTCGCCACCCGGTCAGCGCTGCCCTCCATGTGGATGAGCAGCGCGGTCATGTACTCGAGCGGATAGTTGGCTTTCAGGTACGCCGTCTGGTAAGCGATCACGCCGTAGGCCGCCGAATGGGCGCGGTTGAAGCCGTACTCGGCGAACTTGGCGATGCTGTCGAACAGCGCCTCGGCGGTCGACTTTGGGATCCCGCGCTCGACGGTTCCGTCGATGAACTTGGTGCGCAGCTTGGCCATCTTCGCCTTGTCCTTCTTGCCCATGGCGGCGCGGAGGATGTCGGCCTCGCTCAACGTGAATCCGGCCAACTCGCGGGCGGCCATCATCACCTGCTCCTGATAGATCATCACGCCGTACGTCTCGCGCAGGATCGGCTCGAGGCGCTCATGCATGTACTCGATTGGCTCGCGGCCCTGCTTGCGTGCGATGAATGCGGGGATGTTGACCATCGGACCCGGCCGGAATAGCGCGACCGCCGCGGAGACGTCCGCGAAGCTCTGCGGACGCATGTCCATCAACATGCGGCGCATGCCCGCACCCTCGAGCTGGAACACGCCATGCGTGTCGCCGGTGGAGAGCAGCTCATATGTCTTCGCGTCGTCGAAACGAAGCTCGTCGATGTTGATCTCGAGGCCGCGATTCTCCTTGAGCAGTCGAAGACAGGTGGAGATGATGTCGAGGTTCTGCAGGCCCAGGAAGTCGATCTTCAGGAGGCCGATGTCGCCGACGGCCTTCATGTCGTACTGCGTGACCACGGCCTCGCGGCCGGGGCCGTACTGCAGGGGCGTGAAGTGGACGAGGGGTTCCGGTGCGATCACCACTCCGGCGGCGTGAGTGCTCACGTTGCGAGAGACACCCTCGAGCGTGCGGGCGACGTCGATCAGACGCTTCTGCTCCTCGTTCGACTCGTAGGCCTCGCGGAACTCCGGGACCTCTTTGATCGTGTCGTCGAGCGTCTTCGAACGGCCCTGCCACACCGGCACGAGCTTGGCCAGGCGATCGGTGTCGCGGAGCGGCACCTCCAGCACTCGGCCGACGTCGCGGATCGCAGCTTTCGAAGCCATGGTCGTGAAGGTGATGATCTGGGCGACTCGGTCGGAGCCGTACTTCTCGGAGACGTAGCGGATGACCTTCTCCCTGCCCTCCACGGAAAAGTCGCAGTCGATGTCAGGCATGGAGACGCGGTCGATGTTGAGGAAGCGCTCGAAGATCAGTCCGTGCTGCAGCGGATCGAGGTTGGTGATGCCGAGGCAGTACGAGACGAGGCTGCCCGCCGCGCTGCCACGCCCCGGCCCGACGACGATGCCCTGCTTGCGGGCAAAGTTGTAGAAGTCCCAGACGATCAGGAAGTAGGATGCGTACCCGGTCTGACTGATGACCGAAAGCTCGACCTCGGCGCGATCAGTGACGGCCGCGGTCGGTTCGCCATACCGCCACTTGATGCCGTCGAGCACGAGCCTGCGCAGGTACTGGTCGGGAGTCATCCCGTCAGGCACGTCGAATGGCGGGAGGAGTGTGGCGCCGAGCTTCAGTTTCAAGTCGCACATGTCGGCTACGTCGAGGGTGCTGGCCAGCGCGTCGGGCAGGTCCGAGAACGTCGCCAGCATCTCTTCCGGGGTCTTCAGGTAGTTCTCTTGCGAGGAGAATCGCCAGCGGTTCGGGTCGTTGAAGCGCGCACCGGTCTGCAGGCAGAGCAGGACGTCATGGGCCTCCGAGTCGTGACGGTGCACGTAGTGGAGGTCGTTCGTGGCGCAAAGGCGGAGGCCGAACTCCTGAGCGAAAACCGAAAGCGCTTCGTTGACCTGCTGCTGCTTGTCGATGCCGTGGCGCTGCACCTCGAGCAAGAAGCGTTCCTTGCCGAAGATGTCGCGATACGCGGCAACGGCTTCGCGCGCGCCATCCAGATCGCCTTCGGTGATCCGGATCGCCGCCTCTCCCTGCAGGCAGCCGGAAAGCGCGATCAGGCCCTTCGAGTGCTCTGCCAGGATCTCCTTGTCGATGCGGGGCTTGTAATACATGCCCTCCATCTGGCCGACGGTGCAGAGCTTCATCAAGTTCACGTAGCCCTCGTGGTTGGCGGCGAGAAGGGTCAGATGATTGGGATCGCGGTCCACCCGCCCCTCGCGCAGCAGGCGTGAGCGTGGGGCGACGTAGACCTCGCAGCCAACGATCGGCTTGATCCCCGCTTCCTTGCATGCCTTGTAGAAGTGGATCGCGCCGTACATGACGCCGTGGTCGGTCATGGCAAGCGCGGGCATTTCGAGCTCGGCCGCCCGCGTGACCAGGGCAGGGATGCGGCTTGCCCCATCGAGCAGCGAGTACTCGGTGTGGTTGTGCAGGTGAACGAAGTTCTTGGGGGCGTGCTGCATCGTTTGGCTTTGGGTGGGCGGGACCCCGCGAGTAGTTTAAGGCCCTCCCTGATCAGGCTCTAGGGTGTTAATTCCCCCGGGACGCGAGAATATCCAGATGCCTTCGCTCTCGCAGCTGCCGGCCGAGGCGCATCACTCAGGGATTCGCGAGATCGCCAACGAGGCATTGCGCACCCCCGGCGCGATTCGCCTCGACGTGGGGCAGCCCAACTTCCCCACCCCCAAGCACATCGGCGAGGCCGGCAAGCGCGCGATCGACGAGGGCAAGACCTTTTACACGCACACTCAGGGCATGATCTCGCTGCGCGAGAAGCTCGTGACCAAGCTCGAGCGCGTGAACGGTATCAGCGTGACGCCCGATCGCATTGCATGCGGACCGGGCGGGGTCGGCGCGCTCGCCGCCGTTTTCGGAGCGGTGCTGGAGCCCGGCGACGAGGTCCTGCTGCCCGACCCGGGATGGCCGAACACCCGGCTGATGCTCTCGTGGACTGGAGCGCGCGGAGTCTTCTATCCGTGCGCCGCGGCCGACGGATTCCAACCCGACCTCGACGCACTCGAACGCCTGATCACCAAGCGCACGAAGCTGCTCCTGATCAACAGCCCAAACAACCCGACAGGAGCGGTGTACCCGGAAGCCACGATCGCGCGACTGATCGAGATCGCACAGCGCCACGACCTGTGGCTGGTGAGCGACGAGTGCTACGACCAGATCATCCTCGACGGAACCTGGACGAGTCCCGCGAGCCTCGCGCCTGACGACCCGCGGATCGCCAGCGTCTTCACCTTCTCGAAGTCTTACTCGATGACTGGATGGCGAATCGGATATGTCGCCGGTTCGGCCGAGCTCATCGACACCGCTACCAAGGTCCTCGAATCGAGCTCCTCGTGCGTTTCCACCATCACGCAGGTCGCCGCCGAAGCTGCCCTCGACGGCCCGCAGGACTGCGTCGGCGAGATGGTCGCCGCTTACCGGCACCGCCGCAACGTCGTGGTGGACATCCTTCGTGAGGCGGAAATGCTGGTCAGCGAGCCCACCGGCGCCTTCTACTGCATGGCTGACGTCTCCCGGAGCCATCTGCACGCGCGCGAGTTCGCGTTCAGGCTCCTCCGCGAGCGGGGCGTTTCAGTCGCCCCCGGGAGCGCTTTCGGGGAGGTGGCCGGCGGCGCCGTCCGGATCAGCCTCGCGAGCTCGGACACCGATCTCCGTGAGGGTGTGGGCAGGCTGGCCGAGTTCGTTCACCAACTCCAGTAGGGGGTTGCCTTGGGCGGGTTCGTAACCCTATGCTTCCGCCCGCGTTGAAGGTACCGTGCTGTTTCTGAAGCCGCTGCTGGCATTTACGGTCAGACAGCTGCAGCCTGGGCGCCTACGCCTCGCACTCTTGAAGCTCGGACACAGCCTCGACGCCTTCTAGCGACCCGGCTCCCGACCTCATCGTCAGCCAGGGCGCCGGCCCAACTCCGCTATCTATCTTGCGATCGCCGGCGCTGATCCATCTGCTGATCCTGGCGATTCCGCCAATCGCGATAGCGTTCACCATCCTTTCCGGTTCGCAACCACGCGCCGTCTCGGGATGGTTCGTCACCGCATCCAACGCTTGCTTCTGGACCGGAGGGCCGCTCATCCTCGTTGCGATCGGCATGGGCTTTGTCGGCCGACGCAAGCCGTTCGACGAACGAGCTGCCGAACGACAGCTGGCCACAACCATGGTCGGATTTGACCTGGTGGCCGATTCGTTTCCATTCCTCCTGGCGATCGCATCGCCCGTGGTCGCCCTGCTCTTCAGCGCGTGCGTCGCAGCCTGGCTTCTTTTCTGGTCCCAGTCACGAGTTAGAGGCACAACAGTTTCATCGAGCTACGTGGTCCAGCGCAGCCCCGATGTCGTGTTTGCTTTCGTGAGCGACTCCCGAAACGAGCCTCGGTACTATCCCGACGTCGAGTCAGTCGAGATGCTGACGGCGGCGCCGCTAGGCCCTGGAACGCAGTTCCGCTGTCACGTGCAGCTGCCGGGTGCTCGAAAGTTCGTCGGGGTGGAGGAGATCGTGGACTACGAGCCGTACCACCGTTTGACGACACGAGTTGCTGCCACCAGTCGTCCAAACCTCGACGAGTACATCTTTGAACGCGTCGAGAATGGCACGCGCGTGACGCACCGATTCGACTTCGAGCTCAGCCTCGCCAGTGCCGTCATGGGTGGGCAGCTCTGGCAGCTGGCCGCGAGGCGGCTGGTCAAGACGCGTCGGCACGCCGGTGAGGTCCGGCTGAAGCAGATTCTCGAAAGCGGCGAGTTCGACAGCTAGCCGCGCTGCAGTAAGGCCACGGACTCGATGTGGTACGTCTGCGGAAACATGTCCACGATTGCGGCTCGACGAACGCGATAGCCTCCCCTGACCAGCGAGATCAGGTCGCGCGCGTGAGTCGATGGCTCGCACGAGACATAGACCAATCGGTCAACACCCAGCCGGATCAGCTCGGCGATTGCAGCCGGCTCGCACCCCGCGCGCGGAGGATCCAGGATGACCGCCTGGTGATTGCCGAGCCTCACCTGGCGCAGCGCGGTCTCGACCTTCCCGGGTAGGTATTCGACCCGGGCCGAGTTGATTCGCGCGTTCAGGCGGCCGAGCTGGATGGCGTGCGGGTTCTCCTCGATCGCCGTCACACCGGCCGCGTCGCGAGCGACCGCCACCGAGATCGTCCCGATTCCCGCGTACAGGTCCAGCACGTGGTCGGCCGGACCGGCCGCGAGCATGTCGAGCGCGGTGCGGTACAAGACGAGCATCTGCTTGTAGTTGGTCTGCACGAAAGTGTCGCTGCGAACCCGGAAGCTGAGGTCCCAGAAGTTCAACGTCATCGCGTCGTCCAGGAGGGTCTGCTCGGGCAGGAGCTCCGCGACGCGACGCGCGTACTCGTCGCGCGGCCAGCTCGGAGCGCGGCCGCGATGGCGCATCCGCCACAGCAAACCTTTGCCGTTCGGCTCCGCCGTGAGGAGCAGGTTCTGCAGGTCCTTGAGCTCCAGCTCGTTGGCGGCCTGCGCGAAGGCGGGGAGCGCTTGCTCGATCCGGAGGTCGTGGATTAGGCAGGAATCGATCGGCAGGACCTGATGGGAGCGGAGCTTGTGAAAGCCGAACCGCCACGTCCCGCCGTTCGAGATGGCTTCGAACTCACCTCGGATCCGATAGCGCCATGGGTCATCCATGCCGAGCACTGGCGTGTCCGGCGGAAGACGGAGGCCGGCGCGTGCCCATGCCTCGTCGACGACCTGACGCTTGAGGTCGAGCTGGTGCGCGTACGCGGCGTGCTGAAGCTGGCATCCGCCGCAATGACCAAAGTACGGACACGGCGCGGCCACACGGTGCGGTGAAGGCTCGATGACTCGCGTTGCCGCGGCCACCGCCACGCCCCCTTGCCTGCCGCGCGGCTCGGCCTCAACGACCTCGCCCGGCAGCGCGTAGTTCACGAGCCACACCTTGCCGTCCTCGCGCGCAACAGCGGCGCCGCCATGCGCCGGCGCATCGGGCCGCAGGATCAGCGGTGCCATAACCCCAGGGGGTCGCGCGCCGGCTTGAACCCCACCGACTCGACCATCTGTGTCGCCGTCAGAAAGCCCTCGGCCACCTTGTCCGGCTGGTGGGCGTCGCTCCCGTACTGCACGGCCTTCCCCCCCACCTCGTGCCACCAGCGCACCACCTTGATGTCGGGACACAGCGTGCGGCCGCGGGTCGTGTTCACCTCGAGGACCAGGCCTCGCTTCGCAGCGGCGACGAGGATCGCGCGCAGGTCTTCTTCGTAGTCCTCTTCGCGATATGGAGCCTGGCCTTCCAGCCAGTAGCGCTTGGGGTAGTCGAGATGCGCCAGCGCCTCGAACTGCTGGGAGCTCTCGACCAGGGCGAGCGTCTCGCGGAAAAACTCCCTCACCGCGCCGCCAAATGCCGAAGGCGGCAGATCGCGAAACTGGCTTGCGTCGACCGGCTTGCCGTCCAGGTGCACACAGTGGATCGAGCCGAGCACGCGATCCAGCTTGCCCGCGGCCAGGACGGCTGCAGTCTCGTCGGGAAACCAGTGCGGCTCACCGAGCTCGACACCGGAAAAGATGCGCAGGTTCTTGAACCGGGCCCGGCATTGCTCGACCGCCTGGAGGTACCCCGCGACATCGAGGCCGTGCTGGCCCTCGTGGATCACGACGAAGTCGGCGTGCTCCGTGAAGGCGATCCCGGGCAGGCCGAGCTGGAGCGCCCGCTCGCAGCTGCGCTCCATCGAGCCGTGGGCAGCGTCCCACGACCATTCGGTGTGCACGTGGAGGTCAGGCGGCAGGGGCACGGGACAAGTGTCCAGCACCGGAGGTCCGCAGCGTATTCGCGGCACTGGCGGCCGGAGCCAAGGAAAGGGTGGCGCAAGGAGGAGCGCATCCGTGATGCGTGACTCCGCAGCGCCGGGCCCCTTGACGCAGGCTTCAGCGCCAAAGGCGCCCGGTCGCCCGGGCCGACGAAGACGCAAGGAATTCCGGGGCTGGACACTGGGCTAGCTGGAGAGCAAAAATGGGGTGTTTCTGGCTAAAATGGCCCGCCGTGGGGTGGGTGGTGCTTGGAATTTCCTATGCGGTTGGCGGGCCTTTGCTCGGAATCGGCCTGTACCTGGTCGTCCAGGGCAGCTTGCCGGGCTGGTTCAGAGACTGGATGCTCGGTCCGATCACGCGAGTTACGCCGGGGGTGGTCCGCCTCTTGGGCTTGACCGCGATCGGCCTGGGAGCTTCGATAGTCGCGCTCGGCCTCACCACTTTCGTCTCCGAGTTCGTGGGCGGGGCCCTCGTCGCCGTCGCTTTGGCGACCTACCTGATCGGGGCTGGTCTGTTCGTGTACAGCACGTGGCTCTCCCGCCGGCCGGGTGGCCCCCTAGCCCAGTAACCGGAGGAGGAGTTCGCTCGCGACCTTGGGGTTGGCCTGCGGCGTCCGCTTCCGGAGCTCGGCCATGAGCGCACCGAGAGCCTGCTTCTTGCCCGCCCTGTAGTCCTCGACCGCCCTCGGGTTGGCCGCCATCACGGCCTCGACCTCATCCTGCAGGGTGGACTCGTCACTGACCTGTGCGTACCCGTGCTCGGCGACGATCTTGGTCGGTGAGAGGCCTGTCTCGACCGACTCGAGGAGCACCTCGCGCGCCTGGTCACGCGTGACGTTCCCGGACGTGACGAGCTTCACGAGCTCTGCAAGGTGCTCCGGAGTCGGGATCTTGCCGGTTGGCGCGACCTCTCCGATGATCCAGTTGGCCACTGGCTTGGCCTCCGCCCCAGCCGCGACAGCTGCCTCGAAGAGGTCGGCGAGGTCGCGGTCGGCGGCGATCAGCACAGCGTCGGCCGCCGGCAGCGCGTACTGCGAGACCAGCCGCCCCCGGCGCGCGCCGGGCAGCTCGGGCAGGGCGCGGCGAAGATCTTCGATCCAGGCCGCGTCGATCTCCAGCGGAGGCAGGTCGGGCTCGGGAAAGTAGCGGTAGTCCTCGGCGAATTCCTTGCTGCGCTGCGAAAAAGTGCGCTGCTCGGCGTCCGACCAGCCGCGCGTTTCCTGCAGCACCTTGCCACCCGACTCCAGAACCTCGGTCTGGCGCGCCACCTCGAAACTGATGGCGCGGTGAAGGGCGCGGAACGAGTTGATGTTCTTGAGCTCCGTCTTCACGCCCAGCTCCTCCGTCCCCGCGCGGCGTAGCGAGATGTTCGGCTCCGCCCTCAGCTGGCCCTTCTCCATCTCCGCCTCGGAGGCGCCGATCGTCCGGAGCAGCGTGCGCAGGGCGACCGCGTAGTCGCGCGCCTCGTCGGCAGAGCGCAGGTCCGGCTCCGTGACGATCTCCATCAAAGGCACCCCTGCTCGGTTCAGGTCGACGAAGGATTCCCGCGCCTGGTGCAGCTTGTCTCCCGCGTGGATGAGCTTGCCCGTGTCCTCCTCGAGATGTACGCGCCTGACGCGCACACGGCGGCCGTCGAGCTCGAGATAGCCGCTGATGCTCATCGGCAGGTCGTACTGGCTGATCTGGTAGCCCTTCGGCAGGTCGGGATACATGTAGTTCTTGCGGTCGAACTTGGTGTGGCGCGGAATCTCGCAGTTGAGCGCCAGCGCGGTCTTGAGGCATGCCTCGACCGCTGCCTTGTTGATGACCGGCAAGGTGCCGGGCATGCCCAGGCAGACCTCGCACACGTTGGAGTTGGGCGGGTCGCCGAGCTGACCGACTGCGCAGCCACAAAACATTTTCGAGCGCGTGCGCGGCTGGACGTGCACCTCCATGCCAATCACCACTTCCCACGGAGCGCTAGACAACAGGCGCCACCTCCGCCTTCACGCCGCTGGCCACCTCATAGGCGCGCGCGACGCGCAGCGCAACGTCTTCACGCCACTGCGGAGCCATGATCTGCAATCCGATCGGCAGCAAGTCCTCTGACATTCCGCACGGCACGCTGATCCCCGGCAGCCCGGCGAGGTTGCCGCCAAGAGTGAGCACGTCGCAGAGGTACATGGATAGAGGGTCCTGCGTCTTGGACCCGATCGGAAAGGCGACCGTGGGTGAGGTTGCGCTGATGATCGCGTCGCATTTCTCGAACGCGAGGTCGAAGTCCCGCTTGATCAGCGTCCGCACTTTCTGGGCCTTCAGGTAGTAGGCGTCGTAGTAGCCGCTCGACAAGGCGTAGGTGCCGAGCATCACGCGCCGCCTGACCTCGGTGCCAAAGCCCTTGCGCCGAGTGCGCATGTAAGCCTCGGTGATGTTCTGCGCGTCGTCCACGGACATTCCATATCGCACCCCGTCAAAGCGCGCGAGGTTGGACGAGCACTCGGCCGGCGCGATGATGTAGTACGCGGCGAGCCCGTAGTCCGTATGCGGCAGCGTGACGTCGACGATCTCCGCGCCGGCGTTGCGAAAAGACGTGATCGCCTTGTCGACTGCAGCCTTCACCGCCGGCTCGATGCCCTCGACGTGGTAGTACTCGCGCGGCACGCCGAGTCTCATGCCCTTCACGCCCGTCTCCAGGTCGCGGAGCACATCGTTGGGGCGGTTGGAGCTGGTCGCGTCGAGGGGATCGTGGCCGGCCATCGCCTCCAGCACGATCGCCGCGTCTTCGACGGATCGAGTAAATGGACCGATCTGGTCGAGACTCGACGCGAACGCGATGAGGCCATACCGGCTGACGCGCCCGTACGTCGGCTTCATGCCCACGACGCCGCACAGGGCGGCCGGCTGGCGGATCGAACCGCCGGTGTCCGTGCCCAACGCGATCATCGCTTCGCCGGACGCCACCGCAGCCGCGCTGCCGCCCGAGCTGCCTCCGGGGACCCGGTCGAGATCCCAGGGGTTGTGCGTCGGGTGATAGCCGGAGTTCTCCGTCGAGCTGCCCATCGCGAACTCGTCGCAGTTCGTGACGCCCAACATCACAGCGCCGGCATCGAAGAGTCTCGAGACCGCGGTACCGGTGTACGGCGGTTTGAAGCCACGGAGGATCTGCGAGCCTGCCGTCGTCTCCACACCACGCACGCACAGCACGTCTTTGACGGCCATCGGGATTCCGACGAGCGGACCCATGTCACCGTTGTTGATCCGCGCGTCGGCTTCTTCCGCCTGCTTCTCCCACAGCTCGGGGGTGAACCGAAGGAAGGCTTTCACGCGACGATCGAGCTTCTCGATCTGGTCTATGTGCGCCGTCACCAGCTCGGCCGCCGAGAACGAGTGAAGGCGCAGTTGCTTCGCCGCCTCCCTGATCGTCAGCTCGGTGAGGTTGGTCACGCCTCCTCCTGGATCGAGGGCACGCGGAAGAATCCGTCCACCGCCGCGGGCGCGTTGGCGAGCGCCTCGGCCTGGCTCAGACCAGGGCGCGGCACGTCCTCGCGCAATGTGTTGGCGACCTCGACCACCTGCGCGGTCGGCGGGATCGAGTCGGTGTCCAGCTGCTGCAGCCGGTCGATGTGCGCGAGGATGCCGCTCAGCTGCTCGGCATAGAACTCCTCGTCGCCGGGCTCGAGGCCAAGACGCGCGAGCATGGCGACATGGCGGACCTCATCACGCGAAAGCGGCATTGGGCTAAGTGTCCTGCACCGGAGGTCCGCAGCGTATTCGCGGCACCGGCGGCCGGAGCCAAGGAGACGACGAGCACGCGAGGGAGCGCATCGCTTAGATGCGTGACTGAGCGCGCGCAGGAGGCGACGCCGGCTTCAGCGCCGCAGGCGCCCGGCCGCCTGGGCCGATGAAGACGCAAGGACCTTCCGGGGCAGGACACTCACCTCTATGGAGATCGGCGAGGCGACATCAGACCGAGCAGAGCGGGAATCCCCGCGATGGCGCCGACGATGGTGAGCGTCATGGCGGCCGAGGCGATCACCGACACGGTGCCAGCCCACCGTCGGCGCCTGATCAGACCGAACGCGCCGATCACGCCGACCACGGCGGAACCAGCCGAGTAGGCAATGGACGTGAGGAGGACGACGCGTATCCGGCCTACTGCTGACGGCTCGGAAAGAAAACCGAGGATGAACCAGGCCCAAGCGACCATCACCCCCGCCCCGAACACAAGCACTACCCAGACCCACGGCGGTGTGGTCGCGATGGCGGGGGATGTTCGTTCCCGGGCGGTTTGCACAGCGGCCATTACTTTGGCACGAGGGCCAGGAACTGCTCTTCGTCCAGGATCGCCAGCTTGAGCTTCTGAGCCTTCTCGAGCTTTGAGCCCGCATTTGGGCCTGCAACTACATAGGTCGTCTTTGCGCTCACGCTCGCTGCGGCCTTCCCGCCAAGCTTGCGAACCAGCGCCTCTGCGTCGGGCCGGCTCATCGTTTCGAGCGTCCCTGTGAAAACGAATGTCTTGCCGGTCAGCGGCCCCTCACCCGGCGGCTCGACTGCATGCGGCTCGACGCCGGCGGCGAGCAGCTTGCCGACCAGCTCGCCACCTTTGCTCTTGAAGTACGCGTGAACCTCGCGCGCCATGTTCGGCCCGACGCCCTCGACGCGCTGCAGCTCCTCCTCGCTCGCGCTGCGCAGGTTGGCCATGGTGCCGAAATCCGCTGCGAGAAGGTCCGCCGTCGCCTCGCCCACCTGCGGGATACCGAGCGCATAAAGAAAGCGGCCCAGCTCGGGGCGCCGGCTCTCGGCGATGCGGTCGAGCAGGTTCTGCCCGGACTTGTCCGCGAATCCTTCGAGCTGCACGATCTGTTCCTTGGTGAGGCGGTAGAGGTCGCTCGGATCGTCGACCCAACCGCGCTCGATGAGCTGGCCGATGGTCGCGTAACCAAGACCTTCGATGTTCAGCGCGCCACGACTGGCGAAATGACGCAGCCGCTCCAGGCGCTGCGCACCGCAGAACGGGTTGATGCACCTGTGCGCGATGTAGGGTTCCTCGCGGACGACCTCGCCTCCGCAGACGGGGCATTTCGCCGGCATCTTCCAACCCGGCTTGGGGTCCTTGACGCTGACTATCTCCGGGATGACGTCGCCGGCGCGATGGATGATGACTCGAGCCCCGACGTACACGCCCTTCTCGTTGACCTGCGCCTCGTTGTGCATGGTCACGTTGCGGACGGTCACGCCCCCGACCACCACCGGCTTGACGTGGGCGACCGGTGTGAGCACCCCAGTGCGGCCGACGTAGCAGGCGATCTCCTCCACTTCAGTCTCCGCCTGCTCTGGCGCGTACTTGAAGGCGATCGCCCAGCGTGGCGAGCGCGCGACGAAGCCGAGCTCCAGCTGCTGCGCGAAACCGTCGACTTTGATCACCACGCCGTCGATCTCGTGCTCGAGCTCGTGGCGTCGCTTCTGCCACTCGGCGTGGTACTCGATCACCTCTTCGATCGAGTTGAGCCTTCGGCGATGCTTGTTGACGCGGAAGCCCATCTTCTCCAGGGAGCGGAGCACGTCCCATTGCGAGCGGTTCGCTCCGCCCGGGTCAAGCGTGTACATGAATGTCTGCAGGTCGCGGCTCGCGGTCACGTTGGGGTCGATCTGGCGCACGCTGCCCGCGGCGGTGTTGCGCGGATTGACGTAGCGAACCTTTCCGGCCGCCTCCATCTCGCGGTTCAGCTTTTCGAACGCCGCGATCGGAAAGTAGACCTCCCCTCTCACCTCGAACACATCGGGCAGGCCCGCTGCCGGCGTGATCGTCAGTGGCACGCTGCGGATGGTGCGCACGTTGGCCGTCACGTCTTCGCCCACGGTCCCGTCGCCACGGGTCGCCGCCCGCTGCAACCGGCCCTTCGCGTAGGTGAGGCTGATCGCGAGGCCGTCGATCTTCAGCTCGGCGCAGTAAGTGACCTTGTCCCCGATCGCGGCCCGCACGCGCTTGTCGAAGGCGCGAATCTCGCCCTCGTCGAATGCGTTCTGCAGGCTCAGCATCGGTGAGCGGTGGCGCACCTTGGCGAACTGCTCGGACGCCTCGCCGCCCACCCGCTGAGTCGGCGAGTCCGCTGTCACGAGGTCCGGCCGCTCGTCTTCGATCCTGCGCAGCTCGAGAAACAGCGCATCGTACTCGGCGTCGGAGACCTCGGGCTGGTCCAGCACGTGGTAGGCGTGCTCGTAGCGGCGAACGAGCTCGCGAAGCTGCTCGACTCTGACCGCCGGGTCGACGAGCTTCTTTCGCTTGCTCATTTGGTCAACGGCGCGAGCATGCCGCTGAGAATTTTCAGACCGGCCCTGTCGAACTTGATCACGAGCTCTTCGTCGGTGCGCGTCAGCGTGCTCTTGACCACGGTGCCGGCTCCGAACGCCGGGTGCTTGACACGATCACCGCTGGTGAACCGCTGCACGAGAGGCGCCGCCGGCGCGGCCTGCACCTGCCGTTCCTGGTAGCGCTCCTTATAGCCCTGACGCGGAGGCGCCACTGGTGCACTGCCCTTCGGCGCAGCGAGCTGTGACTGCGGGATCTCCGTCAGGAACCGGCTCGGAAAGGCGGGCTGCGAACGGCCGTAGAGGTGGCGGCGGAACGCGCAGCTCAGGTAGAGCCGATCTTTCGCACGCGTCATCCCCACGTAGCACAGGCGGCGCTCCTCGGCCATCTCGGTCTGCGCACCCACCGCCGAGGGATTCTCCTCACGCTCGTCCAGGGCTCGCTGATGCGGTAGCAGTCCCTCCTCCATGCCGACCATGAACACCACTGGAAACTCGAGGCCCTTGACCATGTGCAGCGTGATCAGGGTTGCCCCTTCCCCGTTCTCGTCGTAGGCGTCGACGTCGGAGACCAGCGCGATCTCGGCCAGGAAATCCTCCATACCCTGCGCCGGTTCGCGGTCGTCGAAGCTTTCAGCAAGACCGCGCAGCTCGTTGAGGTTCTCCATGCGCGCCTCGCCCTGCGGCGTGCCATCGAGATAGTGCTGGCGCAAGCCCATGACCTCGATCACGTGATCGAGCAGCTCGCTCGGCCGCAGCACGCCCATGACCGAGCGGAGCGATTCGATCTGCGACCGGAACTTCTGCAACGGCGCGATGGCGGGACGCGGCACGCCCGGCACGCGCCCTGGATCCTCGAGCAGCGACAGGATGTCCGCTTCCCGCTCTCGTGCGAAGGCGTTGAGGGCGTCGACGGTGACGTTGCCGATCTTGCGCGGGGGCACTGACACGATGCGAGAAAAGCTGAGGGCGTCCTTGGGGTTGAAGGAAAAGCGGAGGAACGCGACCACGTCCTTGACCTCGCGGCGCTCCCAGAAGCGGATGCCCCCGACGAGGCGGTAAGGGATGCGCCGGCGCGCGAGCACATCCTCAAAGGAACGTGACTGGGCGTTGGTGCGATAGAGGACCGCGAAGTCCGAGTAGCCGCGGTTCTCGGTCCGGCGCAGGCGCTCGATCTCGTCAGCGACGAACTCGGCTTCCTCGATCTCGTTGTACGCCTGCATCGCCATCACCTTCTCGCCGCCGGCGCGCTCCGTCCAGAGCTTCTTCTCCGCTCGCTCCGGGTTGCTGCGGATGACTGCGTAGGCGGCGTCGAGGATGGCCTGGCTCGAGCGGTAGTTCTGTTCCAGCCGCACGATGTGGGCGTCCGGGTAGTCCTTGCGGAAGTCGAGGATGTTTCGGATGTCGGCACCGCGAAAGCGATAGATGGACTGATCGTCGTCTCCGACGACGACCAGGTTCCGGTGCTCCAGGGCGAGCTGATTGACGAGCACGTACTGCGCCCGGTTGGTGTCCTGGTACTCGTCGACCAGCACATGGCGGAAGCGATCGCGCCACTTCTCGAGCGCTTCGGCGTCGGTGTTGAAGAGCTCGACCAGCTTCATGATCAGGTCGTCGAAGTCGAGGCCGCCGGACCGGCGCAGGACTTCCTGGTACGACTCGTAGACGCGGCGCACCACCTCGTCGGCGTAGCTGCGGTTCGGGTACTCGTTTGGTCCTTTGAGCTCATTCTTGGCCTGTGAGATGGCATTGCTGAGCGCCCCGAGCGGGTAGCGCTTGGGGTCGAGCCGGAGCTCGTCGAGCACCCGTCTGAGCGCGGCCCGAGTGTCGTCGTCGTCGAAGATGACAAAGCTGTTGACGATGCCGATGCGCTGCGCCTCGCGCCTCAGGATCTTGACCGCGGTCGAGTGGAAGGTGCCGACCCACATGTTCTTGGCTTCTTCGCCCACCAGGCTTTCGACCCGTGCGCGCATCTCCTTGGCCGCCTTGTTGGTGAAGGTCACGGCGAGCAGCCGGTCGGGCCATACGCGGTGGGTTTCGATCAGGTAGGCAATGCGTGCCGTGAGCACGCGTGTTTTCCCACTTCCGGCCCCGGCGAAGATCAGCAGCGGCCCCTCGCCATGCGTGACTGCCTCGCGCTGAGGCGGGTTCAGGCGCGCCAGCAACGCGTCGACTTCGGGCGTGGACGGTCCTTCGATGGCCATAGGGAGTTCGAGTCTACCGGCTGCCATCTACCCGCCCTCCACCCCCTCACCCCTCTCCCACGACGGGAGAGGGAAATCGCCGGATGTCGCGGTTTGCTTCGTTACACTCTCCGTGCCCTTGGCCCGAGAAGTGGATTTCGGCATGCGCGATCACCTGCTCTACGAGCTGGCACGCGATCTCAGCTCGTCCCTCGAGCTCGAGGTCGTGCTGCGCAAGGTGATGGACCGCGTGATCACCCTTATGCATGCATCACGGGGGTTCATCGTGCTGGTCGACCCGGTCACGGGCACCATGTCGGTTCAGATGTCGGGCGGCGAGGCCGACCCGGAGCAGACGCGTCTGTTTCTTGGGTCGAAGACGGTCATTGAGCACGTCGTGAGGACCGGCCAGGCGGTCGTGGCAACCGACGCCAGCCTCGATGATCGATTCAAGGGACAGCAGTCGGTCATCCTGCAGAACCTGCGGTCGATCATCGCCGTGCCGCTCGTCACCAAGGGGAAGGTCATCGGCGCGGTCTACGTCGACAACCCGTTTCGGGCGGCCATCTTCGAGGAACAGGACAAGGAGTTCCTCCAGGCGATCTCGGACCTGGCCGCGATCGCGATCGACAATGCGCGCCAGTACGAGCGCTCGAACTTCCTGCGCCAGCTGTTCGAGCTCCATGTCAACAAGCAGGTCACCGACTATGTTCTTGCGCGCTCTGACATCAACACGAAATTCCTCCCCGGCGAGCGCCGCGAGGTCACCATGCTCAACTCCGACATTGCAGGCTTCTCCACGCTGTCTCAGACCATGGAAGCCGAGGAGTTGGTGGAGTTCCTCAATCACTACTTCGCCCGGATGATCGACGTCGTCCTGACACATGGCGGCAACATCGACAAGTTCCAGGGCGACGGCATGCTGGTGGTCTTCGGTGCACCCAACCCCATGCAAGACCACGGCGCCCAGGCGCTGAAGGCGGCCCGGGGGATGGTGCGGGAGATCGAGCGCTTGAACACCGAGCTGGTTTCGGACGGCAAGTCGACGATCTCGGTCGGCATCGGATTGGACACCGGAAGTGTGGTCGCGGGGCATGTCGGCTCAGACCGCCGGCTCGAGTTCACGCTGATTGGCGTCCCGGTCAACAACAGCTCGTACCTGTCCAAGGTGCGGCCGGCCAAGGTGCTGATGTCCGAGACGACGCGAGGCTTGCTGCCGGATGGGTTTGAGGTGGCGGGCTTCGAGCCAATGCTGCTCAAGGGCGCCAGCGAACCGCAGGCGATCTATGAGCTTCAGATCACTCTCGCGTCCAAGGACTGAGCCTCAGTTTTTCCACCCCGTTGGCGCCAACGGGCCCAATCGCGACGGAAATTCCACCCCTTTTGAACCAACGGGGCGTAATCAGTTCAGGCTCTGGCCGCTATTTGCACTCCCAGCGGCCGGGGCCGTAGCGGTTGTACAGCCATGCCGCGGCGTTGGCGTTCGCCACGGGGTCAAACGGCGACTGGCTGGCCCACGGCGTGCCCGACCAGGTGCTGGGTAGGAACTGGAAAAGCCCTGACGCCTGGCTGCTGCTGTTCACCGAGTTGGGGTGGTACCGCGATTCGCACCACGCGATGCGCATCGCCCACACGACAGCGTCGTGTCCGAGCGGGCTGAAAGCGTCGGTGATTATCTTGCCGATCCAGGCGGGCGGCGGCGGGTGGTTGTTCAAGGCGGCGATGCGCTGCGATTCCGCCTCGGCGGCGGCAAGAGCGTCGAGCTGCGCCTGGTAGTCGGCCAGGCCCTGCTTCAGGTCCTGGGTCCATGCGTTGACCTGCGCCATCTGTGCCGCCTGCACGCGCTGGGTGCGGGTCTGCTGCACGACCGAAGCCCGGTCGTAAGCGTTCAGCTGCGTGACGGCGACGGCGTACTTCACGTCCACCGGCTGCTCGAGCCGAGGCAGAATCACGCCCGCAAGAATCACGGTCCAGACCAGGACCGCACGAAACAATGGCAGCAAACCCTTCCTAACGCTCCTCTTCGCATTAGCCCCACCCCGGGGCGTTGATCAGGCCTGAGCTCTTGGCGAAGACGTTGGAAGGGCTGCTCAGTTACCGCGGAAGGGCACCTTACCAAAAGGGTCCCGGCTTTGTCTCGCTCTAGAAGTCCTAAAAAAGGTGGGTTAGGCGGCGCCTGAGGAGCTTGCGACCGGCAGGTTCTCTGTATTCGGGAAGCAGCTGTTTGATGGTCTGAAAAGCTGCCTCGGTCAGCGACTCGGGAGTGTGGCCGGCGGTCTCGATCGGCTTGCCGATGACCACCCGGATCCGCTTGCGAAACCAAAGGTCTTTGGTGCCCGAAAGGGCGACGGGAACGACTGGTACGCCGGCCTTGATCGCAAAGTGGGCGAAGCCCTTTTTGAAGGGCATGAGCTCGCCCTCTTTCGGTCCGTAGTTGGCCTCCGGGAAGATCGCCACGGCTCCCCCAACCTCCAGGCAGTGATCCACGTGGTGAAACAGAGACTGGTCGCTGTGGCGGTCGCGGACGACGGGCACGTAGCCGCCTGTCGTCCGGATCAGCCACCACTGAAACTTCCGCGTTACCAAAAGGGTCGGGTCGGCCAGGAAATGGATGCGCGGCTCGACCGGGAACAGCAGCAAGAGCGCGAACTCGTCCAGCCAGTTCAGGTGGTTGGCGATAACGATGTAGTTCCCAGCTCGCGGGACGTTCTCGCGGCCCTCGACCTGGAATTGAAAGCACAGCCGCAGAAGCGGTACGCCGATCAAGCGGACGATCCGGTAAGGAAAGTTCGCCCGGCGGCTGACCGGAAGCAGATCCGCGGGTGGCAGCGCGGTGCTTGCCATTCCGACGCGAGTCTAAGCCTGGTTCAGAAGGTGTGCTCCAGCGAGAGTCCGCGGAACCGGTGGCTCACGTCCTCCGTTCCCCAGCAAACCCAGCCCAGGCCGGCAACCCACAGGCAATACGTGACTGCCGCGAACAGTCCCGGCCCTTCGGCCGGTGCGCCGGTCCAGGTCGAAACACTGATCGCGAGCAGCCCTACTCCGGCAAGCAGGCCAAGCCCGTCGACCCAGCGTGGGAAACGCTCGGCGCCGAATCCAATGGCTGAGGCGACCACGAACCAGATCGCAATGAGTACGAGCGGCCACGCCGACCACCCGCGGTAGGCCTCTCCGCTCAGCAGTCCCGCGACCGCGAAGAGCTGGAGCACGATCAGCCAGACGGTCCCAACTACACCAAAGAAGCCCACGAACATGCCCCAGGCCGGTCCCCGCATCGGGTGACTGAAGAGCGCGATCGCCACAGGCAGAAGGAGCGCCGCCCACGCGAGGAGGAACCAGCCGCGAACGGAAGTCCAGCCGGCGACCTGGCTGATTACGGCGCCCAGCAGAGCGGCCGCCGACATGTATGTGAGCACGCCGGTCCAGCGCATCCCACGTGTCATGAAGACCGCGAGGATGAATGCCACCCATGCGATGAGGATCACGCTCCGAGCTGTTTCCCATCCGACGAACTGGCAGAACAGCGCGGCGATGAACACCGCAACGGTGGTCCAGATGAGGGCGGGAGCCCAGCGCACGCGGCTATTCTCCCGGATGATCAGCGGTTTTCCACACGTTTTTTCGGCGCCCGCATTGTTTACAAATTGGTGCCGGCGCAGGGATTTGAACCCTGGACCATCGGTTTAAAAGACCGTTGCTCTGCCAAGCTGAGCTACGCCGGCTACCTGGTGATTGTCCCAATTTCCAGCTTGAGGCCTCAAGCACATAACCGTTAGCCCCGCCAAGTGCGCAGGAATGGCTGTATACGGAGCCCGGGATACGACCAAACCGGCACTAATGTCACTGTCCAGGGCGCCGGCATGCCACCAATCACTTTTGCGCCGGCCCGATCCGGCGCTGTAGCCTTCCCCCGGTGAAAGCCTGGGTCGTTCGGGAGCTCGGCGGGCCGGAATCCCTTCGCCTGGAGGAGATCGATCCAGGTAAGCCGGCTGACGGCATAGTGCGCATCAAGGTGCGCGCGGCTGCGATCAACTTCCCCGACGCGCTCATGGTCGCCGGGCTCTACCAGGTAAAGCCTGAGCTCCCATTCGTCCCTGGCGTGGAGGTGAGCGGCGAGGTGGTCAGCGCGCCGTCTGCATCCGGATTCAAAGCAGGTGATCGCGTCATGGCACTGGTCGACCACACCGGTCTGACTCGGGGCGGCTACTCAGAGATCGCCGATGCTGAACCAGGCACGGTCACTCGCATCCCTGACAGCTTGCCGTTCGAAGAGGCGGCGGGCTTCACCTTGATCTTCCAGACCGGCTGGTTCGGGCTCCATCGCCGGGCCAACCTCCAGGCCGGCGAAACGCTCCTCGTTCACGCCGGGGCGGGCGGGGTCGGCAGCGCTGCGATACAGCTCGGCAAAGCCGCCGGGGCGACTGTGATCGCGACCGCAGGTTCGGATGCGAAAGTCGAGGTCTGCCGCAAGCTGGGCGCAGACCACGCGGTGAACTACAAGACGCAGGACTTCGTGGAGGAGGTCAAGAAGATCACCGGAGGTCGCGGCGCCGACGTGGTGTTCGACCCGATCGGCGGCGATGTTTACGACCGCTCGACGAAATGCATCGCGTTCGAGGGCAGGATCGTCATCGTCGGCTTTACGAGTGGCCGCATTCCCCAGGCCGCCGCCAACCACGTTCTGATCAAGAACTACTCCGTCGTCGGGCTCCACTGGGGGCTGTACGCAAAACGCGCACCCGAACTCATTCCGCCCGCGATGAAGGCTCTTCTCGACCTTTGCGAAGCGGGCAAGATCAAGACTTACATCGGGACCCGACTTCCGCTCAGCCAGGCGCCCCGCGCGCTCGCGACAGTGGCAGAAGGCAAGAGCACGGGCAAGGTGATCCTCACTGTCTGATCCCAAGGCCCCGACCCCGCCTCCCGAGCCCGAAGAGCCGGCGCCGGCTGCTGAGCTCAACGAGCCACCGGCACCTCCCGAGCCTGAAGAGCCGGCTCCGCCGGCTGAACCCGCGGAGGCAGTCCCAACGCCTGAGCCCGAGGAAGGCGCTCTGCCGACTCAACTCGAAGAGCCTGCCCCGCCGCCCGAGCCCGAGGAGGCCGCGGCACCAGTTGAGCCCGAGGCTCCGGCGGCACCGCCGCCTCCGGCCCGTTCAGGGCTGCGCCATTACCGCCCCGCGGCCGCAGGGGTGGCAATCGCGCTGATCGCGCTCCTGCTCGTGCTCATCGTCGGCAAACCGACCAGCTCCCCACCACCTCCGGAGCCGCTGGCGGCGGACCAGACGCTGAGCTTTCCCATAGCAACGGACATCTCCGACCTCGATCCCGCGCTCATCTCGACCGCGGCGGAGGTGGACATCTTCCGCAACGTCTTCTCGGGCCTCTACAAATTCGACAGCCAGCTGCACGTGCTACCAGACCTGGCCACTGACCCACCGGCGATGTCCGACGACGGCCGCACCTATACCTTTCATCTGCGTCGCAACGCGCACTTCTCCAACGGCGACGCCATCACTGCGGACGACTTCATCTACAGCTGGAATCGCGCAGCTGCAAAGCAGGGCGACTACGCGGGGCTGTTCAACATCGTCGCCGGCTATGACCCGGTCGCGTCGGGGCGGGCCAGCCAGATGAGCGGGCTCGTCAAGACAGACGATTACACCTTCACCGCCACCCTGACCAAGCGCGCGGGCTATTTCACGACCCTTTTGGGTCTGTGGCCTTTCTGGGTGGTCGACCAGAAAGTCGTCGCGTCAGCGGGTGAGAACGCATGGTTCAGCAAACCCGAGACGCTCATCGGAAGCGGACCTTTTCGCATGACCGCTCGCGCACCGGGCCAGTCGATGGACTTCCAGCCGGTCCCCGATTGGTACGGGGGGTCGACCGGCAAGCTGACGCGGGTGCACCTGGAAGTCATCGCGGACCCTGTCGCCCAGGTGTCCCAGTACGAGTCCGGCGCGTTCAGCCTCGTCGGTTACGGACGCCAGGGACTGCCTCCGGCCGCGGCGACGCGGTACACCTCGGATGCCACCCTCAAGAGCCAGCTCAACCTCGTGCCGATCGGCCTCACCTTCTGGGTCGGCTTCAACCTGCGCAGCGGACCGTTCGCCGACATCGACGCGGGGCGGCCGGGGCGCCACGCGTTCAGCACCGCTATCGACCGCAACGCGCTTGTCGACGCGCTCTGCAACCAGAAGACGGCGTGTGCCCTCGCGACCGGCGGGTTGATCAGCAAGGGACTACAGGGCTATGTCGGCGACGATGCCGACAGCAACGCAAAGTTCGACGCGGCCGCGGCGAAGACGCAATACCTGGCGTGGGACCCGAACGGCACGAAAGTGAAAGGGCTCACGTACAGCTATGACACAAACCCATTCAACAAAGCGGTATGCGACAACCTTTCGGCGCAGTGGAAAAAGAATCTCGGCGTCACGGTCACCTGCGTGGACGTCGATCGGAAGACTTTCTTCGATAACCGCAATGGCAAGTGCGCGTACCCGATGTTCCGCCAGAGCTGGAGCGCCGACTACGACCATCCCCAGGACTGGTTCGATTACCTGTTCGTCACCGGGGCCCCGTCATCGGGGTCGTGCTATTCAGACCCCCGAGTCGACAAGTTTGTAAGCCTTGCCGACGCTGGGCCGCTCAAAGACGGCCTGGCCGACTACAAGACTGTGGGCCACATGCTGATCGACGATTCGATCTACGCGCCGCTCCTCTACGGCGTGCAGCAGTACCTCGTCCACTCGTACGTGCTGGGCGTGGGCGGCAACGCGCTGTACGACTTCTCATGGACAAACGCGCGGATTCTGAAGCACTAGAGACAGTCCCTAGCAGCCTCTTCCCTTGCCCCTCTCCCCCCACCCCTCTCCCCTGAAGGGGAGAGGGAACAACCTCTCCCTTAGAGTTTCCCGGCGAAGTGGCACGCCGCGACGTGCCCGTTGGCCTTCATCTCCAGCGGCGGCTCGACCTCGGAGCAGATCGGCAGCTGCGCGATCGGGCATCGCGTGTGGAAGCGGCATCCGCTCGGCGGGTTGATCGGCGACGGGATCTCGCCCTTCAGCAGGATGGGCTTGCGGCTCGCCTCGATCTCAGGGTTTGGGTTCGGGATCGAGCTCAGCAGGACCTTCGTATAAGGATGGAGTGGCGTGTCGTAAACGTCGCGGCTCGTCGCGATCTCGACGATCTTGCCGAGGTACATGACCGCCACCCGGTCGCTGACATGGCGCACCACCGAGAGGTCGTGGGCGATGAACAGATAGGTCAGCTTGAACTCGTCCTGGAGATCCTCGAGCAGATTCACGATCTGCGCCTGGATCGATACGTCAAGAGCGGAGATGGGCTCGTCGGCGACGATGAGGCTCGGCGTGAGGACCAGCGCGCGGGCGATCCCGATACGCTGCCTCTGGCCACCAGAGAACTCGTGCGGATAGCGGTTCGTGAAATTGGGATTGAGCCCGCAGACCCGCATCACCTCTTGCACACGCTTCTCGCGGTCTCGCTTGTTGCCAAGGCCGAAGTTCTGCAGGGGCTCGGCGACGATGTCGCCGATCGTCATCCTCGGGTTGAGGGATGCGTATGGATCCTGGAAGATGATCTGCATCCGCTGCCTCACCATGCGCAGCTCGTTCCCGTGCATCTTGGTGAGCTCCCGACCCTCGAACTGGATCGAGCCGGACGTGGCCGGCTGCAGCTGCATGATCACGCGCCCCAGCGTGGACTTTCCACATCCCGACTCGCCCACCAGTCCAAGGGTCTCGCCCGGCGCGATGTCGAAGCTCACTCCGTCCACGGCCCGGACCACCGCGCCGCGGCCGAACGTGCCTCCGGTCGGAAAGTGCTTGGTGACATCGACGACCCTGACCAGCGGCCCGCCAGTGGGCTTGGGGACCACGGCCAGAGGCTGGCTCATTTCTTGACCGCTTCGCGCGACTCTTGGGAGACGTTCTTCATCAGCACCCAGCAACGGGCGTCCTGCGCAGGACCGACCTCCTCCAGCGGCGGCTCCTCGCGAGTGCACCGTTCGACCTTGAACTCACAGCGAGGGTGGAACGTGCAGCCCGTCGGCAGCCGAGAAAGGTCCGGCGGCATGCCCTGGATGCTGACCAGCCTCTCATGCCGGCGCTCGTCGGGGCGCGGCACCGAGCGCAGCAGCGACCACGTGTATGGGTGCTGAGGATGATCGAACACCTGCCGAGTCGGCCCCGACTCAACGATCCGGCCGGCGTACATCACCATGACGCGGGTGCAGAGGCTGGAGATCACGGAGACGTTGTGGCTGATCAGGATAATGGCCGTCCCCAACTCGCGGTTGAGATCCTTCAAGAGCTCCAGGATCTGCGCCTGCACTGTCACGTCGAGCGCCGTAGTTGGCTCGTCAGCGATGAGCAGAGAGGGCTCGTTCGATAGTCCCATGGCGATCATCGCGCGCTGGCGCATACCTCCGCTGAACTGGTGCGGAAAGTCGCGTGCGCGCTGCTTCGGTGACGGTATGCGCACGCGCTCCAGCAGAGGGACCACTCGGTCACGTGCTTGCTTCTTGTCGAAGCGCGAGTGCGCACGCATCGCTTCCTCGATCTGAAAACCCACGCGCAGGACAGGGTTGAGCGAGGTCATCGGATCCTGGAAGATCATCGCCACGTCGCCGCCCCGATACTCGAGCAGCTCGCCCGACGTCATTGTCACGACGTCGCGATTCTTGAACAGGATCTTGCCGCCGGTGATCTTCCCGGGTTCGGGGACGAGGTTGAGGATCGACAGCGCGGTCATGGATTTGCCGCTGCCCGACTCCCCGACGATGCCCAGCGTCTCGCCTCGGTCCATGTCGAAGCTGATCCCGTCGACGGCGCGCACGCGCCCGGCTGAGTTGCCGAACTCCGTAGTTAGATTCTTGACCTCGAGCAGAGGAGCGGCTATCTGCGCATCCTCGGGTCGATCGCGTCTCGAAGCCCATCCCCCACCCAGTTGAAGGCGAGCACAGTCAAGGACAGGGCTATGCAAGGCGCAAGCACGATATGCGGCGCGATCTGAATCGCCTTGTAGCCCTCGCTGGCCATGCTGCCCCAGCTCGGTGCTGGGGGCGGGACGCCCATGCCCAGCAGGCTCAGGAAGGCTTCGAAGATAATCGCGGCCGGCACCAGATAGGTGGCCTGGACGACGATCGGGCCAAGTGCGTTGGGCAGGATGTGGCGGGCCAGGATCTGGACGTTCTTCGTGCCGATCGAACGCGCGGCCTCGACAAAGTCACGCTCGCGGAGGCTCATGGTCTGTCCACGGACCAGGCGCGCCATCCCCAGCCAAGCGGTGATCGAGATCGCCAGGATGATGTTCTGGATGCCGCGCCCGATCAGCACCACGAGGATCAACGCGATGAGCAGGTCCGGCACACCGTAGGAGATGTTGATCAGAAGCGAGATGGCCACGTCGATCTTGCCTCGGTAGAAGCCCGCGGTCAGGCCGAGAACGATTCCGATGATCGAGGCGAGCAGGCTCGCGCCGACGCCCACCGCCAGCGCGATCCCAGCACCCCCCATGACGCGGCTCAGGATGTCGCGGCCGTAGTCGTCGAGGCCGAATGGATGGATCAAGCTCGGACCCTGATAGGTCGGTCCCAGTGCCTGCTTCCAGATCGGATAAGGGGTCCAGACAAAGGAGACAAGGGCAATGACGATGAATGTCCCGATGATCACAAGCCCGATGACCGACAGGCGGTTCCGCGTCAGCCGGCGCCAGGCGTCCTGCCACAGGGTCACCTGCTCCGGCAGGTCGTCGGCCCCGATGACGTGGAGCTCCTCGGGTATTTCGAGAGCAGTCGGGACTACTGTTGCCATCTCTTAGTTAGTTTCCATAGCGTATCCGCGGGTCGAGTATCGGGTAAAGCAAGTCGACGATCAAGTTCGCCAGGCCGACAAGCGCCGCGTAGAAGGTGAACACGCCGATCACGATGTTGTAGTCCCGGCTCAGTATGCTGGTGACGAACTCCTTGCCCAGCCCGGGAATGCCAAACAGGAACTCGATCACCACCGACCCGGTGATGATGCCCGTGATCAGCGGGCCGAGGATTGTGGCCACCGGGATGAGGGCATTCCGCAAAGCGTGGCGCAGGATCACAACGCGGGCACTCAGGCCTTTCGCCCAGGCGGTGCGCACGTAGTCCTGGCGGATCACCTCCAGCATGCTGGCCCTCGTCAGTCTGGCGACGATGGCGGCGTAGGGTAGGCCAAGCGCGAACGCCGGGACCGGGATCTGCTCGATCTTTCCCCAGCCGATGTCCTCGTAGATCTGCCCTTGGCTCCAGGCATAGAAGCCGGTGACGGTGAGCAGGATGAGAAGGAAGGCCCACACGAAACTGGGCACGCTGTAACCGATTACCGCCGCGGTCGAAGCGGTGTAATCCACCCATGTGTTCTGCCTGATCGCGGCCAGGACTCCGAGCGACATGCCCACGACGACGGTCACCACGACCGCGGCGAGGCCGAGGGTCACGCTGACTCTCAGCTCACGTGTCAAGAGCGGGGTAATCGCCACGCCCTGGTTGACCAGCGATTCGCCGAGGTCGCCGTGGGCGAGGCCTTGCAGCCACAGAAGGTACTGCTGCGGCCAGGGCAGGTCCAGGTGGTAGTGGTGAAGCAGAGCCGCCTCGGTGGCCGGGTTGAGCCGTTTCTCGCTCGCGATCGCATTGCCGGGCAGCTGGTGGACGCCAATGAAGACGATGGACGACACGACAATGGCCGTGAAGGTGATCAGCACCAGGCGCTGCGTCGCGTAGACGAGGGTGCCTCGACTCACTTAGCTCCGACCAAACGATACAGCAGAGGGGGTCCGCCAAACGGCGAACCCCCTCTCATTTGACGACGAAAGACGCCGGTTAGTGCTGGAGGAGCCGGATGCCCTCCCAGTTGTAGTCGTAGAGGCCGTTGTAGCCGGTGCCCCTGACATAGGTCTGGGTCAAGTACGGCTGCGTGCCGTAAAAGAGCGTCGCCCAAACTACGTCGTTGACGATCATCTTGCTCGCTTTGTTGTACTCGGCGACCGTCGCGGGGTCGGTGATCGGCTTAGCGTTGGCAGCCGAAACGATGGCGTCCAGCGCGGGGTTGCAGTACCCCTCGTTGTTGCCGCGTCCGACCTTGGCCTGCGAGCAGATGAACAGGTTGTCGAACCAGTCCTGGGGATGGTCGTAGTCGATGCCCCAGCTCTCGCGGAAGATAATCGTCTTCTTGCCCTGGCGGTCCTTGACGAGCGTCGGGAAGTCAGACGGGACGAGCTTGACGTCAACGCCCAGGTTCTGCTTCCACTGAGCCTGTAGGTTCGTCGCGATCTTTGTATTGCCGGCGCTCGTGTTGTAGCGGTACTCGAGGCCCTTGACCTTGCTGCCGTCCGGGTCCCATTTCGTGTAGAGGGCCTTGGCCGCCCCTGCGTCGAACTTGGCGTAGGTGTCAGTGTTATCACCAGCGTAGGCAATGAAGCCCTTGGTAATGGGCCCGCCGTACGCCGGCTGGCAGGTGACTGCGTGTGCGCAAGCGATGTCGGCGAGTTGGACGCGGTCGATCGCCATGGAGAACGCCCTCCGGCCGTCCAGGCCGGGGTCGCTGGCGTTGACGGTCGAGTCGCCCGGAGTGACCCCAGGCTTCTGGGCGAAGGGGCCCTTGGTGAAGTTGAAGCCGACGGCCGTTGTGCGGCCGCCAACATAAACGTTCAGCAGCTTGCTCTTGATCGGGTCGTTCCTGTAGCGGAGGACGTCGTCGGGCCCGGGCTGGCTGTTGGCCGGACCGACTACCTCGTAGCCGCCGGACTCGAACTTCTTGACCCGGGAGACGTCGTCGAGGCCGATATCGATGTGGACAGCGGTCAGCTTCCCGGTGTCGCCGCCCCACCAGTTCTTGACCGGCTGAAAGTCCATCGCGGCCTTGGGGGTGCGCTGGGTCATCTTGAACGGGCCACTGCCGATGTAGGTCGAGGGAGAGTTGGTCCATGTGTCTTCACCAGCCGCGGTGATGACCTTCTGGTCCACGACCTCGGTCGCGACAGGCATGGCGAGCTCGGTCAGCCAGTAACCGGCTGGCGCAACGAGCTTGGCGACGAGCGTGTAGGCGTCTGGCGCGGAAAGTCCGGCGATCTTGGTTGCGGTGCCTGCCTCGACGTCGGTGGCACCCATGATCGGTTCGAGGTTGCTCGCGTACGCGTCGTTGAGCCGAAGCGTCCGGGTCCAGCTGTAGACCCAGTCAGCCGAGGTGATCTTGTCGCCGTTGGAGAACACCATGTCCTTCCGAAGGTTGAACGTCCAGGTCTTGCCGTCGGGCGAGATTGTTGGCAAAGCCGTGGCGCCGGAAGGCTGGATCTTCAGGTTGTTGTCGAATTTGTACAGCCCTGTGAACACTTCAGAGATGACGACGATGTCTACCGCCGTAATTACGTGGCCGGGGTCGATGCTGGTGACGTCGTCCGTTATCCCGAAGCGATAGGTCTGGTCTGCGGCGAGCGCTTCCGAAGGTGTGGACGTCGGGCCGCACGCCGCTGCTATGGCAGCTGCGCACAAGACCGCGCCGAAAGAACGAATCTTCGAGGATCGCGTCATACAACCTCCTCAGGTAACAAGGTGTGAGGGGAGGCACGCAAACGAGAAAGCTCCCCTCGACATCCATCGCCCTCTTCCCGTCAGACCGGGGCGAGAGTGCGCCGGCGATGGCCGCCATCCTCCGATGGCCCCGCTACTCCAACCGTCATCTTGGGGCCTACGCCCCCATGCGGTCAAGTTTTAGGCGGGCCCAGGTCCGTTTCCCGGGCGTGCAATGATCGCCCCGTGGAACGGAACGGTCGCGGTATGCGTAGGCAGGAGGGCCGGGCCAAAGCCAACGGGTCGACCAAGTTCACCGCTGATCTCGAGCTCCCAGGCCTGCTGCACGTCCAGCTGGTGCTGAGCCACCTGCCGAGCGCCAGGATCCGGAGCATCGAGGTCGCCGCCGCGCTCTCTGCCCCTGGAGTGGTCACCGTCGTCGTCGGGGCCGACCTCCCAGACGTAGAGGCAAGTGGTCCGGACAAACCCCTGGCGATAGAACGGGTGTTCTATGCGGGCCAGCCTGTGGCCGCCGTGATCGCGGAAACCGAGGCCGCCGCCTGGGACGCAGCTTGGCTCGTCGAGGTCGATTACGACCCGCTTCCGGTCGTTGCCGGTCCCGATGGGGCCATGTTGGAAGGCGCACCAGAGGTGCTGGAGGCCGGCAGCGAAGGCTCCGAAGCCGACGCCTCGATGCACGGCGCCGCGACCGAAGCGGAATCCGAACCCGTCAAGCGGCCCCGTAACGTGAGCGCGGTCGCCACGTTCAAGCGCGGCGATGCGGCCGCCGGCCTTGCAAGTGCCGATGCAATCGTCAAGGCGACCTATCGTCTCGCCG
>Ga0209117_1000216_pt1 | contig 33494 bp, 24 predicted proteins | sample BlaSpr_A8_OM2_M2_FD_187978 | JGI IMG/M metagenome (GOLD analysis project Ga0209117, IMG submission 187978) | Forest soil microbial communities from Thunder Bay, Ontario, Canada - Black Spruce, Ontario site 2_A8_OM2_M2 (SPAdes) (version 2) | ecosystem: Environmental > Terrestrial > Soil > Boreal... | reverse complement strand
ATGGAAACACGCGACTTAACAACGAAAAATACCGCAAAAAAGCCGAAAAACGTCCGCAACTGGTCAAGTCGGGCTAAAAGTATCCTCCGCTGGCGTTTCCGGCGTTCGCAAGGGCAAATTCGGCGCAAGCGCCACTCTTTGCACTTGCAGACGTGCAATGAGTGGCTAATAATTCTGCGTTGAGCATTACGTCTTGAACGACGCGTCTTAACAACGCGCCATCCTGCAGTACGCTAGCTTTCACGCTATGATCTGTCCCCACTGCCAGACCCCTAATCCCGCGGGTGCGCAGAACTGCTCGGAGTGTGGCAGCGGAATTGTCTCCCTCGAGGAAGGCGCCACGCTCGAGCATCTCGACTCCACGTCTATTCCCGCTGGCGAAGATTTCGGACCGCGGTATCGCGTTGAATCCTTACTTGGTGCGGGGGGAATGGGAAAAGTCTATAAAGCTCACGACAAAGAGCTGGACCGCACCGTCGCCCTCAAAGTATTGCGCCCCGACTTGATGGCCGACCCGACGGCGCTGCAGCGTTTCAAACAAGAACTACTGCTCGCCAGCAAAATTTCCCATCCGAACATTCTGCGTATTCACGACCTGGGTGAATTTGCAGGCGTCAAATTCATTTCCATGGCTTACGTAGAGGGCGGTGATCTGCACCAGATCTTGAAGCAGGAAGGCCGGCTGCCCCCACAGCGAGCCGTGCGCCTCATGGAACAGCTATGCGAAGCGCTGGCTGCTGCACATGACGCGAATGTAATGCACCGCGATCTGAAGCCGCAAAACGTTCTGATAGACCGCAAAGATCGCGTATACGTCTCCGATTTCGGTTTAGCCAAGACCCTGGAGGCGAACCTGACGGGCATGACGCGAGCTGGAGCTGTGCTCGGAACTCCGTTGTACATGTCGCCGGAGCAGGTTGAAGGCAAGCCTGTCGACCAGCGAAGTGATATTTATGCTTTGGGATTGGTTTTGTACGAGATGCTGACAGGCGTGCTTCCATTCCAGGGCGATTCCACGTATCAAGTGATGTACCAGCGCGTACATCAGTTCCCCAAGAAACCGGAGCTGTTGAATCCGGACCTGCCGCCATATCTCTCACGCATTTGCTTGCGATGCCTGGACAAGGATCCGGCGATGCGCTATCAGAATGCTCGCGAAATTCTTGCCGACTTGCGCTCTGGAGTGGCTTCGAGTGGTCCGCGGGGCAAATGGATTGCCGGGCGCACGGTGAAGCGAGTTGGCTGGGCGCTCGCCGCAAGCCTGGTGATTCTGACGATTTTGGTAGTAACCGTACCTGCCATCAAGCGAGAGCTGGCACGCAGAAACAGTGCGATCTCTATTCAGAAATCCTTGGCCATCATGCCCTTTCAAATCGAAGCGCCGGTCGAAAAGTCCACGGTTACTTACGAGGCGCAAGGAATTGCCGAGGCTCTATCGGCAAAGCTTTCGCAGATGAAGGGTCTGCGTCTGGTTCCCGCCTCATCTCTCGAGAGAACTTCTAAGGATCCGCCGAAAGAAGTTGCGCGTGCTGCCGGCGCTGATCTGATGCTCGCAGCAACTATGGGACAGAGGGGGGAGAAGCGTTGGTTACGGGTAGAGTTAACCGAGCTGAAGACCGGCCGCACGGCATGGTCTGAAGAATTCTCGTGGGTTCCGCAGGACTTATTAACCCTGGAAGATCAGGTTTACAACAAGCTGCTCTCCGCCCTTGCTTTGAAACCAAGCAACGAGGAGCTCGCACGCGGCGCCACTCGCCCAACCGAAAACATTGAAGCGTATGACCTGTACCTTCGCGGGGGCGCCGCTATTAGGAACCAGCGCACCGTGGAGACTTTGCAAACCGCCATCTCCTTCTACGAACAAGCGCTGAAGAAAGATCCCAGCTTTGCGCTTGCCTATTCCGGGCTTTCTGACGCCTACATTTATATGTACGAGCGCAATAAAGACAGTTCATTGCCCGGGAAAGCCCTGGGAGCCGCGCTTCAAGCGCAGCAATTTGGGGAGAATCGGCCCGAGGTACATTTTTCACTTGGCAGCGTCTATCGGGTTACCGGAAAAACATCGGAATCCATTGCTGAGTTTAAGCGTGCGCTTGAGTTGGCGCCAAACTCGGACGAAGGATACCGCCGGCTCGGAAGCGCGTACAAGGCAGCGGGCCGCAAGCAAGAAGCGCTCATGGCCTACGAACGCGCCATAGCCATCAACCCTTACCTCTGGCTTAATTACTCGCAGCTTGGGACTGCGGCTCTGCAATTTGGAGACAACACCAAGGCTCTGGCAGCTTTTCAACGAGTGACCGAGCTCAACCCGAAAAGCTCAACGGGTTACAATAATATTGGAATTGTCTACTACCGCCAAGGCAAGTGGGACGCCAGCGTGCCGGCATTTCAGAAGGCCCTGGAGATTGAACCAACCTCCGCAGTTTATTCCAATCTGGGCACGGCCTATTTTTACCTGCGACGCTATGACGACGCCGTCAGAATGTTCGAAAAATCAGTAGAGCTGAACCCGGCGTCGGAGGCTCAGCTTGGCAATCTTGCAGACGCTTATCGCTGGTCCGGGCAAAGAGAGAAGGCTAGCGCGACGTACGAAAAAGCGATCGGGCTGGCCTATAAGGAGTTTCAGGTAAATTCGAGGGATGCCGTAACCTTGGGACACCTGGCGCTTTACTATGCAAAAAAGGGTGACACTGCCCGGGGGCTTGAGTTCATAAGAAGAGCGCTGGCAATCGACCCAAACGATGTTGGATTGTTCGATAAACAGGCGGTGATTTATGCCTTAGCGGGACGAACCGCGGAATCCCTCACATCTTTACACGAAGCGTTACAGCGAGGTTACCCGCTGGAGGAAGTAAAGAACGACCCGGAACTGAAAACGATTCAGGCACTTCCGGATTTCGCAAAGCTTGCAGCGATTAAGCCGGAAGCCAAGAAAAACTAGGCAACGTTACGTGCGTTCGTGAGCTTGCGACGAACCAGACCAAATGCCGCCAAACCGACGGAGATAAGCACGACCGATGCGGGTTCGGGAACCGTTGCAACGGCTGTAAAGGGTCCCATTGTCCGGCTGTTATCTCCTGGGGGCCAACCCTTTTCGCCAAGATTCATGAAGAAGTCCCCCCCATCCAGAATCCCCTTGAAAAAAAATCTCTGATCATTCAAGGTACCCCAACCAACACCCCAAAAAGCCATCGTGGCAGTGTTCGTGTCGGCGTCAAAAGTACACGAATGAAAGAGAAAAAGGTCAGAGCCGCTGACGTTACAAGGGCTCGGGTTAAAGCCCTGCAGGGTGACTGTTAATCCTGTCCAGCTGCTTCCGCTGCCGTTGCGGAAGGCTTCGGGACAGCTGGCGCCTCCGCCACCGACGGCATTAGCACTGAAGTTAAATATGCTTTGGACGATTTGAGGGGAAAATGCAGGGTCTGGTTGCCCTGGGCCAAAAGACGTGACTCCGCAGCCACCAGCATCGGTGGGAATCATGTCGGGATCAATGGGAACCGAGTCAGCCTTGGCGGTTCCACCTCCGACCAAAAGCATAATAAGAAGAAAAACGACGAAGGTTAGCTTCACACGTCCCCCCAAGCACAAACATCCCATGGAAGATGTTGCAAGTGTGAGACCAATGTCCGTTCACCAAATACGTACCTGTAGTTATTGATTCCATTGGTGTTTTAGGGTGGAGGCAAAGGGCCCCAAGCAACTCTTTTGCACACATTGGGACTGTCATTTCCTCCTAAGTCGTTTTAACGTGCATAGGTTGATGATCTTAAGATAGGCAATCATCCCCTCTAGACAAGCAGGAGGAGAAAGTGATCAGAATAATTCCGGCACGATGTGATACTTCATTCAAGGTAAGTGAAGGGCCACCAGGTGCTCGACGTGACGCTGCTAAAGACTTAACATGCTGACGACGCGGATGGCGGATGCGGTTTCCGGAGGTGTGCGCGGCAGTCCGTGATCGCAGCGAAGCCGGCACCCGTTCCAACGGATTGGTCACGAATAAGGCGGACGTTTTAAGGGGAGTCGAAACACTAAAGCCCACAGAGGAAGGCAAAACTCGCTACTCGGCCGAGGACCTCGTTATCCACGACTATGGCGACACCGCCGGTGTCGCATTTCCCCTTGTCGCCGAGACTCAACACAAGGACGCGCACCTTGAGAAAACGAACTATCGGAACACCGGTATATTTCTGCGGCGAAATGGAGTGTGGCAAGTGGTCGCGTGGCAATCGACCAAAACGGCGACGTCGAACACGGAAACCATTCGCTGAGCGCGCCTGTCTAGCGGTCTCGCCGCTGAGGAGTTTCTGGTGTGGCAGATCAGATTCATCAGTCAACCTTTCTACTTGCAGGCGCGCAACGAGTAGCTAATAATCCTGCGTGATCAGGCCATCCTGAACGACGGTAGTTTCACGCTATGATTTGTTCCCATTGCCAGACACCCAATCCCGCGGGTGCGCAAAACTGCTCGCAATGCGGCAGCGGGATGCTGCCTCTCGACGACGGCGCAACACTCGAACACCTGGATTCGACCTCGATTCCCGCGGGGGTCGATTTCGGCCCCCGCTATCATGTGGAATCAGTGTTGGGCTCCGGAGGCATGGGAAAAGTTTATAAGGTGCACGATCGGGAACTCGGTCGCATGGTGGCCATCAAGGTCTTACGCTCCGATGTAATTTCTCAGCCCGTAGCTCTGCAACGCTTTAAACAGGAGCTACTACTCGCCAGTAAGATTTCTCACACGAACATTCTGCGTATTCATGACCTGGGCGAATTTGCAGGCGTCAAATTTATTTCCATGGCCTACGTAGAGGGGGGAGACCTGACGCAGCTTTTGAAGCGGGAAGGGCGGCTGGCGCCGGAACGGGCCATAGGCATCATGGAGCAGCTGTGCAAAGCGCTGGCCGCTGCGCATGCGGCGCACATAATGCACCGCGACTTGAAACCGCAAAATATTCTGGTCGATCGCGACGACCACATCTATGTGTCCGATTTCGGATTGGCCAAGAGCCTAGAAGCGAACCTAGCTGGAGTGACTCGAACCGGTGTTGTTCTCGGAACGCCACACTATATGTCGCCGGAACAGGTCGAAGGCAAGCCTGTTGATCAGCGAAGCGATATCTACGCTCTGGGTTTGATTCTGTATGAGATGCTCACCGGCATACTTCCGTTCGCCGGTGATTCCACATATCAAGTGATGTACCAGCGCGTGCACCAGGTTCCCAAGAGACCGGAGCTGTTGAATCCCCAGTTACCGAGCTATCTCTCGCGCATCTGTCTGCGATGTCTGGAAAAAAATCCGGCAATACGCTACCAGACTGCTGACGATATCCTCGCCGACTTACGGGCCAAGCGCTCGTCCGGCAATACCCGAACCGTCCAAATCAATCTGCCGGTGCTAACACGGCGGACCTGGCTGATTGCTGCTGCCGCTGTGCTGGCCGCAGTCGTAGGGGCCCTCGGCATTCCTCAGGTGCGCCACTTTGTATTCGGCCGAAAAACCGGATCGCCGATCTCCGGAATCCCTCCGCTCAGCGACGGAAAATTTGTGGCGATCTTGCCGATTCGTGTCCTGGGTGATCAGGCCTCGTTGAACTACGTGGCGGATGGCTTAGTGGAGGCCCTGTCCGCTAAGCTCTTTCAACTTCGCGACCTGCACACCACGTCTCCATCCGAAATCCAGAAGGTCAGGCGAAGTAGTTCTATGGATGACATGGCCCGCCAGCTAGGAGTCAATCTCGTCGTTTCCGGAACCATTCAGGGCGGCGGTGATAAGCTCCGGGTGGTCACTTCACTGGACGATGTGACAAATGGCCGGCGTTTATGGACCCAGGAGTTTTCTGGTGTGCAACAAGATTTGCTCACGCTGGAAGACCAGATCTACGCGAAACTCGTTGAAGCGCTAGCGTTAAAGCCGAGTCCAGAAGAGGCGGCCCGCGGCGGCATGCATCCCACAGAAAACATAGAAGCCTATGACCTTTACCTGCGGGGCCGGAATGCCATGCGGGGGCAATTAGACGTTCGCAATGTGGAATCGGCCATCGGATATTTTGAAGCGGCAATAAAGAAGGATGCCGGATTTGCGCTCGCCTATACGGGATTGGCCGACGCCAGCCTCAGAATATATCGCGAGAAAAAGGACACCGTGTGGGCAGAAAAGGCTCTATCCGCTAGCCAGCAGGCGGCACGGCTTGACGACAATCTCGCCGAGGTGCATACCGCTCTCGGTAGCGTTTACAGCGCGACCGGCAAATCGGCTGGGGCCATTGCTGAATTGCAACGCGCACTTAAGCTGGCTCCGAACTCGGACGAGGGCTACCGACGGCTGGGCGATGCTTACCGAGCCAGTGGCCGGCGGGACGAAGCCATCCAAGCGTATCAAAAAGGGGTTGAAGTCAGTCCTTACTACTGGTTCAACTGGAACGCGCTCGGCACCGCGTATTACCGTTTCGGAGACAATCAAAAAGCGCTCCAGGCCTTCCAGCGCGTCACTGAACTGGAGCCCGGCAATGCCGCAGCTTACCGCAATATGGGTGCGGTTTACTTTCGGCAGGACAAATGGAGCGAGTGCATACCCACGTTTCAGAAATCGCTAGAGCTCGAAAAGCACAGCGTCACCTACTCCAACCTGGGCACGGCATACTTCTACCTGAAGCAATATGACGCGGCGGTCAAAAACTTTGAGAAGGCTTTGGAGATGAACCCGAACTATGAAACCGCAGTCGGGAATTTGGCGGACGCGTACCGCTGGTCGGGGCGGAAGCAAGAAGCGATGCCCATGTACGATAAGGCCATCATGCTAGCGTACAAGGACCTACAGGTGAACCCGCGCGCGGCCGCGACCATGGAACACCTCGCGCTATACTACGCGAAAAAAGGGGATTCAGAAAAAGCGCTCGAATTTATCCAACACGCGCGCTCCATCGAACCGCAGAACATCTCTCTATTGTACACCCAGGCTGTAGTGTACTGCTTGGCTGGCCGGGAAGCGGAATCTTTGGCCGCGCTAAACGAAGCTCTCCAGAAAGGTTATTCCCTCGAAGAAACCAAGAACGATCCGGAACTCGTCCCGCTGCAAAGGCTTCCGCAATTCGCCCAGCTGGTGAAGAACTTTTCTAAAAAAGGGAATTAACTTCGGGAATCGCGCCAGCCCGGGAACCTGCGTTTTGCTAACAATGCGACTAGTCCTACGGCAAGAAGCGTGAGCGTCCCGGGCTCAGGGACACTCGAAAACCCCGTCCCCGTCATAGTAAGTCCCACTGGCCAAGAGCCTCCCGGCGCTCTCACCCCGCCTGGTAGTACATCGTTCAGGTTGATTGTAAGGGTGTGGTTATTGGGGATGCCGTTGAAGATGCAACCGTCTGGGCAAGCATTGTAGAAAAGGGTAATCATGGTATTTTCGTTTTGAAATGACTTGGTGCACGGAGATGCAAACGGAGCCGGATCGCTGGGAGTTCCGCTACTGATACAGTTAATATCTTCTAATCTGAGACCGCTCGCGGGGAATACAAACAGCAACGAGTTCCAGGTTCCGCCGCTTTGGTTGGTAAACGTGAAGATCCCGCCGCCATCGGCACCCACGGTGAACTGGAAGGTTTCACCCGGCCCCACGGGATTTGGACACTCTACTTCGCAAAATGGGTCGCTGACGTCCATAAGCGGATCTATCGGGATGTTATCTGCGCGAACTAAGGCAGCCGACGCCATCAGTACAAAAGCAAGAAAAGGAGGGATCAAAAAACGCTTACGCCTCATCACACACCTCACGCTGTAGTAATCTATGGCACGCCGTGGGCCAATCAAAACGCCTCTTGGGTGTGCAGCTAAATTCCCTACAATCTATGATTTCCAAAAAACGATTGCAAACGTCAAAGGCTCAACGAGACAAAACTTGCAGTTTTTGTGCAACCAATTGGGCTGCACATGGTGCGCCCGGCCTCTCGTTTTGCTGCGCCCTCCTGCTGTTTAGAAGTGGAGGCGCAGGCCGAACTCCATCTGCCGGGGATCGTACGCCTGACCCCTGATTACCCCCCACTGGCTTTGCTGGCAGGTACTCGTATCGTTATCCAGGCAAGTGGTTGGATCGGACGGCTGGAAGTGATTGAAAAAGTTGCTCATCAGCGCGTAGAATCCGATCCCTACGTGTTCGCTGATCTTGGTCTCCTTGGTGAAGGACAGGTCCATATTCCAGCGCGGGAAGCCACGAATTCTGCCCGCGCCACCAGCGCTATGATCCACACCGAGCACCAGTCGGCGGAAGTGGCTGTACACTGCCTGGGGGTCGGCATAGGCATTCAAGCCAGTCGTGTTGCCACCGCTGCCGACACCGGTTCCGCTAACGGTTACGTTGCGGTGGGACGACATGCGTGGGATGGAACCAATCAGAATCGCATTCTCGTTCGTGCTGGTCGAGCAGCTGGACTCGCCAAAGGACTGGCAATCGCTGTTGACATCCACTTGCTGCGGGAAGCCGCTTTGCGCGGTGAACAGCGGCGCCAGGCCCCATCCTCCGAGGACGTGTCCGAGCACGCCCTGCTGCGACTTGAAGAACGGCAGGTGGTAGACCAAGCCGGAGTTGAACAGGAAAAGGATGTCGTAGGACTGCGGACCGTACATCGCCTGCAGGTCCCACGGATCGACGACCGTGTAGCCGCTGGTGGACTGGGTAGTAGCGCCGGTGCCGAGCGCCCGTCCCCAGGTGAAGTTGGCCAGCCCGGCGATACCGTGCCAGTCGCGGAGCCTCACGGTGCCGAACGCGGCGTGATAGTTGCCGTATCCGTTGCTCAGGCTCATGCCGACCGAGGTCACCTGGCTGCAGACCGGCGAACCCGCAGGGCACGCCGACGTCCCCGGGACGATGGAGTCGGGCAGGGTGCGCCCGAGCGTCCAGGATGCCTCACTCGATAGCGACGTCCAGAGCGAGTACGCCGCGCCGACCTGAAGGTTCGAAAACTGGCTCTTCGGGTTCTGCTTCTGCTGGTCTGCAGGGTTCCTGGGACTAGCGAGCGCAGCTGTGCAACTGCTGAAGCCGGCGCAGAACGCGGAGCTAGGACCGCCCATCGTCTGTTCAAAAAACGGTTGCGCCGGACCGGTGTACAGCCACAGTTGGCCAAGCGAGGTTTTACTCATGTTGTTGTTGGCGCATGTCGGGCCATTGAGCCCGCAGACCGACGTGTAGAGGGCGGCATAAGCCTCGGCGAAGCTCTGACCGGCTGCTGTGGTCATGTACGGCACCGCATTGATGTCCAGATCCACCAACTCGTGGCTGATCAGGCGCCCGACGTAGCCAACCTCCACGGAAATTTTGCTGGTCAGCTCGCGCTGGATGGTGAGGTCGAACGAATGGACCTTGGAGGGGCGGTAGCTTGGGTCAAGCGCCGAAGCGTCGCCCGATTTTGGGAAGTACGTCGTGTTGACGCAGCCAGCGCCCGAGCAGCCGCTAGTGCCGGGCAGGAAGGGTTGGGGTAGGGTTTGCGCCGCGGGGGGCAGAGGCGCCGCGAGACCATCGAGCCCCTGGCCAGCACCGATGCGGAACGCTGTGACCGGAGTAGCGCGACCGGTGCCGAGGCACTGGTTGCCACCTTGTGCGCTCGCTGCATTCACAGCCCCTTGGCAGGAAACCGCCTGCAATAAGCCCGGCGCCAGCAACGGAGTCAGGATATTGATGACGCCGTTCATACGGCCATAGGTAAGGCCCCAACCCCCACGCACTACCGTTTTGTTCTGACCGAAGAGCGACCCGAGAATACCGGTGTCAAACCGCGGGTTCCAGGCCCCAGAAATGCGCGGACTGAAGCCGCCATAGAACGGCTCGTAGGGATATTTGCGCCCACCGCCTACGTTTCTAATCGTGGCGAAGCCCAGGGTCGGGTTGTACACCTGCCCGGCCAGCGCGGCGCGCTTGCGGGACGCCAGGTAGTCCTCCGCGCGGATTGGGTTCCCGGCCGAATCCACCACCATGACCTGCTTGCCGTCCACCTCGTAGGGCGGCATTTCCAACTGGTATCCAAGCCCATAGGTGAGCGTGAAATTCGGTCTCATGTGCCAGGTGTCGCTGAAGTACACGTTATACGAGGGTGTGATGCTGTGGGCGATTACCGGGCTCCCGAACGGCTCGAGGGTCATATCGGGCGACTTGCGCGAGTACAGTGTTTGCGGCTGGGTCACAATGCCCAGCACCTGCGCGTAAAGGTTTCTCCAGTTGTTGGGGCTGCTGAAGCCTGCTGGTACGAAGCCGTTGATATTCAAGCCGCTGACTGCGCTCGAGCCAGCGGTGCTGGCACCGATCTGGTAAACATATGCGGCCATGATGCCCAGTCCATTGTCGTTACGCTGGTGGGCATTCCAGTTGCGCTGATACTGGCCACCAAACTGGAACAGGTGGTTGCCATGGATCAGCGTCAGGTCGTCCCGGAAGACGTGATCGTGACCATTCCAGTAGCGCTGGCGCGTGTCCTGGGTGCGCACGCAGTACGGGATCAACGCGTTGCACCCGATTATCCCGCCGGACGATCCTTCCCCTCCGATCTCCATCGCGCCGCCCAGGCCCGGTAACTGCGGCACAGCCGACGCCGTCGTCCACTCCCAGAAATTACGCAGGTAGTTATAGCGGAAGTCGTTGGTCAGATTGTGGCTGATATTGGTAGTTACGCCCACCACGAAGAACCAAGGCACCTGTGGCCGTTTCGACGTCGACGTCGCCACGCCGAACTTGCCGCCGAGCAGACCACCGACGTCGTACTGGTTGTTTGTAAACCGCTCGAGATGGTAATAGCGGTAGCTGGACATGAAATGCCAGTTAGCGCCAAAGTCGTGGTCGAGACGGACGACGCCAAAGTTGTCGTTCTGGGGTAGCTTCAGGCCGGTCAAGTAACCCTGTGTGTTGACGCCGTCGCCCGCGGCGCTCGACAAGTCATTGGGCAGCGGCATGTACTTGTCCCAGAGCTGTTTTACCAGGGGATTGAGACCAACACCGCGCGGATCGCACAGCTTGTTGGGACTGCTTGGACACGGCGCCGGTTGAATGGTCGCGCCCGTCACCGGATCGACGACGGGGAATGCGTTGATATTGTAAACCCCTTTGGGAGCGACCGTGTCGGTGATCAAGCCCAGGCGCAAGCGAGCTGAGGGCACACGCTTCAGAACTTGCGTGTTTTGCGGATAACGGCGGCCTTCGTAATTGGCGAAGACGTAGGTCCTGCCGCCCCAGAAGGAGGGTCCGACCGGTCCGCCGGCGGAAGCGCCGAAGCGATTGTAGTGGTTCGAGATCAACTTGGTTGAGGGGCTAAGCACCTTGCCCTGGGCGTCGAGCGTAGACGTATGGTTGTTGAGCCAGGTGTTCGCGCCAAAGTTGCTGCCCAGGTAATACTCGTAAACAGCCCCGTGCCAACTCTTGCCGCCGCGGCGGGTCACCAGCTGCACCTGTGCGCCGGAAGAGCCGTTGAAGTCGGCGGTTTGGTTAGAGACGTTGACCTTGAACTCCTCGATACTTTCCACCGGCGTGGGCATCACGCCCGTGGGTCCGCCACCGGTGGTGGTGGAGGCAAAGCTGGGAGTGTAGGTGTTCTGGGTGCCGTCCATGTCGCTGCTGTTGTTGCCGCCGTCGAGCTGGAAGGTGTTCTGGTCGCGGACGGCTCCGGCAACCGAACCGTTCGGCGAGATGGCCGGCTGCAGAGTCAGCAGGCTCGAAACATCGCGGCTCAGGTTGGGTAATTCCTGCAGGTTCTGGAAGCCGATGGTCGTTCCCACCGTGGCGTTCAGCGTCTGCAAGGTCGCGCCAGAGGCCTCCACCACGACCTGTTCGGTGGTCGAGCCCACCTTCAGAGCGGCATTGACCGTCAGTTGCTGACCGAGGCTTACCTCTTGCTGGGCAAATTTTGCCTGCGCGAAGCCGGCCTTCTCAACGGTGATGTCATAGGTGCCGGGATTGACGTTCACGAAAATATAGCGGCCGGCGTCGTTGGTCGTCGTCGCTTTGGTAGTGCCGGTCGTGTTGTCAATCAATGAGACCGTGGCGCCCCCGACAACCGCGCCTGTCGGGTCGGTAACCTGCCCGACAACGGTTCCCGACGAGGAGGCCTGTGCATAGATCGGGGCAGGAACCCAGACAGATCCCGACGCAGCTACGACCACATACAACAGAACCCAATAAATTCGCGTAGACTTGAGCATAAAATACCACCCCCACTCGCATTTTGGCAACCTTAGAAAGACCATTGCGAAAACTTGAGAGCTATATAGTGTTGGGAAGCCGCAATGTCAAGGAATTAGTAGATAGAATCTATTCGAATTACGGATTCGCGCGATAAGAGTTTCGCATTGGTTCACGGCGCTTAGCAGCGAAGGCGTGTGCAGTCGCCCCATCAGGACTGAAGTGGTGCATGGCGGAACGCGAGCGGGGTCGGCGCGCTCAAGGCTGTGAAAGTTCCACGGCTAGTTCGCGGATGCGGCGCAGGTCGAGTTTTCCGGTGCCGAGGACTGGCAGCGTGGGAATTTGGAAAAATTGGTTGGGACGCGGGACCCACAGATTGGGCAAATCGCAATCGCCAAGTTTTTCGACAATTTCCTTGAGGGCCGGCAGGGCGACAGTGTGAAGAACAACCAGACGCTCGCCCTTTTTGTCATCAGGAACGCCGGTAACCACAAAGGTTTGTTCGGTAATGCCGGCAAGCTCCTGCAGTTTTTCTTCCACGCGAATGTGCGGCACCATTTCGCCACCAATTTTGCTGAAGCGCGAGAGCCTGTCGGTGATGATGAGGAAGCCGTCTTCATCGATTTTGGCGATGTCACCGGTGTTGTACCAGCCATCGCGTAGGACTTCTGCGGTTTTACCGGGGCGGCCGAGATAGCCTTGCATAACGTTGGGTCCGCGCACCCAGAGGAGGCCCGACGCGCCGGGTGGCACCGGCTCGCCACTGTCGGGGTTGCGGATGCGCACGCTAACGCCCGGGAGGGGATGGCCGATGGAGCCGCGCTTGGCGCCTACTTGGCGAAAACCCGGGGCGCGGAAATCGTGGCGATTTACGCTTACGACGGGGGAGCACTCGGTACAGCCGTAACCTTCGACCGGACGCAAGCCAAACCGATCCTCAAACGCGGCGGCGACGCGATCCGGGAGCTTCTCGGCGCCTACGACCACATATTGCAGACTGCCAAAATCCTCGGGTGCGCAGCGACGCATGTACGCTTGGAGAAAAGTAGGGGTGGCGAGCAGAAACGTGAGGCCATAGTTACGAGTGAGCTCGGAGATGGCGGCCATGTCAAGCGGGTTGGGGTGATAAACGACTCCAACGCCAAGAACTGCCGGTAGCCAAAGAGTGACGGTGAATCCGAAGGAGTGAAAGAAAGGGAGCACGCCCAGAAGCCGATCGCGCTGGTCGAGCATAAAGGTTTGACCGACCTGCTCAATGTTTGATCCGATGTTGAAATGGCTGAGCATAACTCCTTTGGGGTCGCCGGTGCTGCCGCTAGAAAAGATTACGGTTGCCAGGTCGTCGAGTGATGGGCGCTTCGTATGGCCAAGGGAGCGCTCGAGCCACCGCGCAGGGAGTAAGAACGCCATCAGCAGCGAGACGAACTTCTCGGCGGGGCGCGGGGATTGGGCAATATTTTCGAGGAGAAGAGTGCGACCCGGCACGCGAAGCGGCACACGCGCGAGGAAAGCTTGCGAGGTGAGCACGGTTTCGAGCCTGCATTGCTTGGCACATGCAGCGAGAACTTCCTCTGAGGTGGTGTAATTCAAGTTGACGGGAATTTTTCCCAACATCAATGCGGCGAAATTTACGAGCGCGCCGCCGACCGAAGGAGGTAAGAGAATCCCGACAGATTGCTGGCCACTCCAGAACTCGCGGAGACGCCGTGCGAGAAAAACGGTGTGCGCGAGAGCGGTTCCGAAACGCAGCTGAGGCACCCGCGCATCGGCCATGGCAAAGCGCCACGGAAAGTGACGCGCCGTGGCGATAAACGCGCGATGCAGCAGGCGCATACTATGTTTGTGATGGCGAAAAGCTTCGGTGTGCAAGTTCTGAACGGCTTGGCGCACCTCGAAATGCGTGGCGATGGGCGGGAGCGGTGAGCCGAAGCTGACTGTGACGGGATAGGGAATGCGGCGGGGAAGCTTCCAGAAGAAGCGTCCCTTTTCAAAACTGAAAATGCTGCCCCAGACGCCGTCTAAATTGACAGGGATAATGGGGGCGTCAACTCCCTTCATGATTCGCTCGAAACCACGGCGGAAGGGAAGGAGATTGCCGATGCGGGTAATCTGGCCTTCGGCAAAAATGCAAACCACTTCGCCGGATCGGATGGCCTCGGCGGCATCGCGAAGGGAACGAAGCATGTCGCGCTGGCGAAGTTGCGAGGAAATGGGAATGACGCGCAGCATTTTTGCGACGGGCTTGATGAAAGGGTAGTCGTAAATATCTTTGAACATGATGAAGCGGATGGAGCGATCTGTGGCGGCGATGAGCAGGCAGGCGTCGACGAACGACATGTGATTGGAGACAAACAGCGCGCCGCCGCGCCCGGGCACATTGTCGCGGCCTTCCACGCGGATGCGATAAATCGAATGAGTGAGCATCCAGAGGATCAGGCGCAGCAGGGAATCGGGCAAGAGAAGGATCGCGGCAAAGGATGCGACCAGGGTCATCACCGCCCCGGCGAGGAAAATAGCAGGTGGATTGAGGCGAAGGCCACTTGCGAAAAGATAGTAAGCGCCGGCAGCCGCGAAGACGCCGACGAATGACAGAAGATTGGCGGCCGCGATTACGCCCCCTTTTTTCGACGGGTCCGGACGGTGTTGAATGAGTGCGTTAATGGGCACGGCGAAGAAACCGCCGAAGAAACCGAGCCAGGAAAGCAAAACCGCCGCATGCCAGAACCCCAGGCCGGGCCGAGCGACCAAGAAGCTAAAAACGGCCATGCCGATTGTGCCGAGAGGAATTAGGCCGTATTCAATCTTTCCTCCGGAAAGATATCCGGCTAAGAGGCTTCCGATGCCAATGCCAATTCCTACAGCAGCTTGTAGATAGCTGATTCGGTCTTCACTGGCATGGAAAACATCGTGGCCGTAAACGACAATCGTGAATTGAAGCAGGGCCGCGAGAAACCAAAGGTAAGTATTTCCGAGCACCGCCCAATTCAAAACGCGATCCTGGCCAATGAGGCGAAGTTGCGCTCTGAGGTCGCCGAAAGGATTCCAACGGAATGCTTTTTGTTCGTTAGCTGCGGGAACACGGGAGATACCGAAGCTGGTGCGGAGTCCGACGAGAGCAAAGCCTAACAGGACGGCTCCCGACCAAACCTGACGACCCTGAAAAGTCACCGCGAGAATGCCGGCGGCTATCGTGGCAGTAATCGCCGCAAGAAAAGTGCCGAGTTCTATGATGCCGTTGCCCCAGGAAAGCTCCTTTTCGGGCAGCAATTCTGGGAGCAGGCCGTACTTCGAAGGGCCGAACAGGGCGGCTTGCGAACTGAGGAGGAAGACAGCGGTTGCCTCCATGGGTAGGTTGCGCAAGGCGAGAGCGAGCAGGGCGAATGTCATGACGCAAAGTTCCATCAGTTTGGTGCCGATGGTGACTGTGCGCTTGCTGTAGCGGTCGGCGAGAAATCCGCCGGCCATCGAAAAGAAAATAAAAGGAAGAGCAAAGAGAGCACCGACGACCAGTATGAGCAGGTTGCGCTCTTGCTCAACCATGTCCATGGCGATGATCAAATAGATGACCAAGTATTTCAGGGCGTTATCGTTAAAGGCCCCTTGAAACTGTGTGGCGATAAGGCACCAGAAGCCGAAATGTTTGCGATCGGGGGAGGAATAACTGGGATGAGACGCAGTGTGCTCCACTTCAGCAGGGCTCAGCGGTACGGTAGTCATAAAAAGGATCTTGAATCTAACCCGAATCTAGTATGGCGCGAGTGTATCCATGGGCCGAATGCGCCGCAAGGCGAGGTTCGCAATGTTTGTAGTGAATGGCAAGGGCGTGCTATCGTTTTGAAATTGCGCCGGAGTGGCGGAACTGGCAGACGCGCCGGACTCAAAATCCGGTGGCCGCAAGGCCGTGTGGGTTCAAGTCCCTCCTCCGGCACTATCGTTTATATTGCCTTCAGCCGCGAGCAGTCGGGCCGATAATGAGAAACGCCATGCGTTTCTAGCTCCGCTCGCGGCACAACGTTGGGCGACCACATCAAGCGCCATCGCGGTAAGTTCACGGGCCGAAGGCCTGCGGAGCCGACAGAGTGATGAACTGGGTGTATTGGGCGCCCTTTGTGGCCGCGAGCCTTCACATCGTCGAGGAGTTCGTCTATCCGGGCGGCTTTGCGGCTTGGGATCGGCGGCATAGACCTGGCATCCGGAAAAACATCACCCCGCGGTTTCACGTGATCATCAATGGTCTGCTCTTGGTTGCTTGCTACGACGTGGGGGCGCTGCGTTCAAGTCCGATAGGTGTTGCGGCCTGGCTTACAGTGGTGACGTTGCTCTTTGCCAACGCAGTCTGGCATGTTATTGGCTCCGTCAAGACCCGGAGCTATTCGCCTGGTGTGTTCACTGGGTTGTTGCTGTACGTGCCCCTGACGGTTTATGGGTATGTGCGTTTTCTTCGCGCAGGGCAAGCGTCCATCACGACGGCGATCACCTCGTTTGTGGTTGGTGCGTCTTACCAGCTGTGGGTGGGGAGCGCGCTTCATAATTGGCGAGCCCGTCGGGTGAGGACGTGAGTTAGACGTATCGGCCACCCCTTCAAGTTGTTCGGGGAAGGCATCCACAAGGGCGGAACCAGAAGCTACAGACGGAACCAGGTGATGGCCGCATGGCGCAGTGGCCTATGCGCAGTGGAGTGACTCGACGCAAAGGGAACTAAAAAAGCGTTAAGTTATTTGCGGGAACCTGCCGAACCACAGTCGTGCGTCTCAGATCGTATACATACGTATGTCCCGGGTCGGCCCTCATCATGATCTTCACTTCGGTTTTGGCATTTTGGAGTCCTTCGACGGCCTCAATCCACTCAAATCCGTTGGGACCTTTTCTGAAGACATCATAAATGTCGCTCACGGCGCCTCCTAAAGGGGGGCTTCCGTCAGCTTAGGTATTATTGCCGCAATGAGCCAATCGGGTGGATCGAGCAATTTGGAGTAAGGGATTTCCCTGCTTTATCCCAGTGGCGGACACCCCTATGACTTTCCTCTCAATAGCGGTTGATCCAGGACCTCATCATGCTGGAGGCACACTTTAGGGAACTCCGCAAGCAAGAGTTCGTCATAATGCGAACGGCTCGTGTAGGGCTGCGTATCAGGCCATGTAGAGTCCCAGTCCCTCGTCCGGCCCCACCGCAAGATGTGGTCCCTGATGTTGTGTCCCAAACTTATCTTCTTGCCATCCCTAAGCATTGAGAGGATGATTGCTTCACTGGAGGGTTATTTCGTGACCCAGGCGGGATGATTTGAGATCGTAGGATGTGAGTCAGCATTCTCACCAATTTACATCTCATTACTTTCCCAGTACGATCCGCCATTGAGTCAGCCATCCCCCGAAATCCCTTCCGGAGTAGGGCGTCGGAGCAAGGTTTGCGGCCCAGGCGCACCTAGAGCCGAGTCAAAACTCTAAAGTGCTTTGTTCTAGCGCAACAACGCTGTTCAAGCTTGGTTCAGCAGGACTCGTTGATTTAGTAGGAGTATCGTCCTTCTGAGACGTTCCGCCAGAGGGAAAGGATATCCGCCAACGTGGTATATCGTTTAGTGAGTTGATTGCGTGCGATGCGGGTACCCGCGCCTGAACGATCAGCTAACGATAGGACGCTTAGGCGGATTTCAGGAAGCGGAGGTATTGCCCCGATGTCTCGCCGAATAGGTCTGTCCCGTCGTTTTGACAGGCCTGATCAACTGTTGGCTGGTCTCACCAGCGAACAATCGAAAGCGATTCTCAAGCACGGTCGCCCCATAAAGCTGGGACGAGGAGACGTTCTTTTTCGTCAGGATGATCGCGCCACGACGTTTTTCCAGCTTGTTAGCGGAAGAATGAGGCTTTGCCAGGCCACCGCCGGAGGTAATCAGGTTTTACTTAGACTTATTGGCAACGGACACGTCTTTGGCCTTCGATCGCTCAACGGCGGGGGGCCCTATCATTTCTCTGCGCAAGCCATACGACCGAGCGAAGCTATTGCGTGGAAGAGCGATTTCATATCGGGCCTTTTGGAAGACATTCCGCAACTGGTGTCGAATCTGTTCTCCGTGATGCTCGATCGGGCTGATGAGTATCAAGTGCGCCTGCGAGACCTGATAACCTTGCCAATCGAGAAGAGGCTCGCTCGAACCGTACTACAACTGGCCGATGAATTCGGACAAAGATCGGGGAACGCTACGGTTATCGATGGCGGCTTCACACTGAAGGACCTGGCGGAGATCACCGGTACGACGCTGTTCACAGCCAGCCGCGTCACGAGCAATTGGGAGCGCACCCGCATCGTCAAGAAAGAGCGCGGAGCGCTGACGTTGCGGAATCTACCTCGTCTCCAGGCAATAGCGGAGTGAAGCCGGCCGGAAAGCGCGACACTCTCAAGTTGTACAGTTTCTTCGTAACTCGGACACCTACTAACGATTACGGTCAAAGATATCCCCCACCTTTGTCTGCTTCGACGCGCAGGGTTTTCTCTGGTAAGCTAAATCGCGTCTATGATCCGCTTACGGTCGGCGCGAATTCGGTTGGCAATTCGTCTGGAAGCCTTTTTATTCATCTCTTTAGGATTGGGCCTGTTGAGTGCGCCGGCCCGAGCCAAATCGAAGTTTGCCAAGGTTCGCGGGAGGGTCGAAAGCGAAATCCAGTCCAGCGCCGCTGATGTGGCGGTTGCGTTCCGTACACTCGATGGTCGCCATGAAGTGTTGATCCAGCCAGACCTCTCTTTTCACGCTGCTAGTACCATGAAAATCCCAGTAATGATTGAATTGTTTCAACAGGTACACGACAAGAACCTGCGTCTGCACGACGAGCTGCCAGTGAAAAACGAATTTAAGAGTATTGTGGACGGGAGCAGCTATTCACTGACGGCCAGCGACGATTCAGAGAGCGATCTCTACAAAGCTGTGGGTCAGACGCGTACGCTCGCACAATTGTGCGAAGCCATGATTACGGTGAGCAGCAATTTGGCAACCAATCTGCTAATCGAAAAATTAGGCGTTGAGAATATTCGTGCGCGGGTGGTTTCACTCCACGCCGATGGGATGAGTCTTCTTCGGGGCGTCGAGGACGGCAAGGCTTACGAAAAAGGACTCAATAACACGACAACGGCGCGCGGGCTGCTTGTGCTTCTGCGGGCTATCGCGGAGAAGAAAGCGGTGGACAAGCCTTCCGCGTGCGAAATGATCGAAATACTGAAGCGGCAGAAATTTCATGAAGCGATTCCCGCGGGGCTACCGCCTGGAGTTGTTGTCGCCCATAAAACCGGCGAAATCACAAAAATACATCACGATGCGGCGATTGTTTACGCTAAGAAGCCCTTTATCCTGGTGATTTTGGTTCGCGGTATCGCGGACCCGAAACAAAGCTCCGGGCTGATGGCCAGGATTACGACGCTACTGTATGACGCCAGCCAATAGAGGGTAGCGATACAGATAAGCACCTTCGACCAGGAAAATCTTTGGCATACGGAGTCAGGGGGTAGTAATCTGAAGTACATATTGCGCAGGTCCAGCCAACTTGAAGTAATGAGAATGAATCATACTTTTCGGAGGTGTCGCATGAAACGAATGTCTCTAGGTCTGGTCCTTGCGGTGGTTGGCGGTCTGGTTGCCGCAGCCGTGCCGGCGTCGGCCGATACGCTTGAACTGAGGGATGGACGGGTGATCAACGGACGCTTCATGGGTGGCACGGCAGCCCAGTTGCGCTTTGAATCGAGCGGAAGCATCGAGTCCTACTCCGTAGAGCAAATCGTGGCGCTAAGTTTTACGGGAACCGGCAATTCCGGCAATACGGCCAATACCTACAATGCGCCTGCGCCCACGCTGGCACCGGGCCATCGTTCATCCACGAACTCGGTGTCGTCCGGTGAGTCGCAACGAGTGATCATCCCAGCAGGAACAACCTTGTTGGTGCGCATGATAGACAGCGTGGATTCGAGTAAAAATCATGTGGGCGACAAGTTTCACGCCAGCCTGGAAAATGACCTGATTGTGGACAATATCCTCGTGGCGCGCCGCGGTACCGATCTCTACGGCCGTCTGGCCGAAGCGAAAGAAGCGGGGCACGTATCAGGTAGCGCGGATCTTAAGCTCGAGTTAACTGACATGGCGATTGATCATCGTAGTTATCCGATTATGACGGGCGAGTATGAAGCCAAAGGCAAAGGCCGCGGCGAGAACACGGCGAAAAAGGTTGGGGGAGGGGCGGCTGTCGGCGCCATCATTGGCGCGATTGCCGGCGGCGGTAAAGGCGCAGCGATTGGTGCGGGGGTTGGCGGTGGTGCTGGTGCGGCCGTCAACGTAATGACTCGCGGGCAGCAAGTGCGCGTTCCGAGCGAAACCTTGCTCGAATTCCGGCTCACTCAGCCTGTTTCTGTTGTTTCTACCAACCGCTAGAAACCCTTAGTTCTATTGGCGGGCCGAGATCGTGCACAGCGAAGCATCCGGCCCGCAGTTGTGCCTTAGAGGTAACATCCCATGAAGAATTTTCTTGCCCCCAGAGGGGTTGATGAATAAGATAACCCGGTCGTACGAGTAAACCCAACGTGCCAAAAGAAAAACCTAAAGTTAATATCGGTGAAGTTATCCGAAGCTATCGGGGTCAACGCGGACTCTCTCAAGGTGACATCGAGCGGCGAACGGGGTTGCTCCGATGCTATCTGTCGCGAGTCGAGAATGGCCACACCGTTCCCTCGCTCGAAACGCTGGCGAAGATTGCTGAGGCCATGGATATCAGCCTGGCCGATTTCTTCCCAGGCACGGAAACGCCCCGCGACCGCGACACGCAGAAAATGCTGGGCGAGCTGTCGGACGACGAAATCCGATTCCTCTCTGAAATCAAAAAGTACAGCACCACTCTTTCCGATGGCGACAAACGACTGGTTCTCGCCATGATTCGCAAGATGGCGACGCTGTTACCTCCACCTCCGCGTAGAGTGATTCAGCGGCGAGCCGCTGTTTAGCAATCGCTTGACGCGAGGCCCAATCTCAGCACCAATTCACTGTTTGTTGTGAGTCCCACAGCCAACCAATGACACCTTCAGATTAGCTATCTTTGCGAGCGGCTGCCGCCGTGGAGAAGCGGGTTATTTCTACGACTGTGCGGAATACACGGCCGCGACCAATGAGCATGTCTCGAGATTTGGCTTCGACATCAAAGACAAGGAATCGCCCAACCAGTTGGGTGAGGCGGGCAGTGGCAACAACGAGGGTGCCTGTGGGAACGGCCTTGAGATGATCCACCTCGATGCGCGTCCCGACGGTAATAGTGTTTGGCGGTAGTGAGGGCTGCACCGCTTGCGCTGCGGCAACTTCCATCATGCCCACCATCGCCGGGGTAGAAAGCACATCCGGCAATCGAGGATCGTATGCCGCGATGGTCCACTCGCGAGGAATGGAACGCTCGACACGTCCTTCAAGGCCAATGGGCAAGGAATTCTGGGAATTCGCCGAATCTGGTGTCACGACGTTTGCATACCGCGCGGCGGGGTATCGCGCAATGCCGGCGCGAGCTTTAGGAGGCTGGAAGCAACTTCGCCAATCGTCACACCGAACTGGGCCCACAAGCGCCGTTTGAGGCTGCGGTAATCTTGCGTGCCACTGAAGACGTCGCCCATCAATTCGCGGAAGGTGGCGCTCCGTTGTACGAATTGAATCATTCGCGTAGCTACGGCGCCCCCTAAAAAGCGCCCGCGGTAAAAGCGTCGCGCCACACGGGTAGCAAATTCCAAGTCGGCCGAGAAATCGGCGCGCACGCGTGCGGGATATTCTTCGGGGCGTCCCTCGGCAAGAGCTTGTCCGAGCAAATCGCCGGAGCGGAGAGCGTAGTACAAGCCTTCCCCGGTTATCGGGTCGACCCACGCCGCGGCATCTCCTACCAGCGCCCAGTTTTCCCCAACAACCCGGCGCGCGCTCAGCGTTTGAGGCTGCGGCGATGGGAGAACGTGGCTGTAGAACCGCGCACCGTCAGGCGAGAGGCTCTCCTGCCTCATGAACTCATTCAAATGATTGCGGAGTTCCTGGCTGGTGTGACGAGCCATGCTCCCGCAAATTCCCACGGAAAGATGGTCACATCGGGGGAAAGACCAGAGGTAGCCTTCGAATCGACGCAAGAACTTGACCTTAATTCCGGCGGCCTGCGCGGGCACGAAGTACCCTAGGGTCATCTCGAGGTCTTCAGGCTTGAGTGGGTGCGTATCGGGGAGCAGGGTATTTCGCGCGCCCGAAGCAATTACCACGAAATCGGCAAAATGTTCACCACCGCGTTCGCCGCTGGCGATTTGTAAGCGGACCCGGTGGCCTTTGATGTTGGCTTGCTTATCGGGTCTCGTGTCAATCTTTGTGTCGACCTGGGTGACCCTCGAACGCAGGACACGGCACCCCGCCGCACTAGCGCGGTCCAGCAGCAGGCCGTTTAGAACTGCTCGCGAATAAACCACGATGGGCTGTTCCATCGGCAACAGTGCGCGGTGTCCACCGCTGCTGATCAGTTCAATGGTGTAAATGAGTTTTTTCGGGTGGGGTCCGTCGAGAAGAAAGGGGTAAGCTTGAATCGCCTTGTGGGTAAGCCCGCCGCCGCACGGTTTTTCCCACGCCAGGTGCTCGTCAAACAGGGTGACATCAAATCCTGCGCGCGCGAGTCGCTCTCCGCAGACCGCACCTGAAGGCCCTCCCCCGACTATAGCAATCTTACGCATCAGATCCTTCATTCAACTAAGAGCAGAGCAAAATAGTACTCTATTAAAGAGGCCACTGTTCCGGCACCAGTGGGCAGGGTCCGTAGGGCCATCACTTTTTTTCTAGGTTCTCAGCGACAGAAGCGGGGACTGCTTAACTCAGGGGAAGCACAGCCGCGAGAAACCACGCCAGTAGTATAGCACCAAAAATAGCCGTTGCTGCGGGCGAGCCGGTCCGCCGGTACACGGCGGCCATTCCCAGATACTGGAGGAGTGAAAACAGAGCTAGGAACACAGCCAGCAAGATGATCAGCAATTGGTTGTTGTGAAACGTAAGGAAGGCAAGCACGAGTGTTACCCACAGAAGAAAGCGGAAGGTCGCAAACCGCATTAAGCGGCTGACACGGCGCTGAGATACAATCGGCCCCAGGAGAATTTGCTCGGCCAAACAGTACGGGAAGCAAGCGAGGATCAGTGTTACGAAACGAGGCCATCGCGCCGCATTCATCCATACGCCGCCCAGCCGCCAGCTCAACCAGGCGCCGAGGCCTAGAACGATGGTGAACGATAAAATCACGCCGATAAGCCAGGATGCTCCGCTGGCGGCGAGCTTTCTCGCCAGGCCGTCGCGCAAGACGAACAGGAGATAAAAGCCGGCTAGCAAGAAGAAGCTACCGAGATAGTCACCGGTTACAATTCTCAGCGGTCGTAAAAGAATCCAGAAATTCAATATTGCGACGGCCAGTGCCGATGCCATGGCGATGTGTCCCAGCGGGAGCAAGAGGCGCCTGCGAGCAGATTCTTGCTCCGGCGCTGACGGCAGGCCCGATTGAGCAAGCACCGGCAGCACCATAGTTGCCAGCGTTGTTGCGACTAGAGGGAATAGAGCAAAAATACCGGCGATACCTAAAGCTCCGCCGAGAGCTGGGTCGCCGAGCGGCAGTGGCGCGTCGCTCTGTTGCGGATCACGACTTATGCGCAGAATCTCGCGAGTCCATTCCCGACTTCGACGGCTTACGCGGGGGTCCCATAGAATTCCCACATGCGTGGTAAAGGGGATGAGCTTCCACTCGGCGTGGCGCGCGGACGACCGCTCAGCATTGCCACCCGATTCTGACTCGCCGGCCGATCTCCGGACGGTGCCTTCTGCGAGTTTAATAAGCGCGCGATCGGCCTCGGCCGTGGCTGAGGGTTCGAGCCCACCGCGAAGTACCAGCAAATGTTGGGGAAGAATTTGCGGCATGGAATAGAGGAGAAACTGAGGGGGAATATTGGGCACGGGACTCATCGGTGCCGGCGAGAGGGCGATGGTCCCAGCAGCGGCGAAGCGATCTGCAAGGCGAATCGCGATTGCGCCTCCCATCGAGTAGCCGGCGAGTACTGTTCGCGATGGAGAAATCTCGGCGTGGTCGGTTAAGTAGAGGAGGAGACTGGCAGCGCAGGATTCTGCTCGAGGAAAAGAAAACGGTTGCAAATTGTCCCCGTGTCCGGGAAGGTCGGGCAAGAATACGCGAATACCAATGGCGGCGAGCTGTTCGCCGTAGGGATCCATGGCGCGGCGGTTCCCGGCGAATCCATGGAGCACCACGGCAAAGCCCTCTGGAGATCTACCCCTGCGTTCGAGAATTGTTACCGGTAGTTTACAGTCGCTCGCATCAACTATGGTTTCCCGCTCGGAAATGTCACCACGCCGTGAAAGCCGCGCGCCGATCGACAACAAACTCAATCCGGCCAACGCCAGGAGCACTTCGCGGCGTCTCATAGGTGACGGTGATGCGCATGATAAGATGGAGATACGCGCAGAGGGAAATCCGAACGGCGGTGATGGTTGAAGATGATGGCGTTGCGAAATCTTACGGATTCTGACAAGGAGTTCAGTGGGCCAGGTAATGTCACAACAGGAAGCGATTCTCTACGCGGCGGGTGAAAAACGCAACGGGCGTCGCGTTGTGTTCACCAACGGATGTTTCGACTTGCTTCATCCGGGGCATATTCGCTGCCTGGAGCAAACGAGATCCCTTGGAGATTTGCTGATCGTAGGCATCAATAGCGACGCCAGCGTGCGCGCGATCAAGGGAGCAGATCGGCCCCTTGTATCCGAGGATGAACGCGCCGAAATTCTTGCGGCGCTTGCCGCCGTTGATGCCGTCGTGATTTTTCATGAACTAAGTCCGCAAGAGCTCATCGCGCGCGTCTTGCCTGATGTGCTGGTGAAGGGCGCAGATTGGGGCTCGGGGGAAATTGTAGGTCGCCACGAGGTCGAGGCCGCTGGCGGTGTGGTGACGTCGGTCCCTATAGTGCCGGGATATTCAACATCGGGAATTCTGGCGCGTATTCGAAGCGTGAGTTCACGCGGACAAAACCTTTCTGCGTCTCACTCGCCCCGCAAATCATGATTCTGCCTGCCGTATCAGAGCTGCTGGCACGGATTGCGCGCCACCCGGCCGTAGAAAAAGCTTTTGGAGCACTGCGCCAAAATTCTCCTCAACAAACGCTGGCAGGGCTTAACGATCCCGCTAAGGCGCTTGTGGCCGCGCACGCCGTCGGAGTGTTGCGTCGTCCCGTAATACTTCTAGTGAAGTCGAATGAGCGGGCTGAAGATCTGCTAGAGTCGGTCAGTTATTTTTGCCACGCGGTAGCCGGACCGATCACGCAAGTGGCTATGTTACCGGCGCTCGACGTCTTGCCTTGGCAAGGGCTTTCACCACACGCCGAAATTCTTGAAACCCGCGCAGACACACTGTGGCGACTCTCGAGCGGCATCATCCACGTTTTGATCGTCTCGCTCCCTGCGGCACTTTTGCGTCTGCGCGAAGCCGAATTTTACCGGGGCTTGGGGCGCACTCTCGAGCGCGATTCGGTAGTCGAGCTTGATGAGCTTCTCATGCATCTCGCTGCGGTTGGTTACGAGCGCGTGGAGACTGCGGAGATGCCCGGCCAATTCGCCGCGCGCGGAGGAATCGTCGATGTGTTTTCGCCGGAAGCGATGCACCCGGTGCGTCTCGAACTGTTTGGGGACACCGTCGAGTCCTTGCGTGAGTATGACCCGGCATCGCAGCGTTCGATTTCCCCGGTAATTCGGGCTACGTTTGTTCCGCTCACGGAATTCCCGCGACGGCGCGAAGTTCTCGAGCGCGTTTATGCTCACGCGTCGCCCGATGCTGCCGAGCGAGAACTGCGCGAAGCGGCCGCGCTGCCGGGCTGGGAATTCGAGGCCGCGCGCCTGGATCCTGGTGCCACGAATATTCTTCAACTTTGCTGCGGTTCGTCTGCGCCGCTGGTTGTACTCGATGAACCAGACGCACTCGAGAGCGCTAGCTCCGAATTCTTTGCGAATATGAGCAGGGCCTCTTCGGAAGCCGAAACCGAAGACGCTGCTGGATACGAAACTCTATTCTTCTCCGAGACTCAATGGAAGGAGCTTTTCGACTCTCACCAGCGCCTCGCGCTTGAGCACTTGCATCTTCGGCAGTCTGAACCCGCCGAAGAGATGCCGGTGCAAGCGACACAGAAGTTTCATGGCAACGTACCCGGCTTCATGAGCGAAGTGCGCGCGCGGTTAACCGCAGACGATCAGGTGATGGTTTCCGCCGGGAGCACGGGGGAGCTAGAGCGATTAGCGGATCTCTGCCGCGACTACGAACTTCCTTATTTGTTAGGCGAACTGGAGGACAGCGCAACCGGTGTGCGGCTTACCGATGATTCCAGCGCCGGCACCGTTTCAGTAGTGGTCCTGACACGCGCTCCGTTAACCGAAGGAGTGGCTTTTCCAGACAGCAAGCTAGTCATTTATGGAACAGCTGACCTCTTCGAAGTTTTACCCGCCGAGAGACCCAAGCGTCGCGCCAAAACCGCGGGTTTCTTCAGCGACTTCTCCGAACTGAAGCCCGGGGACTACGTTGTACACATTGACCACGGAATCGGTCAATTCGAAGGCCTGCGCAACCTGGAATCGGAAGGTGCGCGCGGCGAATTCATGACCTTGCGCTACGCCGATGATGCCCGACTGTATGTGCCGCTCGAGCGCATGGATCTGGTCCAGATTTATCACACCGTGGAAGGAGCGGCGCCACCGCTCGACAAGCTTGGAGGCACGGCTTGGGTTGCGCGCAAGAGCCGCGTGCGCAAGTCGCTTGCGGATATGGCCGAGCAACTCATCAAGCTTTATGCGGAAAGAAAATCGGCCACCGGATTTACATTTGCCCCTGACGGCAACTGGCAGCGCGAATTCGAAGATGCCTTTCCCTTCGATGAAACGCCCGACCAGGCCAATGCCATTGCTGACGTCAAGCGTGACATGGAGCGGCCGCTGCCGATGGATCGATTGTTATGCGGAGACGTGGGCTACGGCAAAACCGAAGTAGCCATGCGCGCGGCCTTTAAAGCGGTTGCGGATTCGAAACAAGTAGCCGTGCTGGCACCCACCACCGTGCTGGTATTCCAGCATTACGAAACCTTTCGCAGGCGTTTTGCAGCCTTTCCCATTCGCATCGAGATGCTCAGCCGCTTTCGGACCCCCCGTGAGCAAAAAGAAATTCTCGCGGCCATCGAGGCCGGTAAAGTCGATGTCGTCATCGGAACGCATCGCCTGATATCCAAAGACGTACGTTTTCAGGACCTGGGTTTGCTGGTCATTGACGAAGAGCAGCGCTTCGGAGTGGCTCACAAAGAGCGCCTGAAGGAAATGAAAAAAGACGTCGATGCGCTCTCTCTTTCCGCGACGCCCATTCCGCGCACCCTGCACATGTCACTCGCCGGGCTGCGCGATATGTCGGTTATCGAGACACCACCGCGAGATCGTCTGGCCATTCAAACCGTGGTCGCTCCGTTTCAGGAAGCCCTGGTGCAGCGGGCTATTCGGGAAGAGCTGCTTCGCAAAGGACAAGTGTTTTTCATCCACAACCGCGTGCAATCCATTTATTCCCTGGCGGGTCTTCTGCAGAAGCTCGTCCCCGAGGCCCGCATCGTAGTTGCGCATGGCCAAATGAACGAGCGCGATCTCGAGAGCGCGATGATCAAATTTGTCAAAGACGAAGCCGACGTACTTGTCTCCACCACCATTGTTGAAAATGGGCTGGACATCCCGCGAGCCAATACCATCATTATTAACCGAGCCGATCGCTTTGGGCTCGGTGAGCTCTACCAGCTTCGCGGACGTGTCGGCCGGTCGAACCAGCGCGCGTATGCGTATCTTCTGGTTCCTCCCGAAGGCTCGCTTTCCGATTTGGCGCGGCGGCGACTGTCTGCTCTTAAGGAATTCAGCGAACTGGGCGCTGGCTTTCGGATTGCCGCACTCGATCTGGAATTGCGTGGCGCGGGCAATCTTCTCGGCCGCCAACAGCACGGGCACATCAACGCGATCGGTTTCGATCTTTATTGCCAGATGTTGGAGCGCGCGGTGGCTTCATTGAAGGGCGAGCAAACGTTGCCGGAGCGGCGCTGCACACTCCATCTCGGACTGGATATTCGCATTCCACCGGAGTACATCCCGAGTGAAAACTTGCGCCTGCGCACGTACAAGCGCATTGCCGGAATTTCGAACGACACAGAAAGAGAAGACGAGCACCGCGAATTGGCCGACCGCTTCGGCCCGCCGCCTCCGGCGGTCGCCAATCTTCTCGACTACGCGGTCCTCAAAGCGCAATGCGAGAGACTCCTGGTTTCATCTGTAGAACGCCAGGGAGACAAGGTCGCCGTTAAATTTCATCCGGAAACGCAACTGGATCTCTCTCGGCTCGTCCAATTGGTGGCGCAACAAAAAGGGATTCGGCTGGACCCAACCGGCGTGATGTGGCTGGATTGGAAGAGAGTGCAAGGAAGCATGATCGAAACAGTCAGAAACGTATTGCTCCAATTGCAATCGTAAGGTTAGAATCGATTATCGGGATAGCTATGAAACAAATTACTCTTCTGCTCTTGATATTTCTCCCCGCCGCTGCACTCTCGGCGCAAGAAGGCGGCAAGGTTGTCGAGGAAATTGTGGCGCGCGTGAATAATGAAGTCATCACCTTGTCAGACCTGCGGCGCGCCCGGGGCAGCGCCGATGAGGACGGGCGCCAGGAATGCCCGCGCTGCACTCCCGAGCAATTGCAAACGTTGGTCGGCGACAAAGATAAAAATGCACTGCGTGACCTGATTGACCAATCATTGTTGGTCCAACGAGCCAAAGATATGGGGGTCAGCGTCGAATCCGAGTTGGTCAAGAAGCTTGATCAGATTCGCCAGCAAAATAACCTTCCTGATATGGAGGCGCTCGAGAAGGCGGTGACATCGCAGGGAACTAATTTCGAAGACTTTAAGAACAATCTGCGCAATCATCTGCTCACCGAGTTGGTTATTGGAAGGGAAGTTAGCTCGCGGATAATGATTGACAAGTCCGCCGTCCAACAATATTACAACGAACATAAGAGTGAATTTATTCGGCCGGAGCAGGTCTATTTGCGCGAAATTTTCGTCAGCACAGAAGGCAAAACCGAAGCCGAAATCCCGGCGCTTGAGAAAAAAGCGAATGATTTGCTCGAGAAGATTAAGAATGGCGATGATTTCGCCGAGCTCGCGCGACGGCGCTCCGACGGCAGCACTGCAAAGCAAGGTGGCGAGTTGGGGCTTTTCAAACGCGGCGAACTTTCGAAAGAAATCGAAGATGCCGCATTCCCACTCAAAAAGAATGAATACACCGAGGTGATTCGCAGCAAGCAGGGTTTTCTCTTTTTGCAAGTTCAGGAGCATTACGACGCGGGGCTGCAACCGCTCGCCAAGGTTGAGCCTGAAATCATGAACAAGCTCTACCAGGGGAAAATGGACCCTGCTCTCAGAAAATATTTGAAGACGCTCCGCGAGGAGAGTTACGTTGTCGTCAAGCCCGGTTACGTGGATAGCGCGGGCGCATCTGGAACTCCCATTCAAGAAGTACAGGCTCAGCCCGAAGAAAGCAAAATTAGGAAAGGTCACAAGAAGTTTGGAGTATTCGGGAAACGCAAAAACTCAGGCGCATGAAACCCGCATACGTCGCCGATCTGGCTCCCGATCAGACGATCACTTCGTTTTTCCTCGTTTGCGAAAAGGAACTTCGCTCCACGCGTGAAGGCAAGGCTTATCTGCGTCTTGAGCTAAGCGACCGCACCGGTTCGATTGAGGCGCGCATGTGGCACCGCTTTGAGGACTCCGCCGCCATTTGCCGCGACGATATTGTGAAAGTGCAAGCTCGAGTGGAAGCGTATCGCAACCGCATGCAGCTTGCTCTTGATCGCTTACGGCTCGCCGAGCCTGCGGAAGTCGATCTCTCCGATTATTTTGCCTGTACCAAAGAAGATGTCGAGAAGCTTTACGCGGAGCTTCAGGATTGCGCCGCTTCCATTCCGAATCCCTGGCTTCGCCGGCTCGCTGAGGATGTGCTTAACGATCCCGCGATTGCCGTCAAGCTGAAGCGGGCCCCGGCCGCCAAGATCATGCATCACGCTTACCTCGGGGGCTTACTTGAGCATGTGGTCAGCCTCTGCGGACTCTGCAAAGTGGTGGCTGCGCATTATCCGGAGACCGATGCGGGCTTCCTCATTGCTGGAGCCATACTTCACGATATAGGTAAAATCGATGAGCTGTCCTACGAGCGCTCACTTGGCTACACCACCTCCGGCCAACTGCTTGGACACATCGTGATGGAGATTGAGACTGTCAGCAAGAGGATTGACGCTATCCCCAACTTTCCAACGGAACTGAAAACCCTGATTCAACACATGCTCATCAGTCATCACGGGCAATATGCATTCGGTTCGCCTAAACTGCCAATGTTTCGCGAAGCTCTCCTGCTCCATTATCTTGACGACCTGGACTCAAAAATGGCGGCGATGCGCGCCGCTTTTGCGTCGGATAAAGGTGATGGCGAGTGGACAGAAAGAAGCTCCGCGCTCGATCGCCGTCTCCTGCGCGTCGAAGAATATTTGAAGCAGGGTGTAGGCTCACCCGAAGAAACCGTGCAGCGCAGCTTGAACCTCACTTCGGACGGCGAGTCCTACCAAACCGGTCCGGTAAAAAAATAAAGCTACGAACGCAGTGATCGGAATCTGATAATCTCGACGTGCTTGTGCCAAGCCGCTCAAGCGAAGCGAATGGAATGTTTCCTCGCGCACTGACAATTCGAAATCTGTCGATTCACCCTGCGGCAGTGCTTGCTCCCATGGCTGGCATTACCGACACCATATTTCGTCGCGTGATTCGGGGGCTCGGCGGTTGTGGACTCCTCATGACCGAGTTCACCAGCGCCGAGGGCATCACTCGCGACTCAGCGCGCACCCTTCATTATTTATATTTTCAGGAAGATGAGCACCCCATTACGGCGCAGCTGTTCGGCGCTAATCCCGATTCGATGGCCGCTGCTGCCGCGCAAGTGGAGCAGCTGGGCTTCGATATGGTAGATATCAACCTAGGTTGTCCTGCAAAGAAGGTGGTGAAGTGCGGCGGCTCTGGCCTGCTGCGCGACTTGAAGCTTCTCGAGCACATCTTGAGCGCTGTCCGCGGGGCCGTGCGCATTCCGCTTACTATAAAGATCCGCGCCGGTTGGGATGAGAACACTATTGTGGCCCCGGAAGTGGCGCGGATGGCCGAACAGATTGGCATCGAAGGCATCGCGGTGCACCCGCGTACCCGCGTGCAGGGTCTGAACGGTCGCGCGGACTGGACGGTAATTCGTCGCGTGAAAGAAGCCGTGCGCATACCGGTCATCGGCAATGGCGACATCAATTCGCCGGAGGACGCGGAGCGAATGTTTCGTGAGACCGGGTGCGATGCAGTTATGATTGGGCGCGCCGCAGCTACAAATCCCTGGATCTTTTCCCAGATGGCGCAGTATGCTGGCTGCGGTCGGTATGACCTGCCTTCTGATTTAGATCGTTACTTCTTACTGTCTGGTTATTTTCGGCGGCTTATCGATGCCGAATTGCCGGATGCCATCGGTAAGATGAAACAGTTTGCTTGTTGGTTCACCCACGGCGTCCGGAATGGAAGCGAGTTGCGCCGCGCGGTTCATTCGGCCCGCAAGCCCGTGGAAGTGCTTGACCGCGTGGAGGCTTTTTTCGCCGCTCATTCAGCGGCTCAGGAGAATACCCAGCAATGACCGAAGCCGCGCCATTGCCCACGAAGCAGCGTGCCGATCACCGTGTCACCGTGCATCTCCCGATGTGGGTTCGCGGCCGCGATTGCGACGGAATGCAATTCGAGGAGAGCACCGCGAGCGAAAACCTCTGCCGCTCGGGCGCGGCGTTTGTTACTCGCCACAGGATTGACTTGGGCGCGGATCTTGAGATCACTATTCCCCTGGCTCGTCCAGGGAATACCGCCGAAAAAGACTTTGCCACGAGAGGGCGAGTTATCCACGTTGTCCCGGTCGAGGGCCGCCGCCAACGCATCGTTGGAGTCCAATTCACCGGGCGCCGCTTCCAGCGCATCTTCCGTCCCGAGACCTCGGCGTAATTCATTGGTGCAGTTTCGTTGCTGCAGGCGCAATGTCCGCGCTTAATGAATCGACCTGCTCCGGTAGACAAGCAATTGCTTGTATGCCTCGCGCTTCGTCAATCCGCGCTCACGCGCCGCTTGTTTCAGTGCGGCTTTACGATCAATCTGTTGTTCCTGCATCAATTCCTCGACGCGGCTTACCAGCGGTTTCGGCACAGCGGTCTCAGCGTGCCGGCTTTCTTCATTTGCCGGCCCGATCAGAAGCGTAAGTTCTCCACGCGCAGGTTTTTGTCGGATGTGTTCCTGCAATTCGGAAAGACGCCCACGCAAAAACTCCTCGTGAATCTTGCTCACTTCTCGTGCGACGCAAGCGGGCCGGTCGCCAAGAATTTCCCATGCATCCTTGAGCGTATCCCCCAGGCGGTGAGGAGCCTCATAGAAGACTAGCGTACGATGATCGCCCGAGTATTTTTCCAAAGCAGCGCGGCGTTCTCCTCCGCGCGAAGGAAGAAATCCAGCAAAGAGGAATTCTTCGCTCGGCATGCCCGACCCAACTAGCGCGGCGATCAGAGCGGAAGCACCTGGAATGGGAACGACGGGAATATGGTGCCGCAAGGCAAGAGTCACAAGACGATAACCAGGGTCGGACACAAGCGGTGTGCCCGCATCGCTCACCAGTGCTACTTGCGCGCCTTGCTCAAGTTCAATCACCAATTCCGAAGCGCGGGTAATCTCGTTATGCTCGTGGTAGCTCACCAGGCGCTTGCGGATTTCGTAGTGATTCAAAAGCTTCTGCGTCTGCCGGGTGTCTTCGCAAGCGATCAAATCGCACTCACGCAGTATGCGCAGGGCGCGCAGAGTAATATCTTCGAGGTTCCCGATCGGGGTGGAGACCAAATACAGCCTCCCCGTGGGCTTTTCTGTTTGTGCGAGTCGCGCCATAGCGCAGCGACTTCAGTTTAGCCCAACTTTCGCAGTTGAGCACATCTGAGCCGGTTAAGTGCTTTGGAATCAGTCGAGCTTAGGGAAAGGTCTTCACCACAAACGACCTCCTACCGCACGGGCCGTACCTCGATTTCGTAGCTATCTTTTTGCGCGACGAGACGCGGTCGCGGCTGGCTCGGCAACTGCAATTTCAACTTCTCGATGAGTAGCTTGGCGTCTGGAGAAGGTTGTGTGTAGCGCGGCAGAATCAACCATCGTTGATCG